>Ga0316206_1000843_pt1 | contig 33401 bp, 13 predicted proteins | sample 6monthpyrite_MG_FD_204942 | JGI IMG/M metagenome (GOLD analysis project Ga0316206, IMG submission 204942) | Microbial mat bacterial communities from mineral coupon in-situ incubated in ocean water Damariscotta River, Maine, United States -... | ecosystem: Environmental > Aquatic > Marine >... | reverse complement strand
ATTTATCGCTGTGTTTTAGTGAAGCTCGTCCGCTTGTAAACGAGGCGAATCATCGAAACCGAGACTGGCATGAATTGATATTACTGTTGCGCCTCGAAGGGCACTGCTCAATTTCCAGTATCACCGAGATACTTAACCACCAGGGTATCTCCCCGGCTTGCCATGGTACGCTCAGTGAGCGCTTTAAGGCCGATGGGGCGAAGTTACCTTGCACATTGAAAGCCGATCGAGAACAGCATGTCATGGTTTTAGGGGATGAAATTTTTGCTTGCCACCGTCCGATGCTCATCACCGTAGAGCCCATGAGTACCGCTATTTTACGCATGGAACTGGCCCCAAACCGCAATGCAGAGACATGGAAAAATCACTTTCAACAAATCCACGATCATCAATACCTGGCCTTAGGTTTAACCAGTGATCGAGGGACGGGGTTAGTCAAGGGTTTTAAAGACGCTCATCCGGATACACCCTGGTACTCGGATCATTTCCACGAACTCAGAGATCTTTGCAGGCATCTCACTCGCCTCGAAAACCAAGCGTATGCGATGATTGATCAAGAGAGTGAATGTTTGCGCACGTTCGATAGTTTGAGTGCGTATGAACACACCGCCGCTTGCGTTCACCAAATGATAACGCGCTATGATCATTTGCATGAGTTAGTGAATGTCGTGAAAACCTCATTGCAATTTTTGATGCGCAAGGTCGTCCACAATCACCTGATACAAGCAAGGAGACGATTCGAGCCGCCTTGGAATTAATGCGAGAATGGGCCGATAGCCAACTCAATGACATTGTCGATACGCTTTGGCAACACGTGGATGATATCACCCAGTGTTTGGTACAAGCGCAAGTCTGTTATGAGCAATTGACCGATATTATTCCTATCGATGCACGCGATTATCTGTGTTTAGCTTGGCAACATGCGCATCAAACCTATCAAACAAAATCAGCGATCAAGCACTATCATCAACGCGAATGTCATTTTTGGTTAAGCTGTGTTGAACCCTTTCTCAACTCAACGGGCCAACACAACCCGTGATTGATGAAGCCTTTGATCGTTTAAATACCATGGTGAGAGCTTCGTCATTGGTGGAAATGGTGAACTCGCACATCCGCCCTTACCTGAATGCTTGTAAAGGTCAAATCACCCAAGAGACGCTGAACTTGATTATGTTCTATCATAATCATCGACGTTACAAAAGTGGTAAACGTCAAAACCAGGCACCGATTGAAATACTAACCGGGCAAAAGCTGGAGAAACACTGGGTGGAAATGTTGACCGACACGCTGGTCACTAAGCAAGCCGCTTAACCACCTTTCGTTAATGTGTTACCCCATCGCGCTTGCTAAAGGCTAGCGCAAAGGGATTCGTATGCTTTTTAAGCAAACTGTCAACTACTTTGGCCTGATAATGACGGGTGCCGGTTGGAGCACTATTTAAATTATAAAAACATCAAACTGATATGGGATCTATTGATTGCTGTCAATAGAGGCGGAGATAGGTGGCCAATTAGATAAACGAGCGAATTCGACAATAATTTGCGCAATTTCTCCATGACCCTGAAATCCATGTTGAGCCTATATTTTTTCATTGTTGACCGCAAGCCTTTTCACCGACATTGGGCAACCTAGCCTTTGAAAATCGCTAAGAAAATTGATTTTACAAGGGTTTTCTTGAAGAAGGTACCTACGTGTTGTATTGCCGACTGAAGAAAAATTCTTGTGGGATCCAGGTCTCAAGCGAGATCAAATGATAGGCTGCCCAATGTCGGTTTTCAGTAATGTGAGGAATGATTTAACATTGGTCGCTATTACGTTGGGTAGATTGGGATTCAGTTTATCCACTCACTCACTCATTCACTCAAAGGCAAAGCAGGGTTAGGCGCATTATGAAAGTTTTGAATATTATTGCGACGGTGGTCAGTATTTCAGCCGTTTTCAGTTATGTGAACCATCGGTTTATCAAGTTGCCAACCACCATTGGTTTAATGATTATTGCTTTGTTGTGTTCTTTGGCGCTGATTGTGCTGAGTCATTTTGGTGTGACAGAGTTGCAAGGTTTTGCTCAGGATGCGTTGGAGGAGCTTGATTTTAGTCAAACGCTATTTCATGGCATGTTGAGTTTTTTGCTGTTTGCCGGTGCCTTGCACATTAATCTGAATGATTTGGCCAAACAAAAATGGGTGATTTTTCTACTGGCGACTTTTGGTGTGGTGCTTTCTACGTTTTTAGTCGGTGCGGCCTTGTATTATTGTTTGCTATTGCTGGATATGGGTATCCCCTTTATTTATTGTTTATTATTTGGTGCGTTAATTTCTCCTACGGATCCCATTGCGGTGATTGGTTTGTTAAAAAGCGCCGAGGCACCGAAATCATTGTCAACCAAGATCGCTGGCGAGTCTTTGTTTAATGATGGTATTGGGGTGGTTATTTTTTTAGTGATTCTCAGTCTTGCCACCAGTGGGCAAGCTTTCGATGCTTCTCAGGTGGGTTTACTTTTTTTGAAAGAAGCGGTCGGCGGTATTATTTTTGGTTTAATTCTGGGTTTGCTGGGGTTTGTATTATTAAAAGACATTGACAATTATCAAGTGGAGATCTTAATCACCTTAGCCATGGTGATGGGGGGTTATACCTTAGCAACGGCGCTGCATACCAGTGGACCGCTCGCCATGGTGGTTGCCGGGTTGTTGATTGGTAATCAAGGGCGTGTGTTTGCCATGTCGGAAAAGACCCGGCAGCATCTGGATAATTTTTGGGAATTGGTGGATGAGTTTCTCAATGCTATTTTGTTTGTATTGATTGGCTTGGAGATTATTGTGATCACGTTTACTGGCAGTGCCTTGCTGGCGGCGGTGATTGCCATTCCTATTGTGTTATTAGTGCGTTTTATCAGCGTTGGATTGCCGGTTCGGATGTTGCGTAAATTTCAATCATTTTCACCCCATGCCATTAAAATCATGACCTGGGGAGGATTGCGTGGTGGTATTTCTATCGCATTGGCGTTGTCTATTCCGGCCAGTGCCGAGCGGGATTTAATTTTGTCGATAACCTATATTATCGTTATCTTTTCAATTATTGTGCAAGGACTGACTGTGAAAAAATTAGTGAGTTTTTGCATGAAATCCACTGCCCAGTCTGATCACGGTGATACCGATCGCTATCATTAAGCAGAGACTGGGTTTTCTGGTAAAGGGGTGAATTCATCCGGTAGGTTATCCCATTCTGCGTTTAGTTTTTGTAGCGCATCGGTAAAGCTAATGGCGCTAAATTCGCCGTTGGGGTGCGCTTCAACTAAACCACTTTTTTTTAATTTACCAATGCCGTCTTCGATTTCAAAATCAACGTGTAATCCGTATTGGGTTGTTAAGTAGGTCTCGATGGTTTGATCGAGGCTTGCCAGGGTGTGTCTTGGCTGGGGTTGGTATGATAAGAAAAAATAGGCAAGAATGGCTTCTTTACAGTCTTCGGCTTCACCCAATTCAATTAAATGTGCGATGGATCCCAGGTTGTTATTCAAATTATAGTAATAAAGGTTTTTAGCCAGGGTGGCCATGTATTTAGTGCGATGGTTGAAAATATTGGCGACTTGGCGCCACATGACCGCGCCGAATCCGGCAATGGCGACAACGATGGTATAGGGATTGGATGCGGCGGTTATTTTGGAGATGGTGGCGAAAACGCTTCCGATCGCGCCACCACCGCCGGTCATACTCAGTTTGAGTTTGTCGAAGCCGGTCATTTTGACACGGGTGTTAGGAAATAACATTTCTAAGTCGGAGGCAGGAATGTTTTTGAATAATTTTAAATAGACCACGTCATTTTGATTTTCATTGTCCTGATCGGTGGCTTTTAGTTTGAGTAGTAGAAATAATCGGCGAAAGATCTGGATTTCAGTGGTTTTTTTACGCAAAAATAATCGTTGCCATTCTCGTTGAGTGGCGGTTTGCAGGGCGGAACCTCGATAGAAAACCGCAATTTCTTCAAATTCATCGAAATTCACTGAGACTTCGACGCCATAGGGTGATTTTTTGTTCAGTGCTTGGTTGAGTTCGGTGAGTTGTAGGGTTTCAAAATTGGCGCGCCCCAGCACGTGAGAGAGTTCGTCAATTAACTCCTTGAGTAAGCGATGCCGCTCAGTCGGTGCTAATGAGCGTAGCTCAAGGGTGTCGGGGTCGGGATTGAAGGGACGGTAGGCGCGTTTGAGCTTTTGTAAACTTTTGTGTGAGCGCGCATGGTAAAGATTGACGAAAATGTGGCAAATTTGTTGGAATTGTGTACTTTGTTCATCGCTCCAGTTTGCGTAAGGAATTAAATCCGCGATTAAGTCATCTTCATGTACCGGGATGAATCGTTGATACGCGGTTTCGTCAAATCGAATATTATGCATGGCAGTGGCTCGTGTGTTTTTGTCTGGGTTGGATATCTCGTCTACCGCGTGTTTCGCATGGGTCGTCCTCCCTTGGACGCGTTGGTATTTTAGGCCAAATTATTGTTTTTTTACAGTGTTATCATTATTTGATTATAAAGTAAGCGCGATTTTCAAACGCTAGGTCGCCCAATGTCGGCCATCGTTAAAGATCTCTAGATATTTGCCGTTGAGAAGAGAGTTGAATAAAATTAATTATAAAATATCAGGTTATTACCTGATAATGATTCGCCTGTCATGCCTTGTGATGGAGAGCAACTTCCAACGGCTCCAGAGGGTAGCCTAACGATAACTATGTTTTTAAAACCTCGAACCTTGCGCGGACAATTGAGTTTAATGATCGCCTTCATGGGCGGCATTGGTTTATTATGCTCCATCTTTATTGTCAATAATTATACCAAGCGTATCGAAGAGAACCAGCGGCAAGCGACCCAAGATTTAATCAAACAAGAAACCATCACCTTAACTGAAGCGCATCGCAAGTCGTTGGTTGAATTTGGGTTGCGCATTCAGAAACAAAAGGTCTTCAGAAAAGCGTTTCGTAATAATAATATTGAGCAAATCCAAGTATTACTGAACGATGAATTCCATCAATATTTTGTCACGGCCAAAGTACTTGTTATCAATAAAATATATGCATTTGATCTAGATTATCACCCATTGGCAGAATCGAGCATTGGCAATGATTATGGTCTGACATCGATGTGCTCAGCATTGGTTGATATGGCGAAACCCCGTTCGACGGTAGAGCGTATTAAACCGATTGGCCAGATGTGTTTTCAAGAGGGTCATGCATTCGACTCAATTATTGTTCCCATCAGTACCCTACGTCCCATAGGGTATTTGCAAATCATCAGTGAGCCCTATAACGTATTTAAAAAAGTCGAGCAAAAGCTCAATATGCCGCTGCGTATCGAAACCGCCAGTGGCCAGGTAGGTTATCAGTCAGAGAACTGGCAAGAGGCATCGAGCGGGAAACATATTGCGCTCATTCGCTATGTCATAAGGACCGAGGGAAAACCGGTACTTTCCTTGATTATGGCAAAAAATAATAGTGAACAAATACGTTCGTTTAATTCCTATCGTAATTTGATCATTATTGTGGTGAGTACCGTGACACTACTGGCGGTGGCATTATTTTTAATCATTTTTGAAAAGTCCATGTTAAAACCGTTGAAAGTGCTCACCAGGCACTTGGCTCAATTGCGTGAAAATAATTCGTTTTTGGGGAAGAATCTAGCATTGACGGGCAGTCCTGAAATCCAATTTCTCACCGAAAATTTTAATGATTTAACCAGCAAACTTGCGACCCTGTATCATCGGCTTGAAGATTTAGCGTTTACCGACCAACTCACGGCCTTACCGAATCGCTCTCGGCTGCAGGAAAGTCTTGATTTTTATACAACATTATGCATGAACAAACAAACGCCCTTTGCTTTGTTTATGATGGATCTTGATCGCTTTAAAACCGTCAATGATACCTTAGGTCATCAAGCCGGCGATAAATTATTGCAACAGGTGAGTGAGCGTTTATCCAGTGTTTTGCGTAAAAGCGATCACCTGGAATGGGTGAGTGAACGTGATAAAACGCGTCTGCATATGGATTTTGTGGCACGCTTAGGTGGCGATGAATTTGCTGCCGTTTTACCCACGGTGGCAAAAAGTGAGGATGCCATTGTGGTGGCCAACAAAATACTTGAGGCGATGCAGCCAGCATTCATTATAGATGGTTTTAACTTCAGTGTTGGGATTTCGGTGGGGATTGCTTTGTGTCCCTTGCATGGTAGCGATGCGGAGGCATTGATGCAGCATGCGGACGTCGCCATGTACCAGGCGAAAAACAATCAAGAAGGTTTTTCAGTGTATGATTCGAGCCAAGATGAACACAGCACCAATTTATTGACGCTAGGAGATGACCTTAGAAAAGCGATTAAGAATGATCAGCTCACGTTGGCTTATCAACCAAAGATTGATTTGCATACCAACCAGGTGGTGGGGGTCGAAGTCTTATTGCGCTGGGTGCATGAAGAACATGGTTTTATTTCACCCGATGAATTCATTCCCATGGCTGAACAAAGTGGCTTAATCAATGAAGTGACTCATTGGGTGTTACGCACCGCGCTTAAGCAAAAAGCGCAGTGGAGCCGCGACCATATCGATCTATCAGTGGCCATCAATTTATCGGCAAAAAATCTCTTGGACAAAAGTCTGCTAACTGTTATTAAGCGTGAACTGGAAATTCATCAAGTGGCACCAGAAAGCTTGTATTTGGAATTAACAGAAACAGCTGTGATGTCTGATCCAACCCATGCCATTCTAAGTTTACAACAGTTATTTGATATGGGGATTCGATTATCCATTGATGATTTTGGTACGGGGTATTCATCGCTAAGTTATTTAAAAAAATTACCCGTTGATGAAATAAAAATCGATCGATCATTTGTCATGGATATGGAGCATGATGCTAACGATGCGGTTATTGTTCAGTCAACCATTGATTTGGCACATAATATGGGATTGAGTGTGATTGCTGAGGGGGTGGAAAAAGAGCATATCCTTGCCCAACTGAGAGCGCAAGGTTGTGATCTTGTGCAAGGTTATTACATTTCTAAACCACTGGATAATAACGATCTAATAGCCTGGCTACAGGCATCAGACTGGTATCCAAGCCATTAGTTTTTGATACCTCAGTAAAGTTTTTCATTCATCCGACATTTTGCACCCGAGCATGTGAAAATCGCGAAATAATTTGATCTCGCATGGGTTTTTCTTCGCTCGGCAATATCTCAGTATGACGCTCGTTCAGAAAAACCCATGCGAGATCAACAAGATCACGGAAGATCGTATGTCCAGGTAGCAAATTAAGCGGGTATGCGACGGAGGTTTTTAGGTTGAATCTTGTGTGCTAAATTAGTATGTTGATGAGGTCATTCAAACGCTAATGCTTAGCAAATATATTTTTTTCATGTATATTCCTAGCGGACTGGATGAGTATTTTAATCGGCGTATTTTTTATACCTAAATGAAAACTATTGATTGGGAGGCATGTTTTAGCCACATCGTCGATTTAGGCTGGACATATAAATTCATCAATATTAACATGGGATTTATTATAATATTCGAGCGATGACCGTTACACTTACATAACGAGCGTGGTAGACATCGGGCTTCCTAAGCGGAAGCGGGGGTGGAAACCAAACTGCAAAACAACGAAAATAGAGATACTGATTTCTTATCGTTACCCAGGGGCATACCAGGATGAAAGTGAGTCAAATACTTAAGCAAAAAGGGCTGGAAAGCTATAGCGTTAAGGCAGATCAATTGTTAACCCATGCCGTCGAGTTAATGACAGACAATAAAGTGGGTTCGGTTATTGTGACCAGCGAAGATGGGGGATTGGCAAGTATTGTTACCGAACGCGATGTGATGTATGCGGCACGTAAATATAATGCGGACCTTTCTCAAGTAAAAGTAAGCGATGTCATGGCACCGGAATTGGTGACATGTACCGGGGAAGAAACACTTGAGCAAGCCATGGATATTATGATGAACAACTCGACAGGCCACCGGATACGACATATCCCTATGGTAAACGATGGAAAACTTGTTGGTGTTATTTCCATCGGTGATATTGTTGAATCACTCTTAAACAAGGCGAAGTTCGAAAACAAGTTGCTTAAGAGCTATATTAAAAACTGGCCTGAAACAGAAGAAGGGTAACAATAAATATACAGGGCAACTGATTCTCAAGGCGTTGCTGGCCTTGAGAATACGCTTAGTGACCCTCAACCTGCAGGTGGTTCTCATTAGCGAAGTCCATTAAAAATGAAAATAACATGGGCTCCTCATTTTCTAGGCTTTTGTCTAATACCACACAGTTCACACCTTCCACCGTCGCCATTTTGACTTTTGGGTGAAATTTGATGCGGCGTCCGGGAGCCGGGCTGCCAACCGCTGTGGTCAACCGTTGTGCCCAATCGCTTGGGCGAAAATTGCGCCCATCTTTTGTTATTCCTTTGATAACGAACTTTCCAGTGAAATCGCTTTGTATCATTTTCTAAACCATGAAAGTGAATTTTATCTGACAAGGTGTACGGTTATTTGTTGAGTCTTAACTTACACAGCGTATTACACGACACCCATAAATTTATCGGTTATTTTTTATTCCTATCAGCAAACAATATTTTCCCCCATCATACCATGATAAGTTCGCGACAATTGACTTAATTTGATCCTGTTAGTTAGCTCTTGTTATGCCATTGCTGTCTAAATGTGCTCAATGGATGGGAAGGTCTGCTTAGCACTTCATTTATTGTGGAATAAAATGCATCATCTAGAATTCAAATTCTGAGTGTGAAAAAATCTCGACCCTAATGATGTGAGCTAGTATAACTAAAGGCTTGTACCGAAAAACGTCTGTATGAGATTTATTTAACGATCGCATTTATTGCCGACATTGGTCGATGGAATTTCCAATATCATTTACATATATATTATAGCAGTCTGCTCATGTAAATTTCTCGTAAATCTTGTGACTTTTGAGGATTAATTTCGATTCCTTAGATAGTTTGGCGGAGTTTGCTTGTGTTCTGATACAAGTGAACATCGGTTTGTGGGTACGGAATAGAAATGTTTTGTTTATCAAATATGACTTTTGTCATGCGTGTGATATCCCAATAGACAGTCCAATAGTTGGGGGTTTTAGTCCATGGGCGGCAAATAAAATTCACGGAAGAATCGCCGAGTTCATGTACTTTTATGACGGTCTCCGGGTTAGCTAATACTAAGGGATGGTTACGAACAATGTTTTCAAGAATGGCTTGTGCTTTATCAATATCATCGTCATAACCAACACTAAATACCATGTCTACGCGGCGTTCTTTGTTAGCTGTCGCATTGGTTATGACACCGCTTAAGACACTATTGTTTGGTATCATAAGCACTTTATTATCGAAGGTAGTAATAGTGATCGATACCAGGTTGAGGGAAACCACTTTTCCTGCAACCCCGGCAACTTCTACGCTATCTCCTACATCAAAGGGGCGAAATACCAAAATCATTATGCCGCTAGCCACGTTGCCTAAGGTATTTTGCAAAGCAAATGCGATGACAAAGCCAGCCGCCCCAATCACGGCGAGGATAGGGCCGATATTGATTTCCAGCGCAGATAAGCCAACCAGTACCCCGATCATCAAAACAAGACGCTGGATTGTCTTGCTGGCAAATTCTCGCAACAATTGCGATACATTAAAGGAAACGGACATGGCTTTGCGCAATGTTTTACCAGCGATGCGTGATAGTATCCAAAATGCAAATAATGTGGCGAGGAAAATACCGATATTTTTTAACCATCGTATTCCGCCTTCTTCTGAGATCAGCCAGCCACTAAGGGTTGCCCAGACGGTCATGATATCGAAAACATCAACTTGAAGTCTGGAGATGGCGTCGATATATAATCGATGCTCGCTTGTCGGGCTTGCTTGGCCTTCTTTGGTGCCGGATTTTTTATCGAGTTCATCAAGCACAATGTTAGCGCGATCAGTTAGCGCAATACGGGCATTTCGCAACTGCGTGATGTCGCCTAATAACTCAGACTTTACCTCGATGGTGTCTTCAACGGTTTTTGCAGCGTGTTCGATGCCCTGTTTCACTGTTTCGGTCGTTTCTTTGGCTTTTTCAATTTCTGTATTTTTATATTTGACTGCAATTTCGGTATGGCTTATTTGATGTACTTTTGTTTTTAATAGTGCCATCCATGTGTTTGCTTCGATGACTAACTCTTGTTTGGTTAATGGCTTTATCAACAATTTAAGCTCATTGATGGGGATATTGGGGTCAGTGGCAGAAATGGCGCTGTAAAGCGTATCCTCATTGGCCAACACACCGCTTGATATAATCAGTGTAACGACTGACATCAATAAAATGCAGCTGCGGATAAGCCAATCATTGATAAGTTTTATCATGTATGTTCCTGTATCAGCTAAAAAAGCAGGCTGAGTGTTGGGTCTTTTAGGCAGTACAAGCTAGCCGAGTAATGAGACGCAAAACATCATCTGCTTACCGTGATTTTGTGCTAACAGTTGTTTGCGCTGAGCGAGGTTTCTACAATATAAGAGAGTGTGTAAAAAAAGTAGGTTTTATTTTTTTTAGGAGGCTCTTTGGCCGCTGTGGTATCTCGGTTATTAAGATAATATATGAGCTGCTATAACGATAGGAGTTCCAATCATAGCGATTAATGATTGTCCAGTTGCAATGTTTGAGTCGTCATGTAAAACGAGTTTGATCGGTGGATATTATGTGTGTATTTTTGCTTTTTTACTGATTATTTTGCTGTATTTGTCAATATTCACTGTTATTATCAAAGCAAGATATTGCTAAATTTTACCTCTTAAAGAGGATTATGACGAGCAGGGTTAGCAAGCAGTTATTATGGAAAAATTGTTCGACATTATTACCAATTTTTATCAAGCGAGTGGGCGTCCAGAGCAGTTATTGGGCTTATTATCCGAGCAGATGAGAGATCTATATGGCGCTTGTGCGACAGCTTTAGTGTGTAAGGAGCAATTGCCCACGCATTCATGTCGGATTATTGCGCTGTACGATCATACGGGAAAAACCGTCGTAGAAAATTTTTCGCTAGATGCGACTCATTCAGAAAACCAGGTCTTTACGGATAGCTTTTTAGACGAATTATTAAGCCCAACGTCTCCTATTATTCATAAGGGGAAATCGCCTGGTATTCATCCAATTTTTGCCTCGGTGTTTGATGACTATATGGATGCGATTACTTTTCCGTTATACCAGCCCAATGGAGCCTACCGTTGGTTAGTTATATTGTTTACTTCTGCGGGAAAAGTAGACAAAGTGAATGTTGAGCGTAGTTTATTGCTGGCGACATTGGCAATCAATTATGTGGCCAATGTGGTTGATGCTCGTCGGTTGCAAGAAGCCAATCAATGGATTGAAAAAGAACTAGAAGCACTGGGGAAAATCCAAAACTTGCTGTTACCACAAGACTTGACCAATATCCCTGGCATCAAAGTTAGCAAACGTTTTGTGCCGCATGCCTATGTTGGTGGTGATTATTATGATGTTGCTCATCTTACCCCATTATTTGACTTGGATGATGGAAGTGAAAATGCGAATATGTGGGGTTTTATGGTGGCGGATGCATCGGGTCATGGGGCGGCGGCGGCCGTAGAAATTGCCATGTTTGATGCGATTATTCGGACCTATCCACCGAATTTTGAAGCAGGACCCGCTGGCTTGTTAAACTATGCCAACAAATATTTTTTTACCCGCATGTTACGTGGTGGTTTTATTACCGCCATTGTCAGTGGTTATCACGCGGGTGAACATCGCTTTAGTTATGCGAATGCGGGCCATCCTGCCCCGATCTTAAAAACAGAAAAAAATCCGGGTGAATTGTTGCGGCTGGATAATCAGGTGGGGATTCCTTTGGGGGTTTTGAAAGAGCAGCATTGGCAAAATACCGAATATCCCATGTATCCAGGTGATACCGTCATATTTTACACGGATGGCATCATTGAAGCGGCCTCTCCAAGCGGTCATCAATTTGGTTTACTGCGATTAGAAAGCATTATTAGGGATTGTGGCAATGAACCGGAAACCCTATTAGCTGCGATCGAAACGGAGCTATTAGCCCATCAACAAGATACCTTACAAAATGATGATCAGACGCTGTTGATTATTCAGGCGCAAGAGTAACAAAAAAGGAAATGATCATGCGGCCGTTAATTTTACGACTCGATATTTCTGGGCAACCATTAGGTTGGGTGCAGTGGCAGGATGCGGCCGTATTGTATATGATAGGCAAGGTCGTTTGGACAGCTGGGGAAAAAGTATTGTGCATCCGTGGTGGCCGTAACCGATTTACTAATCAACAAACAGTGATGAACATTCATTCCATTGTTGCCTGCCGGGGGATGACGGCAGTAAATAAGTTCTCGCTTGTGCCGCCGTTGAATAATCGGGAATTGTTTCGCCGTGATAGGCACATGTGTTTATATTGTTTGGATTTGTTACCGGATGATAAATTGACACGCGATCATGTGCACCCGATATCACGAGGCGGGTCAAATAACTGGACCAATGTTGTGACAGCTTGCCGACCATGTAACGAAAAAAAAGGCGCGCGCACCCCTGATGAGGCCAATATGAAATTGCATGCCGTGCCGTATCCCCCTAATTTTGCGGAATGGTTAACGTTGCGCAACCGGCGTATTTTGGCGGATCAAATGGCATTTTTGAAAACACGATTCGTGGCAAGACATGAACGTCACTTGTTTCGCGGGCCAAAATGAGCTTTTTGTGAAGTAGTTCACCGATAAACAAAAATTTTTTGTGTATTATCGATTGTTATAGCCAGTGATTTTCCGGTGGATAATACGCATTGTCTCCTTTTTTTGGGTTTCGCCAAGCAAATATAGTTGTTTTTGTAACTTCTTGATGAGCACAACCTAAAACGATTGTTCGCGCCTTTCCAGCAGGGAAATCAGTGGTTAAAAAATGATAAGATTTATTATTTTTGCTGCAAAGAGGCTATCTTATGAGCAAACGGATTGTGATTTTATGTGATGGAACCTGGAATGAGCCTGAGCGAAAAAAAGGCCAAAAAGTCCCCTCAAATGTGCTAAAAATGGCGCGTGCTATTCAAGCGAAAGGCCGTTCTGATTCGCTGGAGCAAGTGGTTTTCTATGATCAAGGTATTGGTACGGGAACCGTAGGCTGGATTGATAAATATATTGGTGGTGCCACGGGTCTTGGTATCTCCAGAAACATTACCGAATGTTACCAATTTATTGCCAACAATTATGCGCCGGGCGATGAGATTTTTTGTTTTGGTTTTAGTCGTGGCGCTTATACGGTACGCTCACTGTGTGGTATGTTGGAAGCCGTAGGCTTGCTTGCCAAACAGGATTTAGGTTTCACTCAACAAGCCTATCGATATTATCGGACAAAAAATGTTCGACGCGCATCGCATCCATTCGCTCGAAAGATGAACAATTTGACGATTACCCGTCCTGTCGTTAAATTTATTGGTGTGTGGGATACTGTCGGGGCACTGGGCGTGCCGGTACCTATTTTAAAACAAATTTCTCACAAATTTTGGGTTGGATTTCACGATACGTCTTTGTCGGATATTGTTGAAAATGCTTTTCATGCGGTAGCGATTGATGAACGACGCGGCACTTTTGCGCCAGCGCTTTGGACTAATCACCAAGGGCAAAGAAGAGTTCAGCAAGTTTGGTTTACCGGCTCGCATCAAAATGTTGGTGGTGGTTTTAAGTCCACGGGATTGTCGGATATGGCTTTTTACTGGTTAGCTAACCGAGCCAAGGAATGCGGTCTGATCTTAAGTGATGACTATTTAACAGCCAATATTCATCCGGATTTTATGGGGACAATTGAAAATTCCTATTCTTTGTTTTACAAGGTGCTGGAAAAATTAAGAATGCCAGCGTTACTTAGAAATATCGGGAATGAAAATTATACCGGTGAAATGATCCACGAAAGTGTGTTAGCTCGAATAAAAAATGACAAAAAATATACACCAACAAACATTCTAGGGGATAGAAAACACGTTAACAATCTCATAATCACACGTAATGGTCGTGATTACGTAGCGCGTGATGGCGTTGGTATTCCCATTTTTAGAGAGCGTAAACTAACACGGATTACGGGTGGGGATACACCTGCGAAATTGGCCATTGGCGGGCAGCCATCCATGGCATGTGAAATCATTGATTGCAATCGTACCGGAGGTGCCAAACTGCGGCTGACCAGTCCACTCCAACCCGGGGAGAATGCAGACATTGAGTCGTCTAACGTCGGTCAAAAAAAGTGTCAGGTGGTGTGGCGTCATAACGAAACCATGGGGGTACGTTTTATTGGTTAATTTATTTCACAATTAATGTCATCGAAAATTTAGGTGCAGAATCGGAACTATTTATGGGGTTTACTCATCGGCGTCTTGGGTTGGCTAGCCGGCTGGTACTCGCATAGCTTTGTTATATTGTCTGAGTCACTTGAAAAAATCGATTATTCAGTATTGCAACAGACTTTACCCATGACTCCAGTAACAATAAAAAGATTGGAAGAACAACGAGACCATCCATCTATGGAACCTCAACAGCGCTCATTATCCGCCATTGAGAAATTCACCAGGTTACTACGTAATGATCAATTTGATGCCGCCTTAGCGCTTTATACGCAAGTTCATGAAGCCAACCATGAGCAAGAGCAACTAAGCTATCGCCAAACACTTTTTGCTTTCGTTAAAGAGCTCAATCAATTGGGTGAAGTGGCCAAGACACTTGAGCTGTTAACAGCGCTTTATCCTGTCGAGTATAAAAACTTGAACTATATGTTGCGCTTTGCGGATGCTTTGAAACGAAATTCCTTATTCCCAAAATATATTGATATTTTATATGAAGCCAAAGCGCTTGCCTTTCGTGACCAAGAGATTGCTCAGGTGACCCACCGAATACGACAGGCGGCTAGCGATTTTGCCGAGCAGCTGGCGGCACAAAAAGACCATACGACCTTAAAGCACTTGTATCAAAAGTTAATCGCGCTTGAGCCGAGTTATGCGCCTTATTATATCGAGATGGCGAAAATTCACTTAGCCCTCAATGAAGACGATGCGGCTTATGAAACCATCAGCTTGGTTAAACATGTGGCAGAGGTTGAAGCACAAGTCACCGATATTTTATTAAAACTAGAAAGTAAAACCACCCAGGCATCCGCCTCCAGCGCAACCATCATTAGCATGGATCGCCATGGCGCACATTATATTGTGACGGTCACCTTAGATAATGCGGTGGAAGCCCGCTTGTTGTTAGATACGGGGGCTTCACTGACGGTTATCAAACCGGATATTGTACAAGCCGTGGTTGCTGATTTAGCCAGCGATGCGCAACTCCAGACTTTTAATACCGCAAATGGTCGCCGACAAGCGCCAGTGCTGGTGTTGAATAGTTTGAGTATCAGTGATGAAACTGTCTATGATATCGCCATTGGTGTCTTTGATTTGGGTGCCACGCCTGGCATTGATGGTTTATTGGGCATGAACTTCTTAAAGCATTTTCGGTTTTTTGTTGATCAAAAGAACGCCGAGTTACATTTGCTAACGCGAGACTGAGTACAATAAATCATCAAATGAGAGAATTCTCAAGGTAATACCCAGCGTTCTGGAAATAAAGTTGCATTAGTCTGCACTTTATTAAAAAATAACGCTTATTTTGTTTCTCAGTTCAGGCAAACATCAATGAACAATACCCAACTACCTAATTACTCGTTAGCCTATTATTCAGGGGATCGTAAAACAGGTTCCGTGACAATCATTAACCATCAACATGGCAAGACATCCACCAATCACCTGCCCATCGATCCAGCCAGTCAATTAGACAAATTACGCAAACCGGTTTTAGTGGGTCTTGATGAGGCAGATCAGGTAATATTGTTTGACCCAGCAAGCAAACAAATCCGCATCCAAGCTGGTTTTCCTGCAGACACGTTTCCGGCGCATATTTATCCGGAACCAAACACCCATCGTGATTGGTTTATGAATGATGGGGATAAAGAATCAGGCAACGATACCGTGAACTGTGGTGAGTCAGGGTCGTCAGTGACGGTCATTGAAAATACTGCGAGTCGTCAAGCAAACTTTCTTAAAACCATTTGTGTGGGTCGTGGCCATCATCAAGCAGCTTTTGCAGGGCCATCGGCGACCATGCCTGATGTCGCGCATCGCGCTTATATCAGTAATTTAACCGATGGAACCATCTCGGTGATAGCCAATAACCCCAATGAAACTGAAAGTTATCTAACTTTATTGGACACGATTAATCTTTGTCAGCCAGAAAAAGAACAAAACCCAGATCAAAGTACACCCAATAATGCGTTCCCACATGGCTTAGTGTATTCGCCGTTATCTGGTAAGTTGTATTGTTTAAACAATGGTTATGGCAATATTGCGGTGATTAATCCTGCGAATCATCAGATCGAAGCACGTATTCCGTTTAAAGGCCATAGCAATCTGTTTGGCTCACCTGACGGGCGCTATTTGATTGGGCGTGGTGCGGATCGTAAATCAGATGCGGATCATGTGATTGCCAAAGTGAGTGTGTTTGATACGGTCAATAATACAATCACTGATTCGGTAGAATTGCAAGATATTTATATTAGTAAATATTTCTTCAACTGCGAAGGTAGTAAACTATATTTAACCACAGCAAGTTCCGGCAGTCCTGAACAGCAACAAAATTTGCAAGCCGATGTCTTGTTGGTATTTGACATGACAGCGCTGCCGAAAATTAAATTAATGGACCAAGTCAAGCTCGGCTCTGCACCAGGTACCTTAGATTTTCTCGTGCAAGATGGCAAAACAACATTGGTATTTTCCTCTAATTCTGAGGAAGGCGTTGTCGCCGTTGTCGATGGCAATAGCAATGTGTTATTAGACAAAATACAAGTCAATAATGGCACCAATCATTCACGTTTATGGACCTTGAGTCGCGCCTAAATTCTGCTTGAGAATATATACCTAAATGGGTTACGTGATAACTATAGATCTGGCCATTGATATCCAGTCGAGTTTAGGACGCCCAGCTCAGGGGTTGGGTTTTGTTTCAAACACTTTCATTCTCATGGATGAAAATGCAGAGCGTATAGGGATATATTCACAGCGTGTTTTGAAACAAAACCCAATCCCTGAGCCTTCGTCTCGCGGTGCAATCACAAGTTGATGTCTGGATATCAATGGCCAGATCTATAACTAACCCATTTGGCCCGCCATCTTTTTCCAGTCCTAAAAACGATACTTAAGGCCAAAACTAAGCAGTCGAACGATTTGCTTGTCTATTTTATAACGTTCAATTAACAACAAAAAAGAAGTGTTGTCATTAATGAGTGAGGGAACTTCTGAACCCACACCAAACATAATATCGACACCATTACGGCTGATCCGTATATTATTCATGTCGGGTAAATGAAGTCTGACATCGGTATGCCAGCGAAATAGCCCGACATTAGTTAACAGCGAAAAACCCTCATCGAAAATCCATCGCCATTGACCGTTAATGATCCATCCTTCCGCGAGCACAGGATGTTCAGCAGTCATTTCATCGATTATCGATTGATTGATGACACCATTGATTGTTGTTTTTGAATCAATATCACCTAAATCAAGGTAAGCCGTTTCGATCGAGAAATTCGATGTTAATTGTCGTCCCAGTAATAACTTAAAGGCAGTACTGATTGGGCGAGTATCGGTATCAACTTGATAACCTTGAGCAATGAGTTTATTGGCTAAGGCCTCCATGTTTTTACTATTATGGGCTTCACCTAATGTGCCTGCGGTATACCAATAGGGTTTAAAGTGATCTTCTGCCTGGCTAGTGCTTGTCATGATCCACATGAATACGCACAACAAGCCGGTCCGGATATTGACGAAACGCCAACCCACCGCCAAGGATAAAAAAAGCAATAGGATCATAAGCAGATACGGACCGAAGGCACCGCTACCCCCTGAGCCACGTATGATTATCGATTGTCCGTTGATGCTAATGGATACGGTCGCGGTATTAGAATCATCCAACCCATCATTCACTTTAAAGCTAAATTGATCACTGCCATTGCTATTTGATGTGCTGGTATAAGTAAACGTGCCGTTAGATTCGTTGATTTGCACATTACCTAAGCGTGGAACGGTGACTAGGCTATATTTTAAAATGTCTCCGTCGGCGTCTTCAGCAAACAGTTGTCCTTGCATAGTTTGTTCTACATTGACCTCAATGCGGCTATTTGAGGCTTCAGGTGAGGCATTGCCATTGACTGAAAAAACCGATAAATGATTGACTCGAAAACTGACTAAGCCATTGAGCATGTCGACAAACAAAATATCTTCGGGTTTAATGGTTGCCGCTTCCCCTCGTTCAAAAGAGGCCAGGTCTGAGGCCTGGGCGATTTTAGCCAGGCCACTTTGAAGATCACCCGGACTGACCCGCCCCGTATCAAAGGGCAAGCTAATAATCATTTCACGAAGGAATTCGCCAGCCACAGATTCATCGACGTCGACAATCTGATTATTACCATCGATAATATTGAGATTAACATCGACGATGACACCTTTACTCGCAGAGGCCTGTTTATTGTTGTTGGTCGAGAGTCGTTCAACTTCCAATATTGCCGTCAATACACCGCTGGATACCGCCGAAATATTGATACCATTCGCAGGTAATGTAACAGTGATGGTATCACGTATTGTTTCGTTACTGGTTGAATCACCACCGAAACTCACCTCAAATCCTCCCCCCACATCGACGATGGTACTGTCAGCGATGGATTCACTTTCGCTTTGCTCTCGCTCTGTTTCTAGCGGTTGATAATCGGTTGCAAACACGACTTCTCCACTCGAATTTAACAATAAAACCGTCATGAATAGATCCTGTTCAAATTGTGCAATCACGCGGCTTGCGGTGGTGGTGATTTCTATCGGGTCCAAAGGTACGGTACCTGTCAGCGCGGTAACCGAAAAACCACTTAAATCGATATTCAATTCAGTTTCAATAAATGTAATGGTTGGACTGGCATCGGTTAGCTCCTCTGAAACCTTATAGACTGGCGGTCGTATCAAGGATAAATCAACACCACTGATATCACCAGTAAGATTAAAGCCTGCCCCTGAGTTATCGCTAAAAGCAGAGAGATAACCCGCTGCACGCACGGCTATTTTGTCGTAAACACGACCGAGGGTGAGCCCAAAACTATAGTCATTGCTAGCATTGTCATCACCGGTAATACTGATGGGGCCTATTTCAGTAGGACCGTTGTTATCTGAGGAGTAAGCAAATAACTCGGCGGTATCGCCGTCTTGTAACCCGAATAAACGGCCACGAATACTCGCCCCCGCACGATTTAGCGTAACCACCTGGTTATCAGGGCACGTCTCACTGTTGTCCCTCATTCTAAAATCCGTACCGGACAACTCTATTAGGGAATGATTATTCGCGCTGATGGAAAACTGATAGTCTCCGTTGGTTAAGCGAGGCAGCAGTAATTCAAATCGCCCATTATCGTCCGTGACTGTTTTTCCTTCATCAAAGAAGCGTACTTGAATCACAGCAGCTGATACAGCAATATCTGTATCATCAACGACCACACCACAGTATCGAATCAACGGTACGTTATAAAGTAATGGGCTACTCACCATTGATATATCGGTTTGACTGAGATTACTGGCATTGACACGGAACGGTACGAAGCTATCCACTAGGGTCGCATTCAGCGTTACCACGGTCGGGTTGCCAGTGGTCTCATTGTCTATCGCTACGGCTTGAGTTGGTAGCGTGGCAATATTACCAGAAATATCCACAACCCCTGCTGTATCGATGACTTCAAATGCGATTTGGTCACCCGCCGCTGCACCTGACACAGAAACAGCGATTTGTTCACCCGATAAAATATTACTTTGCTCTACGCTTAGCAACATGGGTACATCGATAAAAAATCGCTCACTTGAACCGTTGTTGACATCACTGATCGTCACTTGATAGCGACCGGCAAAGGCACCCGTTGTGGGGGCAACAAAACGAAATCGTCCGGCACCTTCGTCAATAATATCACCACTCACATCGACACTGGGGCCGGTGACACTGGCTTGAAATACACCACTACCACTACTCGCTTGAATCTCGATCTTGCCACCGCTAGGGAGCACTTGCACTTGGTTTAACGTTTGTCCGGTACTGTCGGTTAATACCACATCAGAAATGATCACCGGCGCCGCAGCCACTGTGACATTAAAACTCTGTGTCATGCTAGAAGTTCCGTCACTCACCGTCACGGTTATTGTCGAGCTACCGCCCTGTCTTCCGACGGGAATCAAGTTCAACACTTTCGTTAAGCCACTGCCATTAACAATCATATTGCTGTTAGGTAATAGTGTTGTGTTACTGGAAGTCAGGGTCACGGTTAATTCTGCGGCTAGACTATCGATATCATTCACTATTACAGAGAGGCTGACAGGAACGCTCGCCTGGGTCGTTTGGTCGACGATCACAGTCAACTCGGGTGTATCATTGACGGGCAACACATTGATTGTCACGATAGCCTCGGAAGAATCAACGTTACCATCATTCACTTTAAAGCTAAAACTGTCGGTGCCGTTGAAATTGGCCTGAGGTGAATAAATTAAGTTAGGCGCCTCTCCACTAAGTTCTCCATGCCGAGGGTCACTTAGTACAGTATAAGTGAGCGCATCGTTTTCAATATCACTTGCACTCAAGTTAATAGTAAGCTCTGTATCTTCGTCTGTTTGTACCGTTTGAGCACTTGCCACTGGCGCATCATTGACACTGGTGATGCGGATGGTAACCGTTGCCGTATTGGATAATCCGCTTTCATTATCGAGCACGGTATAAGAAAAACTGTCATTGCCAATATAATTTTCCGCAGGCTCATAGGTAATCGTCCCATCATTATTAACCACCGAGCTACCATGATTGGTATTGGAGACAATCGCTATTGAGCTAGCCTCCAAGCTACCATCAATGTCACTATCGTTGGCGATCACATCAATGGTAACGGTGGTATCTTCAGCGGTGGTGACACTATCATTATTTGCCAGTGGATTGTCGTTTTGTGCTTGAATGGTTAGCGTGACAGTGGCCACATTAGAACTAAGGCCGAGATTATCCTTCACCTGATAACTGAACGAATCACTCCCATTAAAATTAGCCCCAGGGGTAAATGCAATAGCCCCTGTCGTCGCATTCACTACCGTCGTACCATGGGCTGGTGAGCTCACTACCGTGACACTCGTCATATCCAGCGATCCATCAACATCACTATCATTGCCTAATACGTTAATGTTGTGAGCAACATCTTCAACTATGGTGACGACATCGTCCAAGGTAACTGGCGCATCATTAACCGGTGTTATGGTGACGTTTACCGTTGCTTTATTGGAGGTACCTTGGTCATTGTCTTGAATCACATAGGTGAAACTATCTGCGCCATTAATATCAGCATTGGGTGTATACGTGATGAGGCCAGTTATCCCGTCAATGCTTGTAGAACCCTGGGATGATTGATCGGTAATAATTAACGAACTTAAATCAAGTGTCCCATCGATATCAGTGTCATTATCGGCAATGGATATTGGTACCGACTGGTCTTCATTTGTGGTTATTGAATCATCCGTTGCAACGGGAAGATCATTGACATCCGTCACCGAAACAATAACGGTGGCAGAATTAGATGTTCCAGAATTTTGATCATTGATGGTATACGTGAAAGTATCAGAACCGTTGAAGTTATTGTTTGGTGTGTATTCGATAGAGCCGGAAACGATAACGGAATTACCGTTAATTGGTGTCTTGGTGATAACAATAGTGTTGTTATCAACGCTATCACCGGTATCAATATCCGTATCGTTACTGGCGATATCAATGGTCACCAGGGTATCTTCATTCGTGCTTGCGGTATCGCTAATCGCCTGGGGAGCGTCATTCACTGCCTCTACCGTAATGGTCACCAGGGATTTGGCTGTTACACCGTTGTGAATATCATCAACCGTATAGGTAAACGAATCTGTCCCATTAAAATTTGCATTGGGTGAGTAGGTAATTGCACCTGATCCGGTATCGAGACGGGTGCTACCATTGGTTGGTGCATCAATAATTGTTACGCTAGCGGGGTTAAGTGTACTATCGGTATCACCGTCGTTAGCTAATACATTAACAGTCACACTCTCGTCTTCATTGGTTGAGGCGGTATCTGCATTCGAAGTTGGTGCTTGATTTTTAATGGTAAATATCAAACTGGTGTTATTATTAATGCCTACATAGCTATTACCGGCACCATCATCAATGGCATCGGCACCGATATGCACATAATAGGATTGCAGGGGGGTGAAATTAGCGACTGGATTAATGGTAACGATGCTATTGCTAATCGTTGTATTCGCAATAGCTATCGATTCAAGCAGGCTATTATCTGCAAGGTTGCGAATATCAATGGTCGTTGCCGCACCTGAACCCGCAACGACTGTCTCACTAAAATTAAGCACTAAGTTATCAGAAAAAGAAACCGTTGTCTCACCATTGACTGGAGAACTACTGGTTAACGAAGGTGGCGTAGCATCAACAACGGTTAGGCTAAAGCTTTGCTCTACACTTGCGCTACCATCATTAACTCGCAGAACTACGCTATGGGGTCCGACCTGATCATGGGTTGGTGTTCCTGTTAATACGCCGGTGTTTGCTGTAAAAGCCAGCCAGTCAGGAATCGTTGGTGCAGATAAGGTTAGTGTGTCGCCTGCATCAACATCGATTGCCACAAAAGTATAACTGTAGGTGCCGCCCTCGTTAACTGTAGTGATGGCTGTTGAACTAATCACTGGAATATCATTAGCAGCGGTCACCGTAATGGTAAAGCTTTCGGTTGATGCCGCAGCAGAATTTTCCCCGCCGTCGCTTACGGTCAAGGTCACCGCCTCCGATGTGGTCACACCATTGGCTGGTGTCCAAGTGACCACACCGGTACTGGAAACGCTCATACCACTGGGCGCATTACTGAGCGACCACGTTAAGTGGGTTCCATCATTGGCATCATCGACATCGGTCACTGAGGCGGTATAGGTATAAAGTACATCTTCTGTTGCGGAGGTGCCTGCCGTACTGGTAATACTGGGTGCATCATTGACGGCGGTTACGGCGATTGTAAAAGTTTCTGTGGACGATGCGGCACTGTTTTCCCCGCCATCACTTACCGTTAAGGTCACCGCCCCCGACGTGGTCACGCCATTGGCTGGTGTCCAAGTGACCACACCGGTACTGGAAACGCTCATACCATTGGGTGCATTACTGAGCGACCACGTTAAGTGGATTCCATCGTTGGCATCATCGACATCGGTCACTGAGGCGGTATAGGTATAAAGTACATCTTCTGTTGCGGAGGTGCCTGCCGTACTGGTAATACTGGGTGCATCATTGACGGCGGTTACGGCGATTGTAAAAGTTTCTGTGGACGATGCGGCACTGTTTTCCCCGCCATCACTTACCGTTAAGGTCACCGCCCCCGACGTGGTCACGCCATTGGCTGGTGTCCAAGTGACCACACCGGTACTGGAAACGCTCATACCATTGGGTGCATTACTGAGCGACCACGTTAAGTGGATTCCATCGTTGGCATCATCGACATCGGTCACTGACGCAATATAGGTATAGAGGGTATCTTCGGTTGCGGTGGTGCCTGCCGTGCTGGTAATACTGGGTGCATCATTGACGGCGGTTACAGCGATTGTAAAAGTTTCTGTGGACGATGTGGCACTGTTTTCTCCACCATCGCTTACGGTCAAGGTCACGGCCCCCGACGTGGTCACACCATTGGCTGGTGTCCAAGTAACCACGCCGGTACTAGAAACGCTCATACCACTGGGCGCATTACTGAGCGACCACGTTAAGTGGGTTCCATCATTAGCATCATCGACATCGGTCACTGAGGCGGTATAGGTATAGAGAGTATCTTCGGTTGCGGTAGTAGTTGCCGTGCTGGTAATACTGGGGGCATCATTGACGGCAGTTATGGTGATCGCAATGGTATCGGTATCCGTTAGTGTCCCACCGCTGCCTGTTGCGCCAAGATCTGATGTCAGTATAGTTAAGCTATCCGCTGTATTGTTGTTGCCTAATGGGGCATAGCTCAAACCATTGAGTGCGCTATTAACATCGGCTATTGTTCCGCTAAATGTCATCGTACTGTCTGTTGTGCCGGTGCCGGTACTGAAGGTTAAATTACTGGTGCTGGCAAGGCTTAATGTCCCTAGCGTGACCGTTAATGTAACTTGAACCGTGCTAGCCTCTTGGTCGGCAATACTGATTAAATTGCTATTACCACTGGAGAATACCAAGCTACTGTCTTCATTGACGGTTTGACCGCTAGGTACCGTATTGACCGGTGCATCATTAACACCACTAACAACGATATTATTGGTGTCATCAACAATATTCACGGTAGCCGCCGCGCCTGTCATCCAATTATCGGCCGCTTGTAAATTATATGTCGTTGCATCTGTAGAACTAAGACCGTCTTTATTCAGAAGGGTATTGGTATTTGTTAAATCTGTTGAGCTTAGGGTGACGGTGAAAGAGGTCGACGATGTTATCTCAACATCGGAGGCACTTGATAGCGTATATGTACTGCCACCCTGGCCGGTAAATGTTAATAGGGAAATATCCACATCGTTTGTACTACCGATTTTTTTAATTAAATTGGTGCCAGTGATAACGAGTCCACCGGTGCTTGCATCATAGGTAGCTGAGGTGATAGTAGGTGTCGCCACATTACTGACAGTAATACCGTTTCCAGAGCTATCGGCAATGTCGGTGCTAGCGGCGGCTCCAGCCATCCAATTATCAGTGCCGGCCAAGTTATAGGTTGTGGCGTCGTCTGAGCTGATGCCATTTTTATTGAGCAATCCATTGATGTTGAGCTGATCGGTACTATTTAATGTCACCGTGAAACTGGTGGCTGAGGTGATCTCCACATTGCTGCTTGTTAAGGTATAAGTTGAGCTGCCTTCGCCGGTGAAGGTTAATTTAGTGATGTCCACATCATTGGTGCTACCACTTTTACTGACATAGTTGCTGCCGGTGACCACTAATACAGCCGTGCTAACATCATAGGTGGCCGAGGTGAGGGTCGGCATTGCCACGTTGCTTACGGTAATGCCGTTACTGGTAGTATCGGAAATATCAGTACTGGCGGCGGCCGCTGTCATCCAGTTATCGGCGGCGGCCACATTATACGTGGTGGCATCATCTGCGATGGTACCCTCTTTATTTAGCAATCCATTCACGTTGAGTTGATCGGTACTATTCAATGTCACGGCGAAACTGGTGGCTGAGGTGATATCCACATTGCTGCTTGTTAACACATATGTGCCGTTACCTTCGCCGGTAAGTGTTAGCTTGGTGATATCCACATCATTGCTGACACCGCTTTTATTAACAAAGTGGGTACCGGTGATCACTAATACGCCCGTACTGGCATTATAGGTGGCGGAACTAATGGTAGGGGCGGTGACGTTGCTCACGGTAATGGCATTGGTGGCATCTGCAATATTACTGGAAGTGGCCGCGCCTGCCATCCAGTTATCGGCGGCGGCCACATTATACGTGGTGGCATCGTCTGAGGTGGTACCCTCTTTATTGAGCAATCCATTCACGTTGAGCTGGTCGGTACTGTTCAGTGTCACGGTGAAACTGGTGGTTGAGGTGATATCCACATTGCTGCTTGTTAACACATAAGTGCCATTGCTTTCGCCAGTGAGTGTTAGCTTAGCAATATCTACATCATTGCTAGCACCACTCTTATTAACAAAGTTAGTGCCGGTGATCACTAATGTGCCCGTACTGGCATCATAGGTGGTGGAGGTAATGACAGGAGCGATGACGTTGCTCACGGTAATAACATTGCTGGTAGTATCAGAAATATCAGTACTGGCAGAGGCCCCCGTCATCCAGTTATCGGCACCCGCTAGGTTATACGTTGTAGTGTCGTCTGAGCTGGTGCCGTTACTATTTAATAAACTGTCGACGTTGAGTTTGTCGGTACTACTCAAGGTAATAGTGAAGGATGTTGCAGACGTAATCTCAACATCGGCAGAATCCGTTAGTGTATACGTCGTCCCCCCTTCGCCAAGCAGGGTAAGTAATGATGCATCAATATCATTAGTAGCGCCCACTTTATTGACAAAATTAGTTCCGGTAACCAGCAATGTTCCGGTACTCGCGTCATAGGTCATTGATGTGATGGTGGGCACTGTCACATTACTTACAGTAATACCGTTACTGGTAGCATCGGCAATATCGGTGGAGGCAGCCGCGCCGGCCATCCAATTATCAGCACCGGCTAGGTTATAGGTAATGGCGTCATCTGAGCTGGTACCATTTTTATTGAGCAAGCCATTGATGTTGGTTTTGTCGGTGGCATTAAGTGTTACGCTAAACGATGTTGAATTGGTGATTTCAACATCGCTGCTCGTCAAGGTATAAGTGCCTGAGGCTTCTCCCTTAAGAGTGAGCAATGAAACGCTAACGTCGTTAGTTGCACCCTCTTTATTGCGAAAATTGGTACCTGTCACCACTAATATGCCACTGTTACTATCGTAAGTTGCCGAGGTGAGGGCTGGCACAGTAACGTTACTCACGGTAAGACCACTGGTGGCATCGATTATGTCAGTGGTGGCTGCCGCTCCTGGTTGCCAGTTATCCGCCGCCGCCAGATTATAAAGGGTCGTGGTACTATCGGATGTGCTGCCATTTTTGTTGAGCAAGCCATCAATATTCGTTTTGTCTGCACCGCTCAGGGTGATGGTAAATTCTGTCGCGGAGGTAATTTCTACATCCGTAGTACTGGTTATCGTATAAGTTGCAGCACTTTCGCCAGTTAGGGTTAGCAGCGAAATATCCACATCATTGGTGGCACCGTTTTTATTACGCAAGTTACTTCCGGTGACAACTAATGCACCCGTGGTGGCATCATAAGTGGCGGAGGTTATCGTAGGCACCGAAACATTGCTGACGGTGATCCCATTGCCTGTGGTATCCGCAATATCTGTTGAAGCCGCTGCCCCGGCCAGCCAGTTATCGGCAACCGCTAGATTATACGTGGTACTGCTGGTGTCAGAGCTTGTGCCATTTTTATTCAGCAAACCGTCTACATTGGTTTTATCGGCACCGCTCAGGGTGACGGTAAAGGTAGTCGCATCGGTAATTTCAATATCTGTAGTACTGGTGATCGTATAGCTCCCATCAGCTTCACCCGTGACGGTCAACAGTGAAACATCAATATCGTTAGCCGAACCCACTTTATGGACCAAATGGGTGCCAGTGACGACTAATGCCCCGCTGCTTGCATCGTAAGTGGCTGAGGTAATGGTCGGAACTGTCACATTACTGACAGTAATCGCGTTAGCTGTGGCATCACTGGAATCACCCGCCGTGGTTCCAGCAATAAAATCATCTGCGGCGGCCAGGTTATAGGCGTTGGTATCATCCGCATTCGTACCATTTTTGTTTAATAGTCCATTGACATTACGCTTATCCACCGCATTCAGGGTCACGGAAAACTGGGTGGACGAATCGATTTCTACGTTTGCACTGGTGAGAGTATAAGTGCCAGACCCTTCGCCTTGCAGTGTCAGCTTGGTGACAGCTACGTCATTTAAAGCGCCTGTCTTGGCAACGAAATTAGTGCCTGTTACTACCAGGCTGCCGGTGTTTGCATCATAAGTGGCCGAGGTAACGGTAGGCGTAGGTACATTGCTGACAGTGATGGCATTATTGCTGGTATCGGCAATATTGGTACTGGTTGCAGTACCTGCCATCCAGTTATCAGCGGCTGAAATATTATAGGTAGTGCCGCTGCCAGAGCTGGTGCCGTTGGCCGTCATCAGGTTATTCACGCTGGTCAAATCGGCACCTGACAGGGTAATGCTAAAGCTGGTCGAAGAAGTGATTTCAACATCGGTTGCGCTGACAATGGTATAAGTGGCTCCATTTTCTCCGGTCAATGTCAGCAGTGAGATATCAACATCATTGGCAGCGCCCACTTTTTTGACAAAGTTAAGCCCGGTGATGGTTAATATACCGGTGGCTACATCATAAGTAACCGAGGTAATCGTCGGGACGGTGACATTGCTAACGGTAACTGTTGCTGTGGTATCGGCAATATCGGTCGCTGCTGCCGCCCCCGGCATCCAGTTATCAGCCGCTGCCAGATTGTAGACGGTGTTATCTTCGGCATTGCTACCGTTCTTATTGAGCAAACCATTGACGTTGATTTTATCGGTATCGCTTAAGCTAACGGTAAATTCAGTCACCGAGCTAATTTCAACATTGGTGCTGGTTAACGTATAGCTGTTACTGCCTTCACCTTTCAGTGCAAGTTTACTGACATCAATATCATTAGCCGCGCCGCTATTGTTGCGGAAGTTAGTGCCGGTGATCACCAGTGTTGCGGTGCTGAAATTGTAAGTGGATGAAGTGATCGTCGGTACCGTGACATTGCTTACGGTAATGGCGTTGCTTGTAGCATCGGCAATATTAGTGCTCGCTGCGGCCCCTGCCATCCAGTTATCGGCGGCTGCCAGGTTATAAGTGGTGCCACCGTTTGATAAGCTACCATTTTTGTTGAGTAAGCCATCGATATTGGTTTTATCCGCACCACTCAAGGTTATGCTAAAGGTGCTTGCATTGGTAATTTCAATATCGCTGGTACTGGTCAGGGTATAAGTGGCATTGCCCTCGCCAGTGAAGGTGAAGAGGGAAACATCCACATCATTGCTGGCCCCATTCTTGTTACGCAAATTGCTGCCAGTAACCGCCAGCACCCCGGTGGTGGCGTCATAAGTTGCGGAAGTGATGGCAGGTACAGTGACGTTGCTGACGGTAATGGCATTATTGCTTAGATCTGAAATGTCAGCGCTACTTGCCGCGCCAGGCATCCAATTATCCGCTGCCGCCACATTATAAGCGGTACTGCTGCTATCTGAAACGGTACCGTTTTTATTCAGTAATCCATCAATATTGGTTTTGTCTGCGCCAGCTAACGTAACAGTAAACGCGGTCGCTGAGCTTACCTCAACATCCGTGGTACTGGTGATGGTATAACTCGCTCCGCTTTCGCCAGTGATCGTTAACAATGAAATATCGACATCGTTGCTAGCGCCGGATTGATTGACAAAATTGCTGCCGGTCACCACCAGCGCGCCTATTGTGGCGTTGTAGATTGCCGAAGTGATCACCGGTGCCGTGACATTACTGACGGTAATCGCATTAGCGGTCAAATCGGCAATATTCGCGCTAGTCGCTGCTCCCGGCAGCCAGTCTTCTGCTGCTGCTAAATTATAGGTAGCGCCACCATCGGCGGTGAGGCCATTTTTATTGAGCAGGCCGTTAACCGTGGTTTTGCCTGCTGCACTCAACGTCACCGTAAAGCTTGTTGCATCACTGATTTCCACATTGGTACTGGTCAATGTATGCGTATTATTGCCCTCACCGTTTAACGTCAATTTTGTTACATCAATATCATTGGTTGCGCCGGATTTGCTGATGAAATTGGTACCGGTCACCACCAGCGCGCCTGTTGTGGCATCATAAGTCGCAGAAGTAATTGTTGGTACTGGCACATTGCTGACGGTAATGGCATTAGTGGCATCGCCAATATCGGTGGTCGCTGCAGCACCGGGCATCCAGTTGTCGGCGGCGGCCAGGTTGTAGCTGGTATTGTCGTCTGAGCTGGTACCGTTTTTATTAAGTAACCCCGCCACGGTAAGTTTGTCAGCGGCACTGAGGGTGACTGAGAAAACCGTGGCCGAGGTAATTTCCACATTGGTAGTGGTTAATACATACGTGCCTGCCGCTTCCCCTTTGAGCGTAAGCTTAGTCAGATCAAGGTCATTGAGGGCACCGACTTCATTGACGAAATTGGTGCCGGTCACTGCCAATACCCCGGTGGTCGCATCATACGTGGCCGAGCTGATGACTGGCTGGGTGACATTACTCACGGTAATGCCATTGCCCGTGGCATCGGCAATATCGGTGCTGGCGGCCGCGCCCGCCATCCAATTGTCGGCGGCGGCTAGATTATAGGTGGTCCCAGTATCTGATGTGGTGCCGTCTTTATTGAGCAAACCATTGAGATGGGTTTTATCGGTGGTATTGAGTGTTACGGTAAAGGTAGTAGCGTTGGTGATTTCAACGCTGCTGGTGGTTAATACATAAGTCGCATTAGCATCACCGGTGAGGGTGAACTTGCTGGGATCGACATCATTGGTACTGCCCACTTCATTAACGAAATTGGTACCGGTCACCACCAAAGCCCCGGTGCTGGTATCATAAGTGGCCGAGGTGATTGTTGGAGCGGTGACATTACTCACGGTAATGCCATTGCCCGTGGCATCGGCAATATCGGTGCTGGCGGCCGCGCCCGCCATCCAGTTATCAGCGGCGGCCAGATTATAGGTGGTGCCGGTGCCTGAGGTGGTGCCGTCTTTATTGAGCAAACCATTGATGTTGGTTATATCGGTGGTATTGAGTGTTACAGTAAAGGTGGTGGCATTGGTAATTTCTACGGCAGTGGTGGTTAATACATAAGTGGCGCTGGCATCACCGGTGAGAGTAATCTTGGTGGGGTCGACATCATTGGTGGCACCCGACTCACTGACGAAGTTGCTACCGGTCACCACCAAAGCCCCAGTACTGGCATCATAGGTGGCCGAGGTGATCACAGGTGCAGTCACATTGCTGACGGTAATGGCATTGGCGGTCAAATCGGCAATATTAGCGCTGGCAGCCGCTCCGGCTAACCAATCTTCCGCAGCGGCTAGATTGTAAGTGGTGTTATCCCCGGAGCTAGCGCCATCTTTATTAAGCAAACCATTGACAGCCATTTTATCTGCCGCATTGAGCGTTACCGTAAGCGTGGTCGCATTGCTGATTTCCACATTCGTGGTGGTTAATGTATGTGTTGCTGCGGCGTCGCCGGTCAGGGTGAATTTGTTGACAACAACATCATTGGTCGCGCCAGATTTATTGGTAAAGTTGGTGCCGCTAACCACCAGTGCACCCGTACTGGCATCATAAGTCGCAGAAGTAATCACCGGTACCGGCACATTGCTGACGGTAATGGCATTGGTGGCATCGGCAATATCGGTGGTCGCAGCCGCGCCGGGCATCCAGTTATCTGCCGCAGCCAGGTTGTAAGCCGTATTGTCGTCTGAGTTGGTACCGTTTTTATTTAATAAACCAGCAACGGTGAGTTTGTCGGCGGCACTAAGGGTCACCGAAAAAGACGTGGCCGAGGTAATTTCTACATTGCTGGTGGTCAGTACATGCGTGCCTACCGCTTCTCCTTTGAGCGTGATTTTAGTCAGATCCAGATCGTTGAGGGCGCCGACTTCATTAACGAAATTGGTCCCGGTGACTGCCAATACTCCGGTGGTGGCATCATAGGTGGCCGAGGTGATGACTGGCTGTGTAACATTACTCACGGTAATACCGTTGCTGGTGGCATCAGCAATATCTGTCGTGGCGGCAGCGCCCGGCATCCAGTTATCGGCAGCGGCTAGATTATAGGTGGTCCCAGTATCTGAGGTGGTGCCGTCTTTATTAAGTAAGCCGTTGATATTAGTTTTATCAGTGGCATTGAGCGTCACGGTAACGGTGGTGGCGTTGGTAATTTCAACCCCCGCTGTGGTCAAATCATATGTGCCGCCACTATCCCCTGTCAGGGTAAACTTAGTGGGGTCAACATCATTGGTACTGCCCACTTCATTGACAAAATTGGTACCGGTCACCACCAGCGCGCCGGTGCTGGTATCATAAGTGGCCGAGGTGATTGTTGGGGCGGTGACATTACTCACGGTGATGCCGTTGCCGGTGGCATCGGCGATATCGGTGGTGGCCGCCGCCCCGGCCATCCAGTTATCTGCGGCTGCTAGATTATAAGTAGTCCCGGTATCGGATGTCGTGCCATCTTTATTGAGCAAGCCATTGAGATTGGTTTTATCGGTGGCATTGAGGGTCGCCGTAAAAGTGGTTTCATTGGTAATTTCAACACTCGTAGTGGTCAACACATAGGTATTACCACCATCTCCTGTCAAAGTAAACTTAGTCGGATCGACATCATTGGTACCTCCCGATTTGCTGCTGAAACTTGTACCGGTCACCACTAAAGCCCCGCTACTAAAATCATAGGTGGCCGAGGTGATAACAGGATCGGCCTGTGCACTAACGGTGATTCCGTTACCGGTGGTATCAGCGGTGTTTCCTGCGGTGACATTGGCCATAAAATCATCTGCTACGGCAAGATTATAGGTTGTGCCACTATCTGCTTGTGCGCCATCCTTGTTAAGTAACGCATTGATACTGGTTTTATCAATACCACTGAGTGTCACACTAAAGGTGGTAGCGTTGGTAATTTCCACATTGGTGCCGGGGGTCAGGGTATAGGAACCCCCACCTTCACCGGTGAGCGTTAACTTATTGACTGTCACATCATTGGCAGCACCAGACTTGGCTTCAAAATCGACACCTGTTACTGTCAATACTCCCGTGCTGAAATTATACGTTGCCGAGGTGATTGACGGTGCCGGTGCGTTACTCACCGTTATACCATTGCCGGTCGCATCAGCAATATTGTTAGCTGTATCGGCAGCTTGCATCCAATTATCGGAGGCATTAAGGTTGTAGGTGACACTGTCACTCGACTGCGTGCCATTTAAATTCAACAGTGCATTAACAGCAGTTTTATCAGCGGAATTTAGCGTAACACTAAAAGTCGTCTCATCGGTAATTTCCACATTCGTTGTTGTTAAGGTACGAGTACCACTTGCTTCCCCCTTAAGCATGATTTTAGTCAAGTCAGTATCGTTGGTGACACCAGGGTGTTTGGTAAATCGGGTACCCGTCACCGCTAAGACACCAGTGCTATAATCATAGGTCGCAGAGGTCACGGTGGGGTCGGCGTAGTTGGACACCGTCACCCCATTACCTGTGGTATCGGCAATGGTAGCACTGGCCGCAGCCCCCGCCAGCCAATCTTCGGCCGCCGCCAGATTGTATGTGACATTGTCATCTGCCTGGGTACTGTCTTTGTTGAGTAAACCATTGACATTGATTTTGTCGGTATCACTCAGGGTCACGGTAAATGCGGTTTCGGAGGTGATTTCCACATCGCTCGTGGTCAAGGTATACGAATTGCTGCCCTGCCCTTTAAGGCTCAATTTGGCAACAGTGATATCATTGGTCCCGCCGACCTTGCGGGCGAACCCTGTGCCGGTTACCACCAGAGCTTTGCTGTTGGCATCATAGGTTGCCGAGGTGATTGCCGGCACCTGTGTATTGCTGACCGTTATGCCGGTCGTGGCATCGACAATATTGGT
>Ga0316206_1000840_pt1 | contig 33488 bp, 29 predicted proteins | sample 6monthpyrite_MG_FD_204942 | JGI IMG/M metagenome (GOLD analysis project Ga0316206, IMG submission 204942) | Microbial mat bacterial communities from mineral coupon in-situ incubated in ocean water Damariscotta River, Maine, United States -... | ecosystem: Environmental > Aquatic > Marine >... | reverse complement strand
AAGCAGATTTAAGGTAAAAAATGAAATATAAACGGGCAGTTTTGGGTGCAATGTTAGCGACTTTGATGAAATATTGTTTGTGATAGATAAATTAACGAAAAACAGGACTTAATCAGAGTATCCCTAGGTTTATTACGCAATACAAGTTTAACCAGTGATCAGGAACATCAAATTAATGTGGCTCAAAGTAGCGCCGAGTCTTTACTTACATTGATTAATGATATTCTGGATTTTTCTAAAGTAGATTCTGGTAAAATGGAATTAGAGTTTATCGATTTCAATTTGCGTAATATGTTAGGTGGCTTTGCAGAAGCTATGGGTTTACAGGCGGAACAAAAAGGACTGGAGCTTATACTTGATGTCACACAAATAGATGAGTCGTTGGTAAGAGGTGACCCTGGACGTTTAAGGCAAATTCTCACTAATATTGTAGGCAATGCGATAAAGTTTACTACTGTAGGTGAAATTGTTATTCATGCGGAACTTCATTCTATTGATGACCAACTATGGCAATTTAATTGTCGAATTGAAGATACTGGTCTGGGTATTCCTGAAGATAAAATGTCAATTTTATTTGATTCGTTTAGTCAAGTCGATGCATCAACTACAAGAAAGTATGGTGGTACTGGTTTAGGTTTAGCGATTGTTAAAAAGTTAGCTAAATTAATGAGTGGTGGCATAAGCGTGAGCAGTGAGCATGGTAAAGGAAGCTGCTTCGTCATTAATATTCAACTTCAAAAGAGCAATAAGTCTCAGCAAGTTATTCCACAGGTCGACATGCAGAAATTGAACATACTGGTAGTCGATGATAATGCAACAAATCGAGAAGTTCTGTGTGGTCAATTTGAATATTGGGGAGCAAAGGTAGTCAGTGTCAATGGTGGACAACAGGCGTTGGATGTCTGTAATAAACGAATCCAGAAAACTGATATAGACTTTTTTGATATTGCATTTCTGGATATGCAAATGCCAGATATGGATGGTGCGGAGTTAGGTAAAAAATTAAAACAGGATCAGCGTTTTAGTAAAATGAAATTAGTTATGATGACCTCGATGGCGCATCAGGGCCAGGCACGACATTTTGCAGATATAGGGTTTTCTGCCTATTTTTCAAAGCCTACAACAACGTCGGATTTATTTGATGCATTATCTGTGGTGGCAGAGGATGGCAAGGCACTGCAACAAGCTGATCCCTTAGTAACGAAGCATTATCTGAAATCACTTAAACGTTCGGATAGCGGCACATCATCAAACCTTCATAAGGAGTCCTTCAACAACACACGTGTATTAATTGTTGAAGATAATCATGTTAACCAGTTAGTTGCTACGGGTATTCTAAACGGGCATGGTTTTAAAATGATTGATATCGCTGCCAATGGATTCGAGGCGATTACGAGCTTACAAGAGTCGCCAGAAGATGCACCTTATGCAGTTGTACTTATGGACTGCCTAATGCCTGAAATGGATGGTTACGAAGCAAGCCGTCAAATAAGGGCGGGTAAGGCGGGTGAACGAAATAAATTGATTCCTATTATAGCTATGACAGCAAATGCAATGGAAGGTGATCGAGAAAAGTGCCTGAAATCAGGCATGAATGATTATTTATCAAAGCCTATCGACCCTGAGCTATTGATAAGTAAATTACGAGAGTGGCTAAAATTGAAGTAACAAGCGGTGCTATGCTTATATCAAGAATTAATAACCGCTGTTTACAAGATGATTAAAAGCTGGCCGCGTCTGAAGTGATACGACGAATTGCAGCGCTTATGGTAGGTGGTATGCTTAGTGCTACTATTCTCACATTGATTGTTATACCCGCTGTTTTTCTACTGATGAAACAAAAAACATTATTAAACAAATAAATTAAATAGAGATTATGTATGTCTGAGCAATATTTTTTCAGAGTGAATGGGATGGAAAGTAGTGTGTGTGAGGAAAGAGTAGAAAAGGCAGTCAGAAATATGAATGGAGTTGAATTCGTCGAAGCAGACTATGAGTCTAATATGTTAATCGTTAAAGGCAATGCTTCATCAGATGACATAGCGAATATAATTAATTCCGAAGGTTATAATGCAATATTAGTTGCGGAGTAAAACAAGCGGCTGTCAACGTTGTATAAGAATTTAATGCACACTTAAAGCTAATTATTACAATAGTTAATAATTAGGTTTATTAAGAATGTTACTATTTTATTTAAGCTTCTATGTTAAATTTTTGTATCCACCTCCAAAGCGTTGTTCTATTAACACCGAGTAGCCTGGCTGCTTCGGCCTTATTGCCATTGACACGTCTAAGTGTTGCCTCAATTTCACTGGCATGAAGTGCTTCATTTTCATCAGAGATATCTATTTCAATTTTTCTGTTCTGGCTATAATCGCGAATATTTTGTGGTAAGCTTTCTGGCTGTACCTCATTATTTACAGAGCAGATTAAACCATGTTCTACAGCATTCTCTAATTCACGAACATTTCCCGGCCAGTGATAGTTCATCATCATATTTGTTGCATCAGTGGTACAGATGACATTATCGGGATAACCTCTGGCGACTAATCGGCTGCAAAATAATTTGGACAGCAGGGAAATATCACCGGGTCTTTCGCGCAGTGAAGGAATAGTAATAGGTATTACCGCTAATCGGTAAAAAAGATCTGCACGAAATTTTCCTTTGTCGACCATTGCTCTTAAGTCTTTATTCGATGCAGCAACAATACGTACATTTACACGAACGGTTTTATCAGAACCAACCATCTCAAATTCCTGATCTTGTATAGCTCTTAATAATTTGGCCTGTAGATGTAAAGGTATTTCACCCACTTCATCTAAAAATAATGTGCCTTTATCTGCGCTTTGGAAACGACCGAGGCGATCATTGCTGGCACCTGTAAACGCACCTTTTATATGACCGAATAATTCAGATTCAATAAGTGATTCAGGAATAGCTGCACAGTTCACCTCAATAAAGGATTCTTTGGCACGATTACTTTGAGTATGAATCATCCTACCTAATTGTGTTTTACCGGTACCAGATTCACCCTGCAGCAATATAAAGGCATTGGTGGGTGCAATCTGATTTATTCTCTGAATAATTTCCAGCATGCGTGGATCTTGAGTGGTTAGTTGTTTACCCAAGGGGTGAAATACGGCTTCCAAATGCCGTGAATCAGTGCGATCTCTAAAAAGAATCAAACGATGTTTTTCATGCGTCTCATTATCTGTAATTAGACGACTAATTATTTCTATAAGTTTATATTGACCATCAATATTAATTTGTTGCTCAAATTTAAGTACATTGCCACTGGGCTTACCTGCAGCATCAACCTCTCCAGCATCTATAGCCGCACGCAGGATTGCTTTTTGTAAATTAAACTTACCAATATCATTTAATTTCTTAATTGATTTCTTTTTATCAATTCCTAAGAGTTTTGCTACAGCAGTATTGTAATAGAGAACATTGCCTACATTGTCGGCCACCATAATACCTTCATCTAAATATGTAACGACATGTTCAAACAGGGTAGAAAAATTGAACTTAGAAGATGACATAAAAATATCCTTCAATAGTAGGTGTTCACATCCGTAATGCGTTGCAACGTTGCGCAACGTGTTACATAAAAATTTAATGCATCTTAATTTAATAATAGACCCTTATAGCGCTGTATACAGATATTTAAATTATTTTATGTGTTGCTTGTTGATATAGATCAATAATAAAAAATAGCATATAAAACAGTAAGTTATCTATTGGCATGCCACTTGCCTAACCTTAGTGGAAAGCACTTTTATGCTTAAATGAAAAATACTGGGGAAACTAATCATGTTCAATAGCCTGCGCTTAAGTAAAAAAGCTAAACCAGACTATTCACTAGTATTAATGTGTCTAACAATGATTGTTGTTATGTCACCAACAAATTCATCTGCTGAGTCAGAATATTATAAAAACTCTAACCAGGAGTATTCTGCGCAATCAAAACAAGCTGTCTATTACCCGCCAGTACGTCAACACAATAAAAAATTTGCATCCATTATCACGGTTACTATTGGTAAGACCGGTGCGCATATTGTTCTAGGTGGAACGGTTACACCTTACAGAGAAGTTACCTTAACGGCACAAAATCCGGGTCGTATAGAATTTATAGCGGGTGCTGAAGGTGACTGGTTTGATGAAGGGCAAATTCTGGTAGCGATTGATGATGATGATGTTATGGCACAGCGCCGTCAGGCAGTTGCGGACCTGTATGGTCGTTCATCGACATTACAAAATGCACGTGCACAATATTCAAGAGAGTTTTGGTCTCCACAAGCCTTACAGCAACAACAAACAGCACCTAGCATGGGATTTTTCCCAAATATGTTTGAACGTTTTTTTGGTGGCGGTAGCCCGGGCGGTCATCCAAATTCAGGTATCAATCCGTGGGTTGTTCGTGATGTAGATTTATATTCACAAGGTACACATGTTAGTCAGGCACAAAGTGGAATTTCAGGCGCTCGATCTCGTATAGATGAAATTGATGCGCATCTACGTGACACTCGTACTATTTCACCGTTTGAGGGTGTTGTAGTAAAAAAACTGGTTGAAGTGGGTGATACGGTTCAGCCGGGTCAGGCCTTATTAAAATTCTCTGATACTCAATTTTTACAATTAAAAGTCGACGTTCCCGCACGTTTAGTTTCTGCATTGAGTAAAGACATGATCGTGCCTGCAAAGCTTGATGTGGGAGATACCTATATTGATGTGCGTGTTGCACAAATTTATCCAACCGCAGATTCCCAACGGCACACAGTTGTCGTGAAGTTTGATTTGCCATCAGGTGTTCCGGGTGGCCCCGGTATGTATGCAGAAGTGATGATACCTGATGTAAATACGCCGATTGAAGATATGCCTGTTATCCCTTTATCTGCGATTGTGCGTCGCGGCAGTCTGCCGGCCATTTTTGTACTTACCCATGATAATAAGGCGGAAATGCGCCTGGTCAGGCTGGGCGATGAAATTGATCATGAAAATATTGCGGTGTTGTCAGGTGTTAGCCCGGGTGAACAGATTTTTGCATCACCACCACCGGGGATTAAATCTGGCTGGTCTCCAGAATTTTCCAGGCGTTAAAAACAAGTAAATACTATTATTTTTTAATCAGGCAAACAAATGTCAAATGAAGTAGATAAAGATCAATTGGAAGATGATATAGAACTGGATGAAAATAATCTGGGCATTGCGGGTCGTATCGCAAGGCAGTTTATTAATTCACCGGTGACACCACTACTAATGATGGCATTTTTAGGCTTAGGTCTACTTGGTTTGATGTTTACACCGCGTCAGGAAGATCCGCAAATTTCAGTACCGATGGTGGATATCTTTTTTCAATATCCTGGCGCCTCAGCAGAGCAAGTAGTGAGCCTTGCGGTTAATCCATTAGAACGAATGATTAGTGAAGTTCCCGGTATACGTCATGTGTACTCAGCTAGTGCACGTGGCCAGGGTATGGTAACTGCACGTTTTAAAGTAGGCGAAGACTTTAGTGAATCCATTGTAAAAGTACATGACAAACTTCAATCAAATATAGACAAAATCCCGCCGGGGGTTTCTATGCCATTAGTAAAACCGGTAGGTACGGATGATGTACCGGTTGTTACAGTCACCTTATGGTCAGAAGACGAAAGCATAAACGATTCAATGCTGCGCACATTGGGCCTTGATGTATTGCAACATCTGGAAGAGGTGCCTAATTCAGGTAAAGGATTTGTAACCGGTGGGCGCGCAGATCAAATACGTGTAGAAGTATCTCCCGAGCGTCTTAGTGGTTTTGGTCTTAGTGTTGATCAAGTTGCTAACACCATTAAGACTGCAAACTCAGAGCAGTCCGCAGGTAGTGTTGAGGGAAATAATAATAGTTTTAACGTATATACCGGCGCCTTTTTGAAAAGTGCTCAGGATATTTCAAATTTGGTAGTCGCTATAAGAAATGGTTCGCCAGTTTATGTTCGTGATGTTGCATGGGTTTATCAGGCTCCGGAAGAAACCAAAAAAATGGTGAGCTATTCAACAGGGCCTGCACACGATGGTCTTACACCGAGCACAATAAATTCACCTGCAATTACGATTGCTGTTGCTAAGAAAATTGGCAGTAATGGTGTGACCGTTGCGAATAAATTAATTGAAAAACTAGATTCGTTAAAAGGCTATCTTATCCCAGATAATGTGCATGTAACGATTACACGTAATTATGGAAAAACGGCTAACGACAAAGTCAATGAATTATTGCTGGCACTATTTGAAGCGACGATTGCTGTAAGTATTTTGTGTTTAATTGGTTTGGGTCTGCGAGCGGCATCCGTGGTTATTTTTGTTATTCCTATCGTTATATTAATGACGGTGTGGGCAGCATGGTTTCTTGACTATACAATCGATCGAGTCAGTTTATTTGCACTGGTATTTACAATTGGTATTTTGGTTGATGATGCAACTGTGGTTGTCGAAAATATATTCAGGCGCTGGTTAAAAGCTGGAAAAACCACAACCAATATAGCCATTGATGCAGTTCGTGAAGTGGGTAATCCAACCATACTCGCTACCTTAACCATTATTTCAGCACTCCTCGCCATGGGCTTTATCAGTGGCTTGATGGGGCCATATATGCGGCCAATTCCAGTGATGGGTTCGGCCGCCATGTTTCTTTCTATTATTGCTGCCTTTGTATTTGCCCCGTGGTTTGCAATGCGGGTACGCCCCAAGTTGGGCGCATTAAAAAAAGCAAAAGAGCGCGAAATAAAAATTACCGAATGGATAGGCAGATATTATTACCCTTGCATGAAACCCTTATGTAAGAACAAAACATCAGGTTATATTTTTCTAATCGGCCTCATTGTGGCGACCTTGTTGGCATGTTCATTGATCTATAGCAAAGCGGTTACGGTAAAGATGTTGCCGTTTGATAATAAGCCAGAATTTAATGTCGTTATAAATATGCCGGATGGTACCGCATTGCCGGTGACCGCAAATTTAACCGCAAAAATGGCGACAAGGCTTAGAGAAATTCCTGAAGTAACGGCTATCCAAACCTATGTAGGTACGGCTTCACCTTTTAATTTTAATGGCATGGTACGCCATTACTATTTGCGCCAGCAGCCCTGGGAATCTGATATTCAAGTTATGTTATTGGATAAAGATAAACGCGAGCGTTCTAGTCATGATATTGCGCTTGTAGCACGCCAACTGTTAACTGAGCTTGCAGATGAACAGGGCGCACACATCCAAATTGTTGAGATGCCACCGGGACCACCTGTTTTACAAACAGTTGTTGCAGAAATTTATGGTCCAGACGCAGAAACAAGGCGTCAGGTAACACGTGACATGACAAATATATTCAAAGAAGCTGATGGTGTTGTCGATGTCGATAACTACATGGCTGAAGATCATGACTACTGGCGTTTTGAAGTCGATATAGAAAAAGCGGTCCGTCGGGGCATTTCTGTCGATACCATTAATCGTAGTTTATCGATGGTAATGGGCGGATACAAAATTGGTGATGTTAAGAAGGGCGTCGTACTAGAGCCTACTTATATTGTGATTCAGGCACCCATGGGAAGTCGTTCGCAAATTAATCGACTAGGTAATTTACCCATTATGAGTGTCAACGGTGATTCGGTTCCGCTGGCTGAGCTTGGTCGCTTTATTAAAGAAACAGAAGACCCGATTATTTATCACAAAGACTTACGTGCCGTTGAATATGTCACGGGTGAAATGGAAGGTCGTCTTGGTGCGCCTATATACGGCATGTTTGCGATAGAAGATTTACTTGAAAATTATGTAACACCGGATGGTGTAACGATGACAGGTATGCCTATGGGTTTAATCGGCCCACCTGAAGATAGTTATAGCAGTGGTTTTGAATGGGGTGGCGAGTGGACGGTTACCTATGAAACCTTCCGCGATATGGGGGGGGCCTTTATTGCTGCAATGATTTTAATTTATGGATTGATCGTTTGGGAATTTAAGAACTTTACACTTGGCGGCTTAATTATGGCGCCAATTCCTTTAACGCTAATAGGTATTATTCCGGGTCACTGGATCACCAGCTCTGAATTTACTGCGACATCGATGATTGGCTTTATAGCGCTGGCTGGAATTGTCGTTCGAAACTCCATATTACTGGTTGAGTTTGTAAAACAGGAAGTGGTTGATGGCGTTGAAATCAAGGAAGCGGTTATTACTGCTGGAAAGATACGCATGCGCCCCATTTTAATTACAGCATTAACGCTTATGGCTGGCGCATACATGATTCTTGATGACCTTATTTTTAGAGGCATGGCAGTGAGTCTGTTATATGGCGCAGGTGTAGCAACTGTTCTTACACTAGTCGTTATCCCCTTAGGCTGTATTAGTGTAAGTAAGCAGTTTTATATTCTTGCCGGTATTACCGAAGACAAAATACCCACTAATGCTGAAGCTTCATGTGAATGTTCTACCTTTTCATGGAAATCAATGTGGAATCAGATGATCTGTTTGTTGCGTTCACTTCTAACAATGATCAAAGCGTTTATTAATAAATATTTTTCAGCTAAGAAAAATGATCCTGATGATTCGGGGCCAGCATCACCAGACAATAATTCAGGCCCTTCAGGTAGTACACCTCCTGTTACACCATCAAGTGGTGATACGGCTGTTATGAGTCATTCATTAAAGGTTCAGCAAGAAAAACAGATTGTGAAAACATCAGATTCAAAAAATGTGCAAGATATTGAAATTGAGTCAGGGAAGAAAAAACCTGTAGCACGTAAAAAATCTGCAGCGCGTAAAAAGGTAAGCGTTAAAAAGAAGGCCGTAGTTAAGAAAGAAATTACAGATAAAACAGCTGTTACTGAAAGCAAAGAAAATAAAAAAAAGACGGTAAAGAAGACGGTAAAAAAGGCAGTTGAAAAGAAGGCGGCAACGAAGAAAAAAAGGCGTGGTATTCGTTTAAATCCAGGTCTGGAATCGGAATAAAAAGTCAAGGCAAGAATATGAATAAAATAATATTAATTTTTATTAGCTCAGTAAGTATCGTAGTTCCAGGTTTTTCGATTGCGGATACTATTGCTCCACCCAATGGTCCATATCGATCGATTGAGGAAAATACGTCTTCATTTAATCATGCAGATCGAGATTATCACACAAACAACATGGATAGTCCGACATACATACAGAAAAACAGTAATCCACAGAGAGAATCAACTGCTGTCCCAGAGTGGGTAAAAAGACGTCAGGCTGGTATGTCTAACTGGTTGGAACAGCAGGAGAATCAGGCTGCTATGCAAAGACGTGAACAATACAGTTATCGGTCAGCGCCTATGCAAAATCAACAAGCCAGGCAGCAATGGGAGCAAAGACAGGCGATGCCGATGAACGCGCCACATCAGCAGATTAATCCGCAGGGAGAAAACCCACAATTTTCACAGCCGCAGACGAATAGAATGAAACAATATTTTCCAGCTGCACGTGGCCCTGTTTATGGACCAAATGTGCCACCACCTGCTGGATACAATAATCCTAATTATCAGAATAAACCGCCAGGCAATGTATATCCACCTGCGTGGCGATAGCTTGATTGTAATGAACAAGCTAATTACTCATTCGGAGATTAAGTGATGAATATTATGAATAATAATTACCTAAAGATATCTCTCGTTATATTACTTGCCTGTAGTGGGATTTATACAAAATCACTATTTGCGAATGAGTGGGCAAATGGCGCAGATGATAGAAATGGTTTTTCTGAATTTGCACCACCAGTGCCTTTTAGTCATAAAGATAAAAAACATAAATATGAATGGCGAAGTGGAAGTTCATTTAAAGCGTTTAATAAAGAACAATATGTGGATTCACGTGTAGCTAGAAACCCATGGAAACCGGTTTCTAAATTTAGCAAGAAACAAACGTTTAGTGGCCAGCGCCCATGGGGGAATATCCCTGAAAGAAAGCCAGGCAAAGCCAATAACATGCGCTTTCACGATCAACGTTTTAAGCAGTGGCTTAGTCGTGGTGACTCGTTACGAAATAATTATAGTTATCCACAACCGTCATCTGGCTATATGGAAAATCACTTAATGTATCCAGGTGCTTATTCGAGAGGTTATGTGCCCGGCGGGTATGTTCCATTTGTGGCTAATAGTCCGGTACTTTATGGCGTTTATCCGGGTGCATACAGTCCTTACGGAGGATTAACAAATCGACCATGGAACTGGTAGTTAGAAAGAATTTAAAACTTATCATGTGCGGTGCTCTCTACGACATGATGCAGTTAATTATGACCAGAGAGTAAATTTAGGCTGACATAACTTTGTGTCAATCAACAGCCTTCGTAAGAAGGGGAGAAATGAGATGAAAAACTTTAAAAAACTAGTTTGTGGCGCAGCTGTTGTAACTGCATTAGCTTTACCTATGACCGCCGATGCCTGGTGGGGTCCATGGAATAACAATGGTTATGGTAATAACAACAACGGTTGGAATAACAGCAACAATAATGGCTGGAATAATAACAATAATGGCACTGGTTCCGGCATGGGTGATTTCTTTGGCGATGGTGGCCTTGATTTCAGCATGAGCGGTCGTGGTAATGGTAGTGGCCGTGGATATGGTGATAACCGTTATAACGGTAGCAACAACTACAACGGTTATAACAACTATAACGGTTACAACAACGGTGGTTATAACGGTTACAACAACGGTTACAACAATGGCTACAACAACGGTGGTTATAACGGTGGTTATAACAATGGTGGCTATGGCCCAGGTCCTGGCTATGCTTATCCACAACAAGGATATGCACCACAACAGCAAGGACATTGGGTTCCTGGACCAGCTCCTGCGCCTGTAAAGTAGTCGGATGTGAACCTAGAGATCTCACAGGGATGTGACTTACTCTAGTCATTAATTATAAATGAAAAACAAATGGTGGTGATATGCGTACTTTTAATAAACTCATAATTTTAGGGTCTACTCTATTTGTACTGGGCCAATCAAATGCGTTTTCGAAAACAGTTGAATTTTCAGCCGATGCGGTCATAAACATTCCTCAACAACCAGCTAAGCATTTCAAAATATTTGTTGGTAAGCAGGCTGTAAGACGAGAAATGAGTGAAAACGGTCAGCAGATAATCGAAATTGTATACCCCGAGCAGGGTCGTGCATTGCTTATTAATGATCAAATTAGATCATTTAAAGAACGAAGGTTTCCAGCACAAAGTAAAGAAGATAATAAAACGCCTTGTGCTCAAATTAATAATTCAATATGTGAAAAACTAGGTACTGAAAATATTGATGGAATAAAAACGGAGAAGTGGCAAATAGTTTCTACTGAAAAAGGTAGAAAAATGCGTACACTTCACTGGATTGATGTGAAGAGAAAGTTGGCGCTCAGAGAGTTTTTTCCTGATGGTTCAGTTTCAGAATTAAAGATGATTAAAAAAGAAAAAATAAATGAACGTAATGCTGAAAAATGGGAGCGTACTTTGAGTCGCCCCGATGGTCAGCTTGTGAAATCATATCAGTGGTATGACAATAAATTGAAAATAGCGATTAAAGAAAATCTTCCCAATGGATACTCAAGAGAATTAAAAAATGTAAAAGTAGGTAATCAGGAAGATAAATTGTTCGAGTTACCTGCTGGATATATGCAGATAGATAATCGTCCTGCAATGCGCAATTAATTAATTTAAATCGAGAATCAGGTGATAACAGTTATTGCAAATCTTAAAGGCGGGTCAGGAAAGAGCACCGTTACGTTTAATCTTGCTATGTGGTTAAAGATGAAAGGCGAAACTGTAGTTGCTTATGACCTTGATCCACAACAAACTTTAAATGACGTGGCACAGGTGAGAATGGAAGATGGCACGGAGCCCAAACTAGAAGTGACAAAAGCAGACGATAAGGAAATACGCAAAAGCCTTAATAGTCATAAATGTCATGTACTGGTTGATGTAGGTGCTGCGAATATGCATGCAATGAAGATGGCTATCAGTACCGCGGATCGAGTGATTATACCTGTGCAGCCTAGCCAGCCTGATGTGTGGGCAACGCAGCGTTTTTTAAATATTGTAAACGAATCGTGTGATGAAAAAAACAAGCCTGAATTGGTGGCATTTATAAACAGAGCAGATACACATCATTCAGTAACGGAATCTGATGAGGCTGAAGAAGCGCTAGCAAGCTTAGGTACAGTAAATGTAATACCTGCAAGACTTTGTCAGAGAACTAATTTTAGACGAGCTTTGAGCGAAGGCTTATCTATATTTGAATTATCGGGTAAAAGCAAAAGTGCTGAAGAATTTGATAAATTTGCACAAGCTTTATATCCAAATCTAATTTAGTAGAATTGAGGCGTACATAATGAAAATCATGAGATATTTATTCCATCCATTAAAAATACTTGTTTATTTAATGGTTATATTGTCATTGATTTACTTCAGGTCAGTCATATTTCTGCCAAATATTAATCAGTATGTCGATACTACGCAGCAGTTTATTGAAGACAAATTTGATATTTCTATTCCTGTATATATCAATAAAGATTCACTAGTTGAAAAAGTAGCACAAGACAAGCTAGTTGATCGATCTGAAGCCGTTAAGGTTACGACTGATTCATGTGTTAACGACATTGTCGTTGTTTCAGAAGTTGCTAGTGATGTTGTTGACAATAAACCTGTTGTAGTTGAAAAAACAGTTACTAAAGTTGATAAAAAAGAACCTGAAGTAGTCGTTGAAGATAGTAATAAGTCGGATCCAGATAACGATATGTTTATGCAATTAACAAGTGCCATAAATAACCTGAATAGCAAAGTAGATAAGTTATTTGATGCAGCAAAATCAAGCGTAAATAAGACAGTTGAAACACCTGATAATGCAGCTCCATTGTTAGATGTGAAACCCAGGGATTCTTCTGAAAAAAAATTACCTACAAATGAGAGTTCGGATAGCAACAATATTAAATCGAATGTAAACCCAGCTACAGCTACAGATGTAAAACGTTTATTTTATATTGCACGACAGACATATTGGACGGGCGATGCATTAGGAGCGGAAAAATTATACCTTGAACTAGCAGCTGCTGATAATGATAACCCTGATATTTATGGAGAGTTAGGTAATGTTTATTATGCTCAGGGAAAATGGCAAGACGCTGGTAAAGCTTATTATGAGGCGGCTATAAGACTGCTTAATTCAAATAAAAATGATCAGCTTGATTATTTGTTGCGAGTGATTCAGGGGCTTGATTCTGTCAGTGCTGAAAAGCTTAAACAGAAAATGTCTAGTTAATATATTGTTAATTTAACGAGTAAAGATTATGTCAGGCATTCATAAAAAAAATAACAAAGTTAAGAACGTAAGAGACGTAATTATAGAATCTATTGAGTGTGAGCCAGGTCTCGTGGGATGTACGGGTGATCCTGATACATGCCCTAATGAGCCGAATAAATGTGATAAAAAATTATCTATGTTTGGTTACTATGATGACACCATAAAAAATAGTGTTGAACATGTGTTAAGTGAAAGTCTGGATGAGCTTACGCATACATTTACGGCAAGTGCCAGACGATGGCAAATGCTTGTTTATCCATCGCTATTCGCTTTTATTTTACTGGCGTCTTTTGGTTTTTATCTTATTTACAGTCTTACCAACGATGTTACTAAAGTTGCAAATGAAATGGGTAAAATTGGAAATAATATGCAGGATATTGTTATGCATATGGACTCAGTTTCGAAAAATATGTCTGTTATGACACAAACGATGGATACTCAATCCAGAACTATGCAGGAGATGAATTCACATGTCCGAAATATGAGTGTATCGGTTAATCGTATAAGCCACGATGTAGCCATTTTGAATGACAGTGTATCCAAGCCTATGCAGTTTATGAATAATTATATGCCCTGGCAATAATGAATATTAATCATCTTCAACAGGAGATTTAAAAATGACTATTAAAAGTGAAATAAGTAAAGGTACTAATAGTGCCGACGAAAAACCAGATATAGATACTGCAAAGAGTAAACAACAGAGTAAGTCATCTGAAAAAACCAAAAGTGAAAAAAAATCAGGTATGTTCAAACCCATGTTATTAACTATATTGTTGGCATTATTGGTGGCGATTGCATTTGCTTATATATATGTGCCAGAGAAGTTTAATCAGTATTTATCATTCAATAGCACTACAGAATCCACAAGTGAAGATGAAGTATCAAATGGTGCGACTAACCAGGACTATATTCCAGTAGCTTCTACCGAAGGTTATGCAATGAATGGTCAGGCTCAACAAACAGATTCAGCTGTGCAACAACGTGCAGGTTCGGCAGAGCAACAACGTGCAGATTTTGAAAAGCGTCGAGCCGAGTTTCAAAAAAGAAATGCAGATAATTATGCTCAACAGTGGCAGCCAGCAGCACAGCCTGAACCGCCGCAATGGGTAAAAGACAGACAGGCCGATATGCAAAAACAGAGAGCTCAATATATGAGGGCTATGGCAGAACAGCAGGCTCAGTGGGAAAATAATAATAGAATGAATCAGATGAGAATGAATTCCTACCAGCAGAATGCAGCTAATAATCAGCCATATTATGCTCAGCAACCGGCTATGCAGCATCCACAAAATCGACCTTATTATGCTCAGCAACCTGTTATACAGTATCCACAAAACCAGCAGTACAATCCAAACAATCAGCCTCCACAGCAACAGCAATATTATTACTCTGCGCCAGGTTATAATAATGGACCTTATAATGCACCATACGGCTGGCAAGGTAATGGCTATAGATAAATAGTTGCTGATTTATTAATGACAAGGATGTCACGCGCCTGGATAAATTTAAATTACTTTGATGTATATTAAAAATAAGTTTCGTATCAGCTTAATAATATGGCGTATTAATAAAGGCCAGAAGTAGCAACACGGAGATTCTATTGCCCTGTAAATTTACTGCTTTATATCTATGGTTATAATGAATATAAATATAATCAGTTATCTCACAAAGTAAATCCCACGCTCTTTCTGTTCAATCCCTTGTAGCATTTCACCTAATAAATATCCGATTCAAGCCTAGTAGTCTTGAAGCATATTGATTATGCTTTATCAGTAATTTTAAAGCGTATCTATACAATACTGAGTGAGTAATCATATGAAAGCAAAAGCGGCTGTTGCCTGGGCTGTTAAACAACCCCTCGAAATTGAAGAAGTTGATGTGATGAGGCCAAAACATGGAGAAGTGCTGCTAAAGGTTATCGCCTCTGGTGTTTGTCATACCGATGCCTTTACGCTTTCTGGTGATGATCCCGAAGGTTCTTTCCCCTGTATTTTAGGCCATGAGGGGGGCTGTGAAGTCGTTGAACTGGGACCCGGTGTTAAAGACCTGAAGGTCGGCGACCATGTTATTCCTTTATATATACCGGAATGTGGTGAATGTGAATATTGTCATTCTCCAAAAACCAATTTATGCCAGTCTATCGCTTCAACCGTCTGGACAGGCTACATGCCAGATGGCACACGTCGTTTTTCTAAAAATGGTAAAGATATTTTTCATTACATGGGTTGTTCAACGTTTTCTGAATATACGGTGGTTCCTGAAATTGCACTGGCGAAAATAAATAAAGCCGCGCCACTCGATAAAGTTTGTCTGTTGGGCTGTGGCGTTACTACGGGTATTGGTGCGGTATTGAATACGGCTAAAGTTGAACCGGGTTCTACGGTAGCGGTGTTTGGCCTGGGTGGTATTGGCCTGTCATGCATTCAAGGTGCAGTAATGGCGGGTGCGGAACGAATTATTGCAATTGATATAAACCCGGATAAGTTTGTGTTTGCCAAACAACTGGGTGCTACAGATTTTGTTAATCCGAGTGAAATCGATGGTTCATTTGTAGAGTATATGCAAGATACCTTCAATGGTGGCCCTGATTATTCATTTGAATGTATTGGTAATACGCATGTTATGCGTGATGCATTGGAATGTACGCATATGGGCTGGGGTGTATCAACCGTTATAGGTGTCGCAGGAGCCGGGCAGGTAATTCAAACACGTCCATTTAACCTGGTTGTAGGGCGCACCTGGAAAGGCACCGCTTTTGGTGGTGTAAAAGGTCGTACCGAGTTACCGGGTTATGTTGATCGCTATATGGCGGGTGAAATTGAGCTGGATAGTTTAGTTACACATACTATGCCGCTTGAGGATATAAATAGAGCATTTGATTTAATGCACAGTGGTGAGAGTATTCGCTCGGTTATTATATTTTAATCAGCACATTAATTAAGGCGCATTTACGATCATGCAAAAAATTGAAAGTATTAAAGAGTTTGGTGGTTTTCTTAATCGCTATACGCATCACTCGGACGCATGTAATTGTGAGATGACTTTTTCAGTGTACTTGCCACCGCAGGCAGAGAAAGCTGATGTGCCTGCTTTATACTGGCTTTCTGGCTTAACCTGCACGGATGATAATGTACGTACTAAAGCCGGTGCTCAACGATATGCCGCGGAGCATGGAATCGCTCTGGTTTTTCCGGATACCAGCCCGCGGGGCGAGGATGTCGCCGATGAGGCATCACGTTATGATTTGGGTAAAGGTGCGGGCTTTTATGTGAATGCTACGCAAGCGCCATGGTCATCGCATTATCAAATGTATGATTATGTGACTAAAGAATTACCTGCATTGTTAGAAAAAAATCTGCCATTAATGCCTGGAGTTAAATCGGTTTCTGGTCATTCAATGGGTGGCCATGGCGCTTTGATTTGTGCGCTTAAAAATCCTCATGATTATAAATCCGTATCTGCTTTTTCACCGATAAGCAATCCGCTAAATTGTGCCTGGGGTAAAGGCTGTTTTACTGCGTATTTGGGTGATGATATAAAAAACTGGGAACAGTACGATGCGACGGCTTTGGTTAAGGCGGGTGCATCTGTTGCGGACATATTAATTGATCAAGGTCTGGCAGATGAATTTTATGATGATAAGCAATTGTTGCCTGAAAATTTTCAGGCTGCATGCGATTCAATGAATCAGGCTGTCACTATACGTATGCAAGATGGTTACGATCATAGCTATCATTTCATTGCTACATTTATAGGTGAGCATATTGCTTATCATGCCAGGGCATTAAAAGCCGGCTAAGCATATTTTGAGCTAGTGCTCATTGCATTGGTGAAATCTATTCAGAGTGATAGTAATGAATTACAGGCTGAGTATAAGACAGGTTACTTCTTCACGATCATGATACAGCTGTCTGATACTGATGTGATAATCAAAATCCAGCTGATCTAATGTGTCCTGCAAATATTCCTTGCAGTCCATTACCATGTCATAGCGTTTTTTCATCGGCAGCTTCAGGTTAAACATTGCGTGTTTGCACTGACCCTCGGTAAACCAGCGGGCGATTAAACGTGTAATGTGCATTGGGCGCTCCACCATATCGCAGACTAACCAGTCCACTGGTTTTTCTGGACGGTATTTAAAACCATCGGCTTTAATTTCTTTAACCAGGCCAGTCTCCATTAACTTGGCATCCATTGCGCCATTATCTATGGCATTAACACGAATGCTACGATTGACCAATTGCCATGTCCAGCCACCGGGGCAGGCACCCAGATCAACCGCCGTCATACCATTCGCCAGATATCTCTTTTGTTCGCTTTCAGTGAGCATGGTCTTAAAGGCTTCTTCGAGTTTTAATGTAGAGCGGCTAGGTGCAGAGCTCGGCATACGTAGACGTAAAATTCCCATATGTTGATCTGAGCTATTTTTTATATGCGTTAAGCCAATGTAAATGTTGGATGAATCTAGAAAAAATAGATGTAATCGCCACGGGCTTTTTTTATTCATCAGGTGTTTTTTTTCTAATGCGATAGTCAGAGGTGTAGAAAACTTTTTGCAAAAACCACTCATTTCCTTGCCGTCATTGGTGTCGGGTGTTTCCAGCAATACCTGAGAAAATTCCAGTTCGAGAGATTGTATGGATGCAAGCAAGGGGGTGATTCTATCTGTAGGAGGCAGCTTACTGATGATTTCACTGACAAAAATAGATTGTCTGGCAAACATGAGCTTGTTGAATTGTATCGACTGGTTGAGCTCGTTTAGCGATGTCGGAGAGCCTGGATAAAAGCCCACATAGCCACTGTCTTCTTTGGCCTTGATGTAACCGTTAATGTCATATGCCTGAGTTAATTGCATAATTTCTGCAGCGGTCTCTTTTTCGAATCCGGGGCGACAGTAGAGCAGGCAGCATATGGGGTTTATTTGGGTGGTGCTCATAAGGTGTATTCAATCATAACGGAGAGGGGTTTAATCGGTGCTAATGCTACCTTGATTCTGTAATATTGTCTCGACGAGATGCGCGTAAAAAGATATATAGCTAAACCCTGATATGAGGCCGGTTGAAAATCAGGCAAGGCAGTGTACCATTCACCCTCAAATAACGATTTTAGAGATAGATATGTCCCCGGATGATGTAAAAAAGCTGATTGAAGATGGTGTTGAAGGCGCTGAAGCGATTATTTCAGGTGAAGGTTGTAACCTGGAGTGCACGGTTATTAGTGATGCGTTCGAAGGTAAAACCATGCTTGCTGAGCAGAAAATGGTATACGCCACGGTGAATCACCTTATTCAAACCGGTGAGTTGCATGCCTTAGGTATTAAGGCATTTACCAGGTCTGAGTGGGCTGACCTGCAGGCTTAAGTATTTAACACACTACCTAAAAAGCCTCATTAGGGGCTACATAATTTATTTTCCAGACTAATATCATTCAGAACTAATTCATGTGTATCCGCTGAATCAAATAGGCTGCTCCTATTTGATTCAGCGGTTCATTTTTGTAACAAGCTTCCTTAAAGACAAGAATATACGTTAACCAATACACTATATGAGTGTATATATTGCAACGGCCTTATATAAGGCCGTTAAATTATTTTTATGCGGAGTTTCTGGCGCGGAGTGTAGTCCGAGCTTACTTCAGCTCATCTAATAAATGTGGCTTAATGGTTTTATACAGCTCCGGGTATACCTTGCTCGCTGCAGCAACAACATTGCCTGTTTGCAGGTAATTACCCTCACCGCTAAAGTCGGTAACAATGCCACCGGCTTCGCGAATTAGTAATACACCCGCGGCCATATCCCAGCTATTCAAGCCAATTTCCCAGAAGCCATCGAGTCGGCCTGCGGCTACATAAGCCAGATCGAGGGCAGCGGAACCCGCGCGTCGAATACCCGCCACCTTAGGGTGAACGGCCTTGAATGAAGCAAGATAGGTATCCAGATATTGCGGCTGCTTAAATGGAAAACCCGTACCGATAAGTGAGTTAGCCAGGCCTTTGCGTGGTGTAACACGAATTCGACGGCCATTAAGTTGCGCGCCATCACCGCGCGCTGCGGTGAATAATTCATTTTTGATAGGGTCGAACACTACACCAACTTCCATGCGACCTTTGTGTTGCAAGCCAATGGATACGGCATACTGCGGAAAGCCATGGAGAAAATTAGTCGTGCCATCTAATGGATCAACAATCCACTGGTATTCGCTGTCTTCATTATGCGTACCGCTTTCTTCGGCAATAATGCCGTGTGTTGGGTAGGCTTGTTGAAGGGTGTTTAAAATCACTTCTTCTGCCTTACGATCAACCTTGGTTACAAAGTCATTATCGGCTTTAACTTCAATCGTCAGGCGATCAAGCTTATCGATGTTTCGTAGAATAATGTCACCGGCGGCACGAGCAGCACGGGTAGCAATAGTTAACATGGGATGCATAGGGAAAGATCTTCAACAGGCAATTCAATGGGCGCAAAGGATAGCAGAAATAGTCCTAATATTCTTTAATTTCTGTCCAAAAAGGCAGCTGAAAGCGGTATGATGGGCGCTTTTTCGGCTACGTAGAACTTCATGCTAGATAATATTCGCATTGTACTGATTAATACACACCACCCCGGCAATATTGGCGCCGCCGCCCGAGCGATGAAAAATATGGGCCTGACCAGGTTGTATCTGGTTGATCCGTTGGATTTTCCCTCGTTTGAGGCCTCGCAACGTGCGTCGTCTGCAACGGATGTTTTAAGCAATGCCGTAGTGGTTGATACCCTGGCAGAGGCGCTGCATGGTTGTTCGCTTGTATGTGGTACTACGGCGCGCCTGCGTTCGGTGAAGTGGCCACAGGTTGATGCCCGCGAATGCGGGGAGCTGTTACATATTGAGAGTGAGCAGCACGAGGTTGCACTGGTATTTGGGCGAGAACGCTCAGGCTTGACCAATGATGAGTTAGAGCTGTGCCAGACACTGGTCAATATTCCAACCGCTGAGGCCTATAGCTCGCTGAATATAAGTCAGGCTGTGCAAGTGCTGAGTTATGAAATATTGATGGCCAATCAGCAGGCTAAACCAACGAAATCTGCAGAGACTGAAAATACTCAGATAGATGTAAAAGACACCATTGCGACCAATGATGAGCTAGAAGGTATGTATGATCACTTTGTGGATGCGCTGACCAGTTTGAAGTTTTTTGGCAGCCGTAATCCAGAGCATGTGATGCGCAAGATTCGTTGCCTGTACGGACGAGCCAGGCCAACTAAACGTGAAGTACAGATTATGCGTGGCGTGTTGTCATATACTCAGGGGCGAAGAACGCAAACCTCTGAAGAAGATTTAGCGGAAGAAATAGCCAATAAAGAATAAGTAATGATTATTGGGTTTTGTAAATGCGTATTGCTAACCAGGCCCAGGCGACTAAAAAACACATGCCGCCGATGGGCGTAATCATCCCCAACGTTTTGATGCCGCTTAAGCTCAGTACATATAGGCTACCTGAAAATATCACGATGCCGGCAAGCATAATAAAGCCGGGTTTGTTCAGGTTGATGGAAAAGCTTTTTGCTAACAGGCCAATTAAAATTAAACCCAGTGAGTGAACCATCTGGTAATCAACAGCGGTTTGCCAAATGCCTAATTCATATTCGCCAAAATGTTGTTTTAGGCCATGTGCGGCGAAGGCGCCTAAAGCAACGGCTATAAAAGCACTTATTGCACCTGAAATAATTAATTGCTTATGCATGTTGTTTTTCATTAAAATAAATTAGATGCTCAGTGTATAGCAGAGCGGATATTACGGCCAGAAAATACAGGTTATCTACAGCCGGCACGCTAAATTAGGAGAGACTAAATGCCATCATTTGATATTGTTTCAGAAGTTGATAAACACGAATTAAGCAATGCAATCGATCAAGTGAATCGTGAGCTCAGCACACGTTTTGATCTTAAAGGTTCAGATGCAAAAGTTGAATTAGTGGATGCTGAGATAAAAATGGAGGCGGAAAGTGATTTTCAGCTAAGGCAGATCTCGCCTATTGTTTACTCCAAGCTAGGCAAGCGTGATATTGATATTCGCTGCCTTGAAAAAGGTAAAATAGAGCCTCGCGGAAAACGTGCTTATCAATCTATTTCAGTGAAGCAGGGTGTAAGCAAGGATGATGCGCGGGTTATTGTAAAGCTAATAAAAGAAAGCAAAATAAAAGTGCAGGCCGCCATTCAGGGTGAGCAGGTGCGGGTAACAGGTAAGAAACGCGATGATCTGCAGCAAGTCATGGCATTTCTTAAGTCTTCAGATAAAGTGGATCTGCCGTTACAGTTTAATAATTTCAGAGATTAATTAAGCAAGCAAGATTTTTAAAAATGAAAAAAATGCATTTCTCACTGGATATTTCAGCGGATAAATATCTGGCCTATTATCAAGGTGTAGCAAAGTCTGTAAAGGTAATGACAGAGGAGGGGCTGTCGCTAAAGTTCCCCGCCTCTGAATTGCAAAAATTTGTTTCGCACGAGGGTATAAAAGGTCGCTTCGAAATTGTCTTTAATGCTCAGCACAAGCTAGTCAGTATGAGTCGCGTATAGTTTCAGTGGCTTAAAAGAATGCTTGCCTGCGATTCACGCTATTTCAAAATTGTAGGTGCCACGTGCACGCTGTGTTTCTCATCACCAAACCATGCTTCATGATCCTGAATATTGCACTGTAAAGTCATCGTTCGCTGTACTAACTGTGTGAGCGATGAACCTACTTCATCCGATAATGCAATGACATGAAGGTTATTAAAACGTGTCAGTTTGGTGTTTATTTGTTGCCACCATACCTCGGCACTACGTTGTGTGTAGGTATATATATAAACCTCACGCGCACGGCCACAGGCCTTCTTTATGCGCCTCTCATCAGGCTGTCCCAAATCAATCCATGTATCTATTTCACCCGTTGGTAGCTTTAACCATATATCGGGCTCATCATCCGAGCTTAAACCGCGAGTGAGTGCCAGGTCCTCATGTGCATGCAGGGTAAACACCAGTAAACGAATCATCATCCGTTCAAGAGTTTCCGAAGGATGCTGTGCCAATGTTAAGGAATGATTTTGGTAGTAATGCCTATCCATATCGGATATTTGCAAATCAGCTTTGTAAACCGTTGCTTTTATTGCCATGAGGGTTTGCTCGAATATTTGTCGGGGGCAGTTGTTATAAGCGGGCAATTCTACAGCATTACAGTCAGCGCAGGCTTCTGTATATGAGTTTAAGTTTGTGTTGTTGAAAATTTAAGCTGCGTGTTTTTCGGTGATGAGTAGTTTTCAAATGTTAAGTAGTGTTAATTTTCCTTAGAGGCTGTCGTACAGGTTTTTTAGCTTGTGTATACTGATGTGGCAGTCTAAGTAGCTTAAATCAGTGGCAGATTGCCAATGATAGGTAGTGTTTCTACATAGTTACATTAATAAACTATTGGAACCAGTTGAATTTTATGCATAAATTCATATTTAGTATATACTTAATAAGTTGATATAGTTCAAATATTCAAATCTAAAAAGGTGCTTCTTGGTAATAAACTCCCGCAAACCGAAAAATACTGTCCGCATCTCTATGTGCGTGCACCCGATACCTTTAATGCGCAGCATTCGTTTAGGTGTCGTTTTTTTATTTGCTGTTGTAGCTTTGCCTACGTCTGTAGCGGCCATGGAGCTAAACGATTTTGTTGCAGATTCAATAAGCGCGCATCCATCTATTCGCGAACAGGTACATATTTTTCGTCAGGTTGAAGGTGATCGTGATATTGCTAATAGTGGCTGGCGCCCGAGCATCGATATAGACGCTTCTACCGGCACCTACGAGACAAAGTCACCCAGTACAGCTCAGATAAAGCGTGATTATGAAAGTAATCGTGCAGAGTTGTCGCTTACTCAAAATATATTCAATGGCTTCGATACAACGTATCAGCAGGAGCAGACAGAAGCACGTATTGGTTCTGCTTTATATGAAATTTTTGATACAGCGGACAATATTGCACTGGAAGCAGTGCAGGCCTATCTGGATGCAATGAAACAGTTTAGGTTGGCTGAACTGGCGGAGAGAAATGTCAGCTCTCATGAGCGCATACTTTCTCAAATTCGCGAAAGAAATGGTGCCGGCATGGGGCGACGTTCTGAACTGGAGCAAACTGAAGGTCGTGTTGCTCGTGCGCATGCAAGCCTGATTGCACAGCAAAATAATCTACAAGATGCGGCTACGCGCCTGCATGAAATTTTAGGCCGTTACTCGGAGCTGTCAAAAATTAAACAACCAGCGCTGCCAAAGCATCCAGATGTAAGCCTGGATGAAGCGATTAAAATAGCGCTGCAGCAGCATCCAGCGATTAAAGTGGCTAATTATAACGTGCAGTCGGCATTGTCTGACTCAAAGCGTGCAAAGAGTAATAACTATCCTCAAATGGATTTACGCCTTGCCAAAGAAGTGGGTAATGATATTAGTGCCCTAACAGGCGATACCGATCAGCTTAGCCTTGTTTTGAACCTTAGATATAATTTGTATCGCGGTGGTGCGGACTCTGCGGAGGCACGTAAAAAAATAAGTGTTGTTCATCAGAATCAGGAGTTCTCGGCTCGAGTGCGTCGACAGGTTATTAATACCATGCGCCTGGCCTGGGCGGCAGACCAATCTCTTTCACAGCAATTAAAATATTTAAATACGCATATTGAAAAAGCACGTCAAACGGTTGAGTCGTATGGCGAAGAGTTTTTCATTGGGCAACGGGATTTAATTGATTTGCTGGATGCAGAAAGCGAACTGAACAGCGCGCAGAACCAATATACCGAAGCCTATTATGAAGCTCTGGCTGCAAGGTTCCGAATATTAGAAGCCATGGGTGATTTATTTCCGGCATTAAATCTAGATGTCAGTCTTGCAGAAGATGATTTGCATATTGCGAAAATTCACGCACGTGGAGATGATGTTTTACCGCTCGACCTGGACCGAGATGTGGACAGTAAAACGGATCAATCTGATCATTGTGATAATACCCTGGAAAAAAACACGGTGAATGACTTTGGTTGCCATGGCAAACAGCAGCTGCAATTTGGTTATATGCAGGTAAATCAGCTACCGGTTGTTGGTGATGATCAATTAGAGTTAGAAATGAACAGTGTTCTGGTGATTCCACAATCGGTGTTACTGGAAAATGATACCGATGCGGATAATGACAAACTTAGGTTAATAGATTTCACTAAACCTGAAATGGGCAACCTTGCATTTGATGATAGAAAAAATCTAATCTATCGTGCAGCGGATGGCTTTAGCGGTACTGATAAATTTAGTTATAGCGTTACAGATGGTCAGGGTGCAGTGGCCACTGCATTCGTGAAATTAATTATTTCGCCGAAAAATGATGTGCAGTTAACAAAAACTCAATATGTAAACTATTTGTATAAAAAGACAAAGTTGACACCGGCCTCTGAAGACAAAATTCAGTCGATTGTAGATAAGATTCGAACCTTACCCAATGTGGAGGTGGAAATTTTTGCTTATACAGATGATATTGGGTCTGAAAGATACAATTTGGCTTTATCTGAACGTCGAGCAAATGTAACACGTGATTTGCTGATTTCATTTGGTATAGATGGCAGTAAGATTAAGTCATTCGGTATGGGTGAGAAAAACCCAATAGCTGATAATGCGACACCAGAAGGTCAGGCTATTAACAGACGGGGAGAGTTTCGTTTTAGGTTTAGTACTAGTGGTCGGCGAAATCCAGAAACAATTTTGACGCAATAGTTAACACGAAGGCAACAGATGTCAGCTGAATACTCTATTGATCTGGTCGACTTAAAGCTCTTAATACAGCGCTCTGATGTCAGTCGTAGTGAGAATGATTAAGTGTCGTTTTTTGATGGCAAAGTGATCTATTTCAAAGTGTTTCGTAACAGTAATCTGGCCGTTATTATATTGTTCAGCTTACTGGTTTTATTGGCGCCCAGTCAACAAAATGCAGAATCATTTGCGGATGAACAAATGTTGCTGCGATTAAATGAACAATACAGTAAACAGGCTAAACAACGCGCTATTTTGTTAAATAATTTGCTTAATAAGTTAAGCAAAGAAGAAGTGAGTATACAGCTCAAAGAAGTGAATCGCTTCTTCAATCAGTTTCAATACAAAAGCGATATGAAACTGTGGGGCCAAAAAGATTACTGGGCAACACCAGAAGAATTTATTGGCGTTAATAGTGGTGATTGCGAAGATTATGTAGTGGCAAAATATTTTGCATTGCGCTCGCTGGGTGTCCCTGATGAGCGTTTATACCTTACATACGTGAAAGCGGTACGTCAGAATGTAGCGCATATGGTGCTTAGTTATTTTGCAACTCCTAAAAGTATACCGCTGATATTAGATAATTATAATCAGCGTATTTTGCCTGCAAATAAGCGGCGAGATTTATTACCCGTTTATAGTTTTAATGCAAAATCATTGTTTTTAACTAATGCCTCAGCCGGGTTAGGGCGTGCATTGCCAACAGATAAAATTAAAAATAATAAATGGCAAAAACTGCTAGCGAATATAAAAAGGTCGGAACCATGACATTGTTTAAACAGGTAGCACTGGTTGTTTCTTTTGTTTTTTTACTCATCGTTGTAACGACAACGGTAGGTGATTTTCGCCGATCTGGTTCTTTCCTTGAAGGGCAGCTGCAAACCTCTGCACAGGATATGGCAACCACGCTTGGCATAGCAATAAGTAACTCCTCCACAGTAGATGATGTTGCATCTTATGAAACATTATTTAACGCGGTGTTTGATAGTGGCTATTACTCAAGCATTGAGCTTGTTTCTCCTGACGGAGAAATTATTCATAAAAAAGTCCGTATAGTTGAAATTCAAGGCGTGCCCGACTGGTTCGTTTCTCTAATGCCATTGTGGCCAGCCACCGGTACATCTCAGGTTATGCAAGGCTGGGTGCCATTAGGAACCCTGAAATTAACATTACATCCGGGATATGTGTATGCAAGCTTATATAAAAACCTGGAAGCAAGTTTGTTCTGGTTTGCTTGCTTGTTTTTATTGGGGATGACGTTGTTGTGGTTGTTGCTTCATTATGTGCTTAAGCCACTTAGCCAGGTAAAAGATCAGGCTAATGCAATTCATCAAAATAAGTTTGTACAGCAGGCATCTATTCCACGCACGGTCGAGCTACGTGCAGTCGTTGAAGCAATGAATGGTATGGTTGAAAAGGTACATGTTGTATTCGATGACCAACAAAAAACACTTACGCGATATCAAAAGTTATTATATGAAGATGATTTGACTGGTTTGGGTAATCGCCAGTATTTCATGACGGAACTTGAACGAGCGCAAACAGAAGGTGTTTCTTTTCATGGCAGTATGGCAGTGATTCGAATTAATGGGCTTAACAGTGTTCGTGATGATTTTGGCTACGAAAAATCCGATTCACTTGTCAAAATACTGGCGAAAATTTTGCAGGCCGACACGGCATCTCATGCAAATGAAAGTTGCGCACGTCTGGCTGGTGAAGAATTTGCATTATTAATACCGGCAAGCTCAGCATCAGTTGTTGAGTATTTAAAAAGTATATTTGAACGATTTAAGAATGATATTGATGATTTGGATTATAAATTAGGCGTTTCATTAATTTCAGGTATTAGTAGCATTAATGTTGGGCGCGGTGTGGGCGAAGCTCTGGCTGAATCAGATTTTGCATTAGCTCAGGCAGATGCTTCAGGTGCATACTCAATTAAGGAAAAAATTTCTACTGATATTTCTTTACCACAAGGAAAAATTCAATGGAGAACTTGTTTAGAAGATTGTTTATCAAAAGATTCATTATTTCTGGTAAAACAAAATGTACTTGATACCTCTGGTTGTATATTCCATCAAGAAGTATTTGTACGTTTAAAAAATAGTGATGATCAAGTTGTTCCTGCAGGTATGTTTATGCCAATGGCAAATGCACTGGGTTTGGGCGAGGATATTGATCGTGAGATATTTAAGCTAGTTAAAAGTCTAAGTACTAAAAATAGTGATATTCCATTTGCAATTAACCTTGCGGAATCAGTATTTACACATGCAGACGCATTGCTTGAATTTAATCAGTTATTACAGTTTTTTAAGCTATCATCTGCGCAACTATGCGTAGAGGCTAGTCACACGATTATTGAGCGATACCCTGTTATGTGTGCGGAGGTTGCGGAGTCAGTGCGAAGCGCCGGGCATGCATTCGGTATCGATAATTTAAATCTGGGTTTATCACTGCAATCATTGCAAGCGGTACGCCCTGATTACGTTAAAGTAAATGCTCGTACCTTACATGATATGACAAAGGTTGATGATTCAACCGGGTATCAGGCACTGCGTACACTAACTAAGGCTATGGAAATTCGTATTATTGCAGTCGGTGTAGATTCACAGGAACTGCATGACCATTTAATTGAGTTAGGCGTGTTTGCTATGCAAGGCAACCTGCTGGGTGAGACCGAGGAATTTTTATGAGTGATAATCATCATCACTATGACCCATTACTAGAGTGTCTGGTGGTGTTTGCGAAGCTTTTTAATCGCCCAATTTCAATTGATGCGTTAATTTCAGGCTTGCCAATAGAACCTGGAAAGCCAGGCCCTGAATTATTCTCAATCCATAGTTCTAAAGGTCTGTTCTCACGTGTAGCAAAGCGTGCAGGTTTTGCGGCGCGTTTGATTAAACGTGATTTAAATGAATTATCAGGTTTATTACTACCTTGTATTTTGATTTTAAAAGATCGCAATGCCTGTGTACTCGAAAGCATCGATAAAGAAAATAATCGTGCGCGGGTTATATTTCCTGAAATCAGTGATGGTGAAGAATGGATCGATCTTGAACGTCTGCAAGAAGAATATATGGGATTTTCGTTTTTATTAAAGCGCGAATTTAAAAAACGAAGTCTGCCGTTAAGGTTAATTAAAGCTGGTGAAAGTCACTGGTTTTGGGGGACTTTGGCAAGATCAAAAGATATTTTCATAAGTGTTTTATTGGCCTCGGTATTAATTAACCTGTTTGTTGTTGCTACACCATTATTTACCATGAATGTTTACGACCGGGTTGTACCTAATGATGCAATGGAAACATTGTGGGTACTGGCTGTAGGTGTAATGCTGGTTTATGCATTTGATGGTTTGATTCGATATATTCGTACTTATTTGCTAGAAATTGCAGGCAAGAAAAGCGACATAATTATGTCGTCGATATTATTTGAACAAACGCTTAATTTACGCATGGATCATTGGCCTAAAAGTGTCGGTGCATTTGCGAACAACTTGCGTGATTTTGAAAGTATTCGAAATTTCTTCACCGCATCAACCATGGCTACGCTGGTTGATTTACCTTTTGCAATAATCTTTTTAATTGTGGTTGCCTATATTGGTGGGCCTGTTGTGGTTATTCCTCTGATTACAATATGCCTACTTTTGATTTTTAGTTTCCTGATGATTAAACCATTACGGGAAAGTATTGAATCTACATTTGAGGCTTCAGCTAATAAGCACTCTCACCTTATTGAAAGTTTGAATAATATTCAGACAATAAAAACTCTGGGTGCTTCTCATCACTCGCAGTGGGTATGGGAAGAGTCTTCAGGTGAAATAGCCGCAAAATCAATGCGCGCGCGTATGTTGTCAGGCTCAATCCTGGTGGTTACAAACTTCCTGGTGCAATTTAATACGGTCGGCATCATTATATTTGGAATATACCAGATTGCCGATTTGCAATTATCTTTGGGTGGTTTAATAGCTACGGTTATGTTGTCATCCAGAGCAGTTGCACCAATGGGACAAATAGCGTCTTTAATAACTACGTTCCAGCAAACGCGTACGGCTTATAGAACACTTGATAATTTAATGCAGCAGCCAGTTGAACGCTCTGAAAATAAACAATATGTGCGACGCCCCACTTTTGAAGGTGCAATTGAATTAAAAACCGTCAACTTTAGTTATCCCGAAGCGGAGCGCTTAACACTCACTAATATTACATTGAGAATAAAAGCAAAAGAACATGTTGGCATAATTGGCAAAGTTGGTTCAGGAAAAACCACTATTACCAAATTAATGGTCGGTTTATATGCGCCAACAGAAGGTTCAATGTCTGTTGACGGTATCGATATAAACCAGATTGATCCGGCAGATTTGCGTCACCATGTAGGTTATTTGTCGCAGGACATCAGTTTGATGAGTGGCAGTATCCGAGATAATCTTGTATTTAAAGATCCTCATATTGATGATGAACGTCTTATTGAGGTGGCTAAAATATGCGGCGTCGATAAGTATGTTAATAATTTACCATTAGGGTTTGATACCTCAGTTGGCGAGCAAGGTAGCTGGTTGTCAGGTGGACAGCGTCAGTCTATTGCATTGGGCCGCGCGTTGTTGCTGGATGAACCTATTGTGATTCTTGATGAGCCAACCAATAGTATGGATAACACAACTGAGTCAAATATCAAAAAAAATCTGTATGACTATACGCGGGATAAAACACTGGTACTGGTTACGCATAAAGCACCGATGCTGGATTTAGTAGAAAGGCTGGTGGTGGTTGATGAGGGGCGAATCGTGATGGATGGGCCAAAAGATAAAGTATTAAAAGCCTTGCAGGGCGGTAAAAATGAATTCTGAAAATCACGAACATTCTAATACTAACTACAGTGATACCGATATTGCTTATATGCAGAGTTTGTCTGCCGCTGTTGTGCAGCGCTCACCCAAACATTTATTAATGATGGTGTCGATAACCGCAGCCGTTGTTTTTGTCGCAATCATCTGGATGGGTTGGGCAGAAATTGATGTGGTTGTGCGTGGCAACGGTAAGGTTATACCTGCACGGCAAGTGCAGCTTGTGCAGAGTTTAGAGGGCGGTATTGTTTCAGAAATTTTGGTACGCGAAGGTGATCTTGTAGAAAGCAATCAGCCGCTGGTAAAAATATCCGATGTGGCTTTTTCGGGTTCATTTGAAGAAAATCGCTTAATGTATTATGAACTTCGCGCAAAGAGTGCGCGTTTAAAAGCCGAGGCATTTGGCACAGAATTTGTTCGTGATGATGAAGTGGTTAAGGCAGCGCCAGAACTGCTCAAGTCAGAAGAAAGTTTATTTGAATCTAACAGACTACAATTAAAGCAAACCTTAAGTATTTATGATGAGCAGGTGCAGCAGCAGGAGAGTGCGTTGCAAGAAACTCAATCTAAAGAGCGCCAATTGAGAAAATCACTTAAATTGCTGAGACAGGAATTAAAGATTAAAGAACCATTGGTTCGTCGGCGGATAATTTCTGAAGTTGAATACCTTCAGGTCCAACAGAGGGAAGCGGAAGCAGAAGGCGAACTGGAAGGTGTGAGTATTTCAATACCGCGAATTCGCTCAACTGTTGAAGAAGGTAAACGAAAGTTAGAGCAGGTTCGTCTAGAGTTTCGAAATAAAGCTAAACAAGAATTAAATGAAGTAGCAGCAGAGGTTTCGCGTATTGCAGAGGCGCAAATTGCTTTGGAAGATAGAGTAAGCCGAACAACCTTAAGATCACCGGTTAAAGGTATTGTTCAGCGCTTACACGCGAATTCAATTGGTGGTGTTGTTACGCCAGGGAGTGAAATTTTAGAAATTATTCCCTGGGAAGATGCATTATTAATTGAAGTACGTATTAAACCAGCAGATATAGCCTATATAAGTGTTGGTCAGGAAACGCGGCTAAAATTTACGGCCTATGACTTTGCCATACATGGAAGCTTAAAAGGTGTTGTAACGTTTGTGAGCGCTGATACGGTTACCGATGAAGATGGCATTAGTTATTATGTTACTCGAGTACGACCAGAAAAATCTTATCTTGGTCATGAGTCGCAACCAATGCCCATAAAAGTAGGTATGGCGAGTGAAGCCGATATTATTACTGATAAAAAAACTATACTTGAATATTTATTGAAACCAATAAACCGTGGTTTTGAAAAGGCCTTACAAGAGAACTAATGTCTTTAATTATAATCTCACAGTCTAGAATGTTTGAAGGGTACATCAGCAGTATTGTTGATGAGTTCAGCGTTCGATCTAAATTGTCTGCCGTGAATATTGCTGCTGGTGATGTCATTCTGGTGCATGCAGCATCATTTGCAGATGGCTTAGCAGATTGGTTGATGTCCATCTCTGAAGTGGACGTTGTCGTTGGTATTGCCGCAGATAACCCTAAAGTAGAAGATATGCTGGCATATACAGAATTGGGAGTACGTGGCTTTTTTAACTCCTATATGTCTAAACCACATTACGATCAGTTACTGCGCTTGTTAGCAAATGGTCAAAGCTGGTTTCCGCCCATTTTAATGGCCGAAACATTTGATTTGGCACGATCAGCTATTCAGCAGCCAGCTGTAGTAGATCCCTTAGACGGTTTGACTAAAAGAGAAAAAGAAGTGGCTTTGGCTGTAGCAGGCGGCCAAAGCAATAAGCTGGTGGCAAGTAATTGCAATATGGCCGAACGAACGGTTAAAACCCACTTAACTCAAATATTCAAAAAATTACAGCTAAAAGACCGTGTAGCCTTAGTTATTTACCTGAATCAGTTCGATTTACCCAAGTTAAAATCTTCTATAACAGGCTAAGAAGCCCACTGATTAAGCGTCTATATATTAGGTTTTTCTAATGTATGGTTTTCTAGTACCTTAGTACGATACCCCTATCTTCGATATGAACTAATCTCTTATGACTACTCATAAAAGGTTGCGTCATGGCTACTAAAAACATTGGATACATCGCTGATTTAACAGGCTCTGCACAAGTTCGTACCGCTGAAGGTGTGATTAGAGTCCTTAATATTGGTGATACAGTGAATGATAGAGATTTGCTTATTACTGGACAGGGCGCCAATGTAACCATCGATTTTTATAGTGGTCAAAAGCTTCATGTGACAGCAAATGCTGAAGTACTGCTAGATGAAACCGTATATTCAGAAGATTTATCCTATACAGATTCTCAGGTTGATCAGGTAGCCGCTCTTCAGCAAGCTATCCTCGAAGGAAAAGATCTTTCAGAGCTAGACCCTACAGCAGCAGGAAATGAGCAAGGGCAATCTGCTGGCTTACATGAAACACCACTATATGAACGTGAAGCAAGAGAAGGTGATGTAGATACCCGCATTACGGGATTTAACACCGGCGATAATACTGGTGCTGATAATTTATTTGCTAATGATGATGCATTGTTAGCAGCAGAAGCATCTGCTCCTACAGCAACGGCTCCTGTACCAAATAATGCGCCAAGCCTGATTGTTCAGTCAGCAGCAAGTGTTGATGAAGATGGTGTTGTATCAATAACCTACTCAGCAGTAGATTCAGATGGTGCTATTACTTCGACAGTTGCTTCTGTAGATCCTGCACAAGGATCGGCCGTGGTTAATGCCAACGGTACGATTACGTTTACGCCAACAGAAAACTTCTTCGGCGATGCAACGATTACCGTTGTAACCACGGATGATGATGGTGCGACAGCAACTCAAACTTCTGTAATAACAGTTTCAGATGTTAACGATGCGCCAACACTAACAGTTCAGTCTGTTGCTACGACTTCTGAAGACAATGCTGTATCAATTACTTACTCTGCAGCTGATGTTGACGGAATAATCGTTTCTACAACGGCTTCGGTTGATCCAGCACAAGGTTCTGCGGTTGTTAACGCGAATGGCACGATTACCTTTACGCCAGCTGAAAACTTTAATGGTGACGCTACGGTTACCGTTGTCACAACCGATGATGATGGCGCGACTGCAACACAAACTTCTGTAATAACAGTTTCAGATGTTAACGATACTCCAACCTTAACGGTTCAGTCTGTTGCGACGACTTCTGAAGACAATGCTGTATCAATTACTTACTCTGCTGCAGATGTTGACGGAACCATTGTTTCTACAACTGCGTCAGTTGATCCTGCCCAGGGTTCTGCGGTCGTTAATGCCAACGGTACGATTACGTTTACTGCTGCTCAAAACTTTAATGGCGATGCAACGGTTACCGTTGTAACCACGGATGATGATGGTGCGACAGCAACTCAAACTTCTGTCATTACAGTCAGCGATGTAAACGATGCTCCGACCTTAACGGTTCAGTCCACTGCCAATGTTGCAGAAGATGGTTCAGTTGATATTACATATAGTGCTGCTGATGTTGATGGCACGATTG
>Ga0316206_1000839_pt1 | contig 33523 bp, 36 predicted proteins | sample 6monthpyrite_MG_FD_204942 | JGI IMG/M metagenome (GOLD analysis project Ga0316206, IMG submission 204942) | Microbial mat bacterial communities from mineral coupon in-situ incubated in ocean water Damariscotta River, Maine, United States -... | ecosystem: Environmental > Aquatic > Marine >... | reverse complement strand
GGAAAGCTCCTGAACGAAAGTAATTTTGTTCCCGTCCGGGTCAATCGCGTCGACCATCTTGACGATGCCTGGATATTCGACAACTTCGCCAAGCGACACGTCGGCTTCTGCACAAGCAGTACGCTGTGCATCAAGATCGCTCACGTTGATAATGACTGTTGTGTTGCCCACATTATCGGGGTCAGCAGTCACCTGAAGCCATGCTTTCTCGGCGAGCTGCCACTCAGCGACACCATCTATCGGAACAACATCGGCGTCCCGACCAAGCAACTTCTTGTACCAATTGACGGCTGTGGCTTGGTCCATCACTGGTACCACTGCAATCAAACTTTCTAAGTTTACAATGGGCATATATTCTCCTTTGTATATTTTGATTGATGATGTTACCCACGAAAAGTAGACAACATAATACTCTAAACTCGTCTTTTTGTTATCTATATAATTAATACCCAAATGACTCCTATGTGGTCAGGCTGTGTGATAACTAAAGGTCATTTTTGAAAGTGGTAAATGGAGATTGTTATTGGCGAATAACTTATTTAAAGATGGTTTTGTTTTAACTATTTTGATACAAGAGCATGCGTACTTAGGGATGAACTCCCATTTACTTAAAATATTTTGAGTTTTCACACAACCTGTGGTGGAAGCTGAACTTGGCAAAACACCCCTCGATCTTCCGCTTATGGCTAATACCATACCTATATTGAATATGTCTAATTGACCTCGATCCGGGGTAAGCGAAACGAAGCAGGGGTTTCTTCGATTTTCTTCTTATGCCTAGAAACACCATTCACACACATTATTGTACGATATATACGCTACCAATCACGCAACCTCTTGTGTCTCACCTTCACTCTCATCTTCATCTTCTTCCAGGTCACTGTTTTCGGATTCGTCTATCGGCTGATTGACACCCTGTTGAAGCGCACCACTACGATTAAGTTTTGATGGGTTAGTATCAAAGAATAAATCCATACTTTCTTCACGATCCTTATCTTCCTTAAATTGCTTGTCAACATCTTCAACATCAAGGCCACGTTCTGCCACCTTGTTAGATCGTGGAATATAACCAGCGCGATTTTCCAATATATCTGCCTGTATATCTTTAAGTGGCTCTACATGTTGCCAACGTGGTGGTCGCCAGTCGATGTTTAAATAGGTATGACGATTTTCAAAGTAACCCGGTATTTTAATCACACCGGATAACACGGCGGTATCTAACCAGCGTTCCGCTACCCCTCTACAAAGTTGAAAGATTAATAACTGACGTTGCAGCATTTCAACCCGCCGACGAAACTCCAAAAGCCCAGCCCGTATGGATGTGTAATTCACACCGGATAAATCACCGGTCATTTGCTCATAGGTCACACCAATACCGGCGGCAATGTCACGCAATTGTTGTTGCACCCATTGCAAAGTAGCACCACCGGTTTCAGGTGGTTGTGATAACTCCACCCCTTCACCTGGCTCTAAATAATGGATGGCACCGGGCTGTATTCCACGCAGATCCGTGCCTTGCGCATCTTCGCCTTCATCTTTACCCAGGCCATCCTCATCTTCATCTAATGACTGGGTCACAAAAGCGGTAATCATGGCGGCAAACTTTTTTCGCACCAATTCTGCATCTTCGTATTGATCCAGTTCATGCAGGCGAACCAGAACCGCCGCTAACCAGGGGATGCCTCGAACCTGTCCGGGTCGAAGGACTCTATATATATGTAACACCTCTGAAGCAGGGACGCGTATTTTAGCGGTGCTGCTGATATTCATTTCACCCGGATGTTCACGGCTCATGTGATATGCCACTCGCTGTCCTGTGCGATTAAACTCAATGCCCATGCGAATCGGGTTGCCCCCTCGACTGATGGTTTCAGTGACCGCATCCAGATGATCGGCTTCAATCACTTGTAGTTGTAACGGCACACACAATCCATCCGCAACACGGCGCTGACGAAACCGCACCAGCACTTCACCCGATTCCATGGTGGATCTTGCCACTAAACTTTGCAAACCATAAAAATCCATTTGCCCATCGGCATCCGCTTCCATAACCCAACGGTTCCATAAAAGCTGGATCTGTTCTTTAATTTCATTTTGACCCTGCAATTTAAAGCGTGGCTTTATGCCAATACCCACCATGTTAGCGACATAAGATTCAATCGCACTTTTTGCATGGGGGTTATTGCGAATCACCTCCCGTGAACGATTACGTAATGTCGTTAAGGAATCTGTCAGATGCGTATTAGGACCGGATAAACTTAAACCCCAGTTACCTAAGCGCCGGCCTCGGCTTGCGCCTTCAAAACTGGCATTCAGTTTGATGTTATTATTCTGGCCACTGGCACGCAATAAAGCGGCACCCGTTTTTTGTAATAACGTTTTAAACATTAAAGCCCTTTACTAGAAGTTAACAACGCATACTTTTTACGGCCTCGTTTTTTAGCAAGATCGGTTTTTATTTCCTTACGCAGACTTTTAAGCGATGCAATATCCGTCGGCCCATAGGCCACCGTTCGACCATTCATGGAAATGGACACCACGCGCCTTCCCTGCGCCAGACTTAAAATCGCTAACTCGATTTCTTCCAGATTCGTTTGGGTATACATTTTTTTCCTTAATGCAGTAAATGACTCTTAACCACTTTGGGTCGACGCCTTGTTTTGCTTTGTGTTTTCGGCTCATTTTTTTGCGTGAGATATAAATGATGCAACTGCTCCAGATTCACCCTGCGGTGTTGTTGCAAGATACGAATGGCGGCAAAGGCATACACGCGACAGTCCAGTGCTTCATTGCGTTGGCCCGCGCCTTTTGTCCATTCAAAATATTCCATGCCACGTCGGTATTTTTTGACTTTGGTTTCAGCGGTAGCCTGTTTAAAATACTCCTCATCGTAAGTATCACTAATCGGCCAGTGACAATAACCGGGGCCGGGTTCCAGTAAGTTGTAACGCTGGTAGATCGTTTCTTTTGCGGTATCGGTTCCAACGAAGGTGAGATACACGCCTTTTTTATTTTTGGTTCGGGGGAAATCGGCCACGGGTCTACCCGGTGTACTCGCCCCTTTGATGGGGATCATCCAGCGCACGCCGTGCTTTTTGCTGAACTGATACACCTCATCGGTGAAGTGACCACCGGAGTCGATGCACACCGCTTTTATATCCATCAAGATTCCATCTTCACGCGTATAGGTTTTGCGTAGCATTTCTGCGAGAATATTCCAGACTTGCGGTTTGGTTAAATCACCATAGAGTCGGATATAGTCAACGGAAAAAGATTCCTCACCTAACCCCCATGCCACGATTTCACATTCAAGTCGATCATCCTGACAGTCCACACCGGCAGTTAAAATTAAACTGCCTGCGGGTACGGGCGCGTTGTAATGTTCACGGCGTTGATAAAGAAAGTGATGCTCTACTGTCTCACCCGTCTCTTCCCATGTTTCACCAAGGGAAGTATTCGTCCAGGTAATCATGAGCGTGGGATCGCCCTGCTCTAAATATTTTTTTGCTTCCAGAAACTTGGCCACCACATCCTGGACACGCGCTTTGGGAAACGGCGAATACAGCTCGTTTAAATAAAAACCGGCGATACCATTAAAGGGTTTATCCGCTCGCCACTTTCCCTGTTGCAGGGCTTTATTTTTTTGTGCGTTAGTAAATGCTTCTTCGCAGTGTCTGCATTTGAAGCGCGCGGTTTCAGGGTCGTGTTTTCCATACACTAAATGGTCCTGGGTTTCATCCTGATCCCAGACCACCATGGTCCATTCGAGTTTTTGTGATTCACCACAATGAGGACACGGTATATAAAAATGTCGTTGATCAGAGAGTTCCATCTCCCGTTCAATTTCAGAGACACTTTTTATGGTGGGTGAACCACCGAGTATTATTTTGCGGTTATGGAAGGTTTTACCGCGTTCATACACCAGCTTAAGCGAGTTACCTTCACCGCCAGCGTTGCGTGAACAACGATCCGGTTCTTCTACCAGAATAATTCGAATAGGAGAGGAAGCTAATTTGCTGGGTGCATTGGAACCGACCAATTCCAGATGCCCACCTTGAAAGTTTTTACTCTCCAGGGTGTTTCCACTGTCACGGCTTTTCGCTTCGGCCACTTTTTCTTTTAACGGTTCGGTGTCCCGAATCATCGGGGACAACTTTTCTTTGCTGTAGCGTTTTGCCATGCCATCTGTTGGAAACAGTATCAGCATGGGTGCGGGGTCTTGGTCGATGTAGTAACCGACCGCGTTATTAATCACGCCATCAGTCCAGGCAACCTGTGCGGATTTTTGACAGACGATACGCTCGACATACCGGTCGGTAATGCAGTCGAGAATTTCTTTTAAATATGGCGTAACACTGACCCGATAAGGGCCGGGTAAGGCACAGTTTTCACGGGATAAAATACGGTTGGCTTGTGCCCATTCGGTTACGGTTAAATTCGGTGGTGGTAGATAAAATTGCAGTACATCGTCTACGACCTGTTGTACTGCGCTCACGGTGAACCTTTTTATGTAGGTTGTGTGTTGTCTATGTCGTGTATTTCAGCTTTGAGGTTGTGTTCGGTTTCTTTAGGGTGAGTTTTCTTTTCAGCAAGGTTGGTTAAAATGACGCGCACTTCATCATCAATCACATCCCGTTCAACATCCGTTAAGGTGAGCATTTGTTTTAACCGATCAGGTAACGCTAAAAAACCTGTTTTGGTTGCAATCACAATCCGTGTCCAACCGGACTTTACATCCTCTGCGGGAATGAGTTGATCGCGCTTTTTTTGTAGCTCTAATTCTTTTTCATCAGCCTGTGCTTTTATTAATCGGTAACGCTGGGTTTGTATGTCGGTAGTTTTTGTTTCTTGTCCCAGTGCACGTTCTTGAAGATAAGCGGTATAACCACGCACGCTACCAACCAGTTCATACTTGCCTCGATCGGCTTTTGGTATAACGCCTTCTTTTGCTAATTGCTGTATACGACGCTCACTTAAGTTAAAGAGTTTTGCGATGGTAGAGACGGGATACATGGGGAGCTTATTGCTCATTAAGCCACCTCGGATAGCGAGTCATTATGACTTTTGCTTTTTTCACGTTGGTTTTTAACGTCATCAAACGATCTGTTATCACTTTCAAGTTTGGCCTTTTTACCCGTGTAGGCTTGCCAGCGTTTAACAATGACATCGACCCACTCGGGTAATAGTTCCATGGTGTGGCAGATACGTTTGGTTGTTTCGCAAGCCATCAGCGTGGCACCACTGCCACCGAAGGGTTCGATCACAACGTCATTTTTTTCACTACTGGATTTCATCGCCCGTGCAATCATCTCAACCGGTTTAGGGGTAGCGTGTCCGTGTCGGTCATCCCCTTTAACACGCTCAAAGCACCAGACGTTGGTCATGTTTTCATGGGCATTGTCAAAATAGGCGCGGGTTTTATAAAACTCTGATCGGATGCTTTCGTGATCTTTTAACAGGGACGTGTGTTTTGATTTTGTTTCATCATATGGGCGTAGAAACGCTTTGCCATTTGCGGCGGCTTGTAACTTTTCATAATTTTCTTTTGAGATCATTGTCCACTGGCTGGTTGTGAACCAGTGGGAATACATGTGGGTACCGGTTATCTCAACGATATTTTTGGCTGCCCAGTTCATTTTCTTTCGTTCATCATCAAGGTACTGACGCAGAGGTTCCCAGCCATCCCAGTAGTTTTCAGCATTGTTATTAAAACCTTGCTCGCCAATCATGAAGAAAAGACAGCGCTCAGTTTGCTCTGGGTAACCGCGCATCTCGGGTGATGACATGCCGATTGCATCGGCGTTGCCTTTAACCGTGACTTTGGCCCAGACGATTTCATTTCTCAACGTCAGGCGTTCACTTTTCTGGAGTCCGCCTATGTACCAGAGTCGCCATAGGTCTGGCGCGTTACCCCAGATATAGACGCTGGCGTTGTCAATTAAATACGTTCTGAACGTCGCCCACCACTCCAGCTGGAATTGATCGAGTTTGTCTTCATATAAATTATCATTGGCGACGCCATCTTTTTGTTTACCCATACCGTAAGGGGGATCGGCATGCAGTAGGCTGGCTTTTTTACCGTTCATTAATTTATCTACCGCATCAATGTAGGTGCTGTCTCCACACATCACACGATGTTTACCTAAGAGCCAGACATCTCCGGGTACACTGACCGGGTCTTGCGGTATTTCAGGGATGTCATTCTCATCAGTTAGGCCTTCTTCATCTTCGAAGAGTTCTTCTAGATCCATGAGTTCGGATAACTCATCTTCATCAAATCCGGTTAGGTCTAAATCAAAATCCAGACCATCGAGATCATGAAGTTCCAGAGCAAGTAATTCGGTATCCCACTGCGCTTCCTCCCCTACTCGATTATCCGCAAGGCGATAGGCTTTAACTTGCTCTGGCGTTAAGTCATCTGCAATGAGTACCGGCACTTCTTTTAGGTTTAATTGCTGGGCGGCGAGTAATCTTGTATGGCCGACAATAATGACCATCTCAGCATCAACGACGATGGGTTGCTTCCAGCCAAACTCTTTTATGGAGGAGGCAACTTTACCCACTGCCTGTGTATTGATTCTTGGATTACGGGCGTAGGGCAGCACCTTGTCGATCGCGACCAGGATGACTTTCATAGCTTGACCTCTGAATGATTTAGTTTAGAAATTAGGATTAAACGAAAAAACGAAATGCCACTTCGCAGCAGTGAAACAGCGCCGTACGTGGTTATGGGGTTTATTTAGCGAAATGCGAAATGGGGGGTATTTCGTTTTATTGGAAATAGTTAAATTAGCTATACGCGAGGGACAACAAGCGCTTAGCGATTTTCTACGTTTGTAAAAACGAAACCGAAATGCGTTTTTAAATTCTGTGTCTAGGGAAAGAGCGCGCTGCGAATGACCCTCGCCTTTTCAAGCTCTGGGAAGAACCTATGAATCTTGTGCTGGACGTTTCACGTCTTCTGAGGGCGGGATGCACCTGTTTTTTTGCGGCGATTAGAGGGTGTTGTTTTTCGGCGTGAAGCAGGCTGATTTGCGAGGCATTATTAACACATCACGGCGGTATTGTGATAGCCTTCACAATCTTATTAATAATAAATATCATTGATCAAAGGACTGCATCATGTCAGACAAAATCGATTATAAATTTCTTAGTGATCGCGAAGGCGGACGTAAATTATTAGGTTACGTCCCTGCAAGCAATAACAGTAAAAGTGGTGTAACTGTTGCCACCGGCTTTGATTTAGGACAAAGAAATGAAGCCGATTTAAAAAAACTAAAGCTATCTAAAACATTAATCGACAAGCTCAAGCCTTACCTGGGTGTCACAAAAAAAGACGCACTAGCCGCCATCAAGAAAAAGCCATTAATGCTTAATGCAGCCCAAGCTGAAGAGATTGATAAAGTAGTTAAAAGCACCCACATTACATCTCTTGCAAATAAGTACAATGCCGCCATTAAAAATGGGGATACTAAATTCAATGATTTACCACCAGAAGTACAAACCGTTATAGCCTCTGTCTCCTTTCAGTATGGAACCGGCCTACAAAGAAGAGCGCCAAAATTCTGGAAAGCCGCAACCTCTCAGGACTGGGAAAAAACAAAAGAAGTTCTTAACGATTTTGGTGATGACTATAAATCCAGAAGAAAACTTGAATCTGACCTACTTAACAACATGAAAAAAAGTAAATGAAATTTAAAACACTAATCCTAATCACATTAGGGTCTTTTATTCTAGGGTGTGAAAACACTCCATCAGATAACGTTCCTAGCGCATATATTTTCGACACCTCATTGAAAAATAGTTATGAGAACTTAAACACTACACTTAATAAAAAACGAATCGAAATAAAGTTCGAACCTGATACTATCGTAAACAATTGCATTGACTACTTATCACAATTAAAGTCATCTGAACTTTTCGATGGCGTAAATAATAAAATCCATCAAAATGAATACCTAATTTGCGAAACACTTGATTTATTAAAATCTCGAAACGTAAGCGCATCAAATAATAACGAAGATTATGGCAACAAGCTTTCCAATAGGCTCACCTTAACATCCTACCCTTCATCAATTAATCAAGAGTCTGAAGCCTATGGTCTGACACTACAAAAACTTGATCCCGATCATTTAAAAATAGGCAAACACTCTGTTACCCGAGAAACAGACGACTGGACATATTCTTTACAAGTCATTGCCTCAACTGATTTAAATAATGATAATATTGACGATTTGATAATATGGTTACACGATCAAGCAAAAGCAGGTAACTATCACAGCTACACCACTCTTATTGTTCCACTTTACAATAACGATCAACCTTTATCCGCAACGCCATATAATGAATGGCAACCTTGATCACCTCGCACTTTTCAACGCCCGCACCATTGCCAAACTAAACTGGCGTCCAATCACCTGCTCAATTCGTTTCTCAGCCACTTCATAGAACTTATATTGCGGCTTGTGTCTAACCACCGGTTCAAAGGCCAACAATAATTGAGTGCCTCGACGTGTACGCTGATAGATACCCTGCACACCCTTCACCACACCACTAAACACATCTGCACGTTGCAATAGCTTTTGTACTTTGCCCCGTGGAATATTGCCGTACTTATTACGCTTTATTGTTACCGGTAATACATGCGCCTTGTTCTTTGGTTTACGTGTGCCGCCTTCCACCACCCACTTTAAATACTCTGCCTGAATATCTTTTATAAACACCTGGGCTTGCCAGTTTGTTTTTGTGGCTTTGCGTATGGCCACGCCTCGCTTGGTAAATGGAGTAGGTCGATCGAGTTGCCGATCCATGGCAATCTTTTCTGATCGTTGTGCGCTTTGTACTGTTTTGGTTAATGTTAACGCCATGGCAAACGGGATTTGTTTTTGGGCTATGTCATCCAGACCTTTTGTAAGTTGCTTAAGATTAGATCGTACATTCACCGCGAGACCATTCACTAATAATTTTATCCTTTTACTTCTTAGACTTGTTTTTTTCAGTTTTTTTATAAAATTCACGTTCTTTTTCTTCTAGTACCTTTCTAAATCCTTTTTTGTCAATAACAGGATAACCAGTCATAAATGATGACTCTGCATTTTCATTTTCATTTTTCAGATCACGATGCAAGTGATCCGGTCCGTAATTAACATTATGATGATTTGCCGAATCGAATCGCGCTATATCATCTTCTTCATCAGGTTGAAATATCATATATCCATAATTCATTTCAGTAGTCAAACGAAACACCAATTTAAAATCAGTATCATTTCGATAAGCTGTAATTGTATCTTTATCAATTTTACCTATCTTACAATTAAACTCATCAACCAGCATTTTTATAACTGTTTTCAGCCTATCCTCTAATGAAAATTCAATCATTTTCACTGGTGACTCTACATCACAGACTGAAGACAAATACTCAATATTAGAATTTGCACTTTTACACTCTTCAGCATGTACTTGACATAAATTAAAACCAAATAAAACACCTTTATCACCAGATACAGTAGTATTTATCATTTGCTTACTTTCATCGCCACATACAAGGCACCCATCACTACTTAAGAACATTCCGCTTTCAGTGGTAGTGTGTTTTTTTCGACCTTCAAATAAACCTTTAAACACTTTAGATTTATGTTTTACTTTAGAAAAAAATTCATCGACTCTTTTCTCATGCCCTACCTGCTCCGTAAACATAAAAATTGAAACATCATCTATCCTTGACAGAATTTCACCACTCTTGTTAAAGTTCTGTAAAACAGCCTCACAATCTGACAAAGTTTTCAATTTTATATAATATGACCTAGAAATAGGAAATGTCTCATCATGCTTATAAAAAGCACATATATTAAACTCATCTTTATACTGGTAATATCCTGCTAAATCCGCACTTTCAATCATCTTTTCTAAGTATGTAATATTAGGTAATTCCAATCCTAAAAACGGTTGTTTTTTTACTAATATGGAACCATACAATTTGGTACACATATCAGCCTCTTTTCCCGTCATTCCCTTATCTATAGCTAACACAGCTGGATCACTAATATATTTAAATGACATCATTAAATTTAAACTCCTTCTTAATATAATAAAATTGTTAACAGCTACCATATATGTAGACAACTTTTCTAAGTTCAATAGCCTAATACAAATAATACACAAAACTATATATTTTTATGTCATACCAACACCATTAATTAAACACTCTTTACTGTTAAGAGCATCGTCTTATAATGAATACGCTGTGTGCTGTCTTTCATCTGACAACGAATAGCAAACACTCCCTCGGCTTTGGGCTTTAACCAAATCACCGTCATGTCATCCTGCACATTGATTTTATTACCCTGAATATGTTCAGGTAAAAACCATTGAATATGCTCAATAGTGGCATATCGGACGGCTTCACTGTTTACCAATAAACGCGACCAATTAAGTGCATAGTCTTTGTATGATTTCACACTGGCATCCGGCCAGTGATCACGGCGCTGGCTATCTCGATACGGTTGATTTCGATAATCCATGACTACACCCTGAAATTACACACGGAAAATTACACACGAAAAACACGCCGACTCACTGGCACGGTATTGCCACCCGAATCTTCATCAATGGATACCAGCGGCGTGTTAAACACCGGGCCTATCTGTATGCTAGGCATTTGTATAAATTGCGGCTGCGGTAAAGGCTCTGCTTCAAGAAAAAGTGAAAAGGTTAAACCCTCAATTGAAAACTGTGGATTCACCGGGTAGGGGTTGTTGGGATTCTGATAGTTAAAATCAAGTGAAATCCATGACTGCTCACCGTTTACATTACTGGAGTAGTAAAGCTCTACCCCACTTTCATATAATGTACCGATCCAAAACACACCCGCCAATAACGCTAACTCGAAGCCAGACTGTTGATGCCATTGCTCACCGGCTGCAATCACTTGCGGGTCAGAAACAAAAACCAGCTCTCCCGGTACGCCATTATTATCATCATAGATAACCGTTTTAATATGAGTATCATTGATGGCATTTAAGTAAACCGAGGCACCGGATACCGCCACATCAATCTCAATCATTACTCGATTAACAAAACTAAACCGAAAACCCGCTTGTGTATTGCTTCGCCCAATCTCTGTAGTACCAAACTGTGCCATATTTTAATTCCGGTTTGCTGTTTGATTTAAAAGGTAAAGACTGGCCCGTTCCACAGGATATGAATATTTTCGCCATTGGGTGTAACAGGGAGCGCGTCATCAATGTGCGTGATTAATACCCCGCTCTCACTAAAGGCAAAGATAATGCTAGTCGCCTCTGGATCGGTTTCATTTGTATTGGGGAACACCAGATCATCCGCATGAAACGCACCATCAACAACCTGCGTATGGGTCATTATTGTTTGATCTAAAATGGCACCGGAGGGTATATCACGAATATAAATATGATCTGGTAAGAAAACATATAAACCCGATACCAGAATAGCTGTGATTTCATTAACACTTAACATAGCAAGCATTGTATTTTGTTGAATATTATAAAACTGAGACATAGAGTTAGCCTTTTACGCAACCGCGTTACAGTACAATTTTATTCACCTTATGCCTGCTTATAATGCGCCTGCAACATAGTGATTAAAATGCTGTATAAATTGCTCTGTGCTGCCTTTTCCTTTATCGGTGTTGTAATGCGATTTCCAGTAATGGGCCAACCCTTGAATATCATCTGCTGCGGGTAACTTTTCTTTTACCCGGCGATAATGCATTCGGCACATCACTATGTTGTAACGCAGGTCATAGATTAAACGATCTGCATTTGGCTCATTGATTTCAAATAAAAGTTTTAAGCGATTTACCAACTCGGGTTTATATCGAAGGTAGTTTTGCCATATATCATCATGTGTGACCGGCTCCATTTGAATGATGCCCAACGCTGGCCCACCGACTTGTTTGATGTAGCGCCCCGACAGAGACTCATGTGCAATCGTCCCCATAATCAAGGCACGAGCTGCGGGTTGTGAAAATTGTTTTCCTAGCGCCAATAGCGCAGGCTTCACAACAAGATCGTGAAGTTGGTTGGCTTCAATCATGGAAGTTCCTGTTTCTGTATTAGTTAACTGGATTACTTGAGTGTTTTTTCAGGCGAAAAAAAAGCCCGCTCATTTAGGGTAAATGGCGAACTTAAATTTTAATGCCTAATAAGGGGTTCAGGCATTCGGTTAAGTCGGAGTTTTTTCCAACTTAGATATATTGTAGTCAAGTTGGGACAAGTATGGAAGGGGCCGATTGCATCAAGTCAGGTTTTTTCTATAAATTTACAGTAAATAAACACTATTAAAAAATAGTTTTAATTCGTTAACTAATATCTTTCACGAACTGTTGTTTTTTATATATGACCATCTGAATATTACGGTATGGATTATCCACATCACTTACCCGACTTAACCATGCATTACCTACTACAATATAGGTTGAGTCTACTTTAAAACAATCAATTAGGCTGTTTCTTTTTGCTCTTATTCTTGGAACATAAATCCTAGTAACTTCATCTATTTTTTTAGTGTCAGTGTAACCTTGAACGCAATACGGGAACTTCCATTTATCATCATGATGATGCGCTTTAATTGAAATACCAATAGCAACAGGATACGATATTTTCTTACTTTCCAACTTTTTACTCAACGCACTATAACGTGACTGCTCAAAATAAAAATCATTCCAACTAATCATTTTATCTTGATATTGTATTTTAATCAGTTGCTTTAGCTGTTCAACATCGTCGCTGCTTTGAATTAAAGAGCGGATTCTTGCAACTCCAGCAGCGGAGCGAAAATAATTGGCTAAGGCTCTTTCACTTTTAACATAATTACGCCCTTTATAAACTTTCTCTAAATCGCCATCCCCCTGTTTAATCAAGTCATCAATCTGCTCTGCCACCTTATGCGCTTCTACCAAAACATTCATCCTGAATAAATACGTACCATCATCTTGCACTTCAAATATGGGAGCATAATCCTCAACAGCTTGCGATTCTGCGACCAATGTATCAACAGCACCTTGCACAGTAAATCGACAATCTTCATCATGGACTTCTTCTTGCCCTAGCCTTAAATATGCTGATACTACTTTCTCTTTTCTTTTGTATTCAGATACATAAGTCACTTCAGCAGAACAATGGTGACACAGCAGTTCACCTTTATCTTCATTATTCAATTCGCAAATATTAAATACCTTGTCACCACACCCCTTTTTACGCGCCGTTCCCATACTAATCCCTTTTGCCATAAATCACCTCAATATTTTATTAGCCACATGAAAAAACATAATCGTAAATAGCCCTTAAGAGAATCATCTAAGTCACCATTAGAGAACAACAAAACACCCCTTTTATAAACTAACATTTTTAACCCTTAACAGACAACTTTCCTGACCATACCCTCAAATTGCACTAACGCCCAATCATCCATTATCTGATACACCTGGCTATAGCATTTCAAATGATTTCGAATAAATGTCTTAGGATGAATCCCCAAAAACCGCGCCCTTGCCGCAAGCGAGGTAAATTCCTGTGGCGCAGCCATTTCCTCAATTGCCAAACAACAATATCTCCTTAGCAGCTTAACATTATCTTTCTTCTTCAAATCGAACCAATCTTCCTCCAGCGCAAGCTTAATTGAATCATTAAACAGATAGTCACATAACAACAGTTGGCGCTTGGTTTTTCCTGACGCCTTTAGTTCAGCCGCCATATCATATTTAATATGACGGCCTGCACGTGCGGCACTAATATCCGCTTTAGTTCGTTGCTCCGTTCCACCGCCGCTACCCGGCACCTGATCATATTGCACGCCTCTGGCCTGTTGGGCAGCATAGAGTTTGGCTCCTCGATCTTCTATATAATCATAATAATCACTGCTCATTGACTTACTCTCCTCTATGCGGCCTGATGGTTATTATCAATCAAGGTGTCAATGCATTGATCTTCAACGCATTCACAAATGGGCATGTATTTCATTAGCATCTGTGCTGTTGCTTTATTCGGTTTTCGGCTTTCACTTTGAATGATTAGACAGGCTTCAACATAAGGCGATGGATCGGTCACATCCAGAATATCCATGTCTTTTAAGATGCGTTGCACCCACGCAGTTTCTATTCCCATTTCATCCAGCTCTTTTATTTTGCTGGAATACAAGTAGATAATAGCCATGGCTTTACCCATTTCACCAATGCCGTTCAGGTATAGATCTTCCATTGCCTGATACACAATGGCCAGCCGCAGCCTGGCTTCATTTATGAAGTTTTCATCTATTTGAGCCAGTGCTTCTTTTTCGATTTTCTTTTTTGCCAGTGCCACACGCTGATTAATTGCCAGTGAAAGCACAGAGGCTTTATTGGCTATGGTTTGTTCCCTGTTTTCTGTCACCACTTTATTCATTCACTTTTTCCTTTTATGATTTTTATTGTTTAGTTTTGTTTTGGTTTATTTAGTTTAATAATTTCACCGATATAACCGGTGGTTTGACTCTCACGCCGACCTTCGATCTTAAGCACGTCATCTTCGAGCAATTCATTGATACGCCCCGTGATCCGGTTTATGGGAATACCGGTTATTTTTGCTATCTCATTACGGGTAAACCCATTGGGATTAATTTCAAGGCAATTAATAATGCGATCGTAGTCTTGTCGCATGGCTTGCCCACCACGCTTGTATTGCATATAAGCTTCACGACTGGTTTGATGTTGCATATTTTTTCTCTCCCGTGTTTTTTATTCATGGTTTTTTGTTTATCTTTCATCAGAAACTTTCATATAGGCTTCAAGCCAGTAGCAACACACAAAACCAATCGGGCCATGGCGGTTTTTTTGTACGTCTATTTCCATTAAGCCTTTTTGATCGGTGTTCTCGTTATACACTTCATCCCGGTAGAGCAGCATGATGCAATCGGCTTCCTGCTCGATGACACCGGAGTCTTTTAGATCTCCCATTCTTGGGCGTTTATTGCTGCGCTTTTCAACTTCACGGTTAACCTGTGCTAATGCCACCACCGGAATATCTAATTCACGGGCCAACTCTTTTAGCGCCATCACCACATTGCCGACCTGCTCATGTTTGGGAATGTTTTGATCTGTCCATTTAATGCGTTGTATGTAATCCACATAGAGGGCTTTGATGTTGTGCAGGTGTTTCCAGACTCGGGCCTGTCTCACCACATCCATAATGCTGGGGGCGGGTTTGTCGTAGAGCCAGAGGTTGGATTGTTGATGCAGGGTTGCCACCGTGTTACTGACTTTGGTGAAGTCTTCCTCGGTCATTTTGCCGGTGCGCATGTGGTTGGCATTGACCCGCCCGTGAATGGCAATTAAGCGCATACCCATTTGTTCATTGGGTTGCTCGGCACTGATAATCCCCACGGGTTGTTTGGCGTTATTGGCAAGGTTTAACATAAAGGCGGTTTTACCCATGGCGGGTCGCGCACCGATGATGGTTAAATCTGAATTATGTAATCCACTTAAAATGGCATCGAGGCGTTTAAGCCCCATGGGGATACCGACGATGTCTTCTGACTCATACGCCGCTTCAATATTGATAATCGCTTTTTGTAAGGCTTGCCCGATAGAACAATCGTATTGCTTTTGGGTTTGCGCTAACGCCATCAATCCGCGCACCGCCCGGTCAACCACCTGCATGCTGTTTTCTGCATGGTCAATGGTGTTTAATAACTCGACGGCAACTTCTTTGGCTTTTTTGTTTTGTGCATCTTTTTTTACAATGCGAGCATAAGCTGTCGCGTTAACAATGGTGGGACAATCTTTTGCGGCTTGCCCTATCACCGACAGGGCTTTCATATTCGGGTGAGATTTATCAAGACGTTCTGCAACGGTAATAATATCCACCACGTCATTGGCGGCCACCATATCCAGCACGGTTTGATAGGCAATCGCATAGCTTTGGGTTTCAAAGTCTTCGGCCAGTAAATCCATTTCTGCTACCAGGGTAGGTTTTTTCATTACTGCACCCAGTACCGCATGTTCTGCATCAAAACTCATCCGACTAATTCCTTGCGGGGGCGGTTGTCATCTTGCGTGTTGCGATAGCTTTGTAATTTGCTCGGGGGGTTTAAGCGGTTTTTTAACCAGGCGGGTTTAACGCTTTGCCAACCGGCGTCGATAGTTTCATCGACGATTTGATTTAGGTTTAGGCCACAGTCGGTGCAGGTTTGTAATGCACTCAGGTACAAACCAAAGCCATGTTGGGTTAGCGGTTTTTTTATGGCCTTGCGGTGATCGATGAAATTTTTAGCCGATTGAATTGTTAAACCATCAGGCAGGTTAGTTAATTCAATGCCTTTGTATTTTTCTGTTTTTACGTTTTCAGTTTCTTCATCGGTTTTCAATTTTTGTTTTTCCGCTATTTCTTTTTCCTGTTTTTCTTTTGTTAATTTTTCTTTTTTTAAACTGATAGGTTTATTGATAGATTCTACTGATAGGTTCTGAGTACCGTCCACGGCACCATTCAAAGTCCCGTACTCGGCACCATTAGATGGGAAACACGGAATCATTCCGTTTACGGGATCATTCCTTTTATGGGTCTGTTTATCCACTGTTACAGGGGCGTTTTCGAGGTCGCTTTTTGTAATGACACCTTGGACGGGACTGTTACCTATTTCTTTATCTGTTTCATTGTTTTTTACGGCTTGTAATTTCGCTCGCTCATGCCGGTTAAGCACACCCATCAGTTGATACACTTTTACTTTTCCCGTACGGCCTTTGCGTCTACCTGTATCCCGAATTAAACCACTGGCGACTAATCGTTTTAGTCCGGCCATAATGGTTTTACGATCCATCAAGGTATCCAGACACAGGCGTTTGATTGACGGAAAGCAGCAATGCGTTTCATCGGCCCGATCCGCCATCATCACCAGCAAAAATTTATCAAGTGATTTCATGTTGGTTTGCACGGTAGCCCAGCGTGTTGCATCTAAACTCACGGTTTACCCCCTGGCATTACCATCTTGCGATCACTCGATTCAATGGATTGGATCAACCCCATTTGCTTTAAACGGGTTTTATATTTGTATACGGTTTTGCGATCCATGCCGGTATCACGACAAATAGCATTGGCTGTTGGGCACTCAAAATGCCCCTTCGCATCAGCGTAACTGGCAAATGTCATCAACAAATGCTTCAGAGCGGCAGGCTGTATCGTTAATTGCCGCACCTTGATAATGTTTTTCAAGCTCATGTTCTGTTCCTCGTCTCTGTTTTTATCCGCTGCTATCCAGCAGGCTTCATTCTTATTCAAGATGGATAATGTATACCACAATAATATACGGTCACGGAAGAGACAGATAAAAATAATTTACAAAATATTTAAATTTGTTATATGATGCGCATCATGAAGACCATCACTGATATACGCTATGCAAACCTGCTTCGACTAACACAATCCGTCGGCGGCACGAATTCCAAACTGGCGAATTTTCTCGGTAAAGAGCGCGGTTTTACCCACGCCTATATACGAGAAAACAACCCTAAAAATATCGGGTCAGCTTTTGCCCGATTTGTTGAGGAAAAGTTTAAAAAGCCCCATGGCTGGATGGATACAGAGCATTCGATTAAGTCCCCCCAACTACTGCAAACCCTGCGTTATATTGATGAGGAGTTGTGGGCTTATTACGAGGTCGCTACCGCACAGGAGAAGATGGAACTGATTGATCTGGTATTTGAGGAACTCAGTGATCTTGAATTAATTCAGGTGAACCCCAATCATCAGTTATTGTCAAAACTCATTAAACCCAAACTCGGGTTAACGTAAACACGGACAGGATGCCTTAATTATGACCGATGAAAACATACTGCACTTTAAACACAAATCTACAAAAAAAAATGATACGCCTGCACCCACTTCAAATCGCTTAAGTGAATTAAAAAACACCTTGGATAAGCGATTGGAAAACAAGCTGGCGCAGGAACAGGCCATCGAGACACGTAAAATCGAGCGTGATAATCAGATCAGAAACACCATTAAAAAGCTAACGACAGGGCTTTCTGCAGCCATACTGCTGGGCGGACTCACCACCGCGGGCTGGGCATTAGCGCAAAAAGATAATCACCTGATACAAAAAGATAAAGACAAACTGTCTCTGGACTATACGCAACTTAAAAACCGTAACCAGCAACTGGAGCGTGAAAATGCACGCTTACATGCACGGCTGGATACCTCAGAAACAAATTCGATCACCCTGGATAAGCTGTCATCGAATTTAGGCAAAGCGGTGGATGAGTTAAAAGCCAATCGCACTGAACTCGTTGCGAAGCTCAATCAATCCAATACTGTCATAGAGCAGCTGTATAAAGATAAGGCGTCACAGGAAAAAGCGTTTAAAACATTAACCCTGTCCTATCAGGCTTCGGAAAAGAACAATGCGACACTGAATGAAAAGCTCAACCTGCTACACAGTATTTTTGATCAGGGGCGCAGCGTGTTAAGCCAGTTAAATCCGAAACCCGCAGCGTCTGATAATGAGGGCTAGTTGCCTTTATTGATCAGAATTAATCATCATTGATAAACGACCCGGCCAATTGATCATAGTTGATTAATGGTGCGGGTTTATTTTTTGCTATTCCCCTTCCCTTATCTTTCTCCACACACTCAAGTCGCTTCAAAAACGTATAGCTTTAAACACTACGCATCTTCCGTGATGGGGTATTACAGGCTATATTGTCATTGATCTGAAACCACCCCTAATGTATCTGGAGACGGAATGAAGCTGATGAGCCTTGAGCAATATCAGGAAAACCGATTTGTAACCGGTAGTGCCCCAAACACTCGCACCTTGCGGGGCTGGATTGAGAACGGCGAGTTAACCGGGGTTAAGCGCGGAAAGCGTTATTTTGTGGATATTGAGGCCGAAAACAAACGATTAGGCACACACAGCCAGTTAATGAGCTTGCCAGCCTATATTGTGGCCCGCTTTGTAGAGGGTAGCCGCCCGGATGTGCGCACCGTGCGTAACTGGGTTGAAAATGGCGATATAACGGGCATTCGTTATGGAAAACTTTACTTCATCAATGTAACAAGCGAGTGTTGGGCCACAGGCAACCCACTCATGGATAAGGTATTGGCGGCATAAATGGCACGACCTCGCACGAAAGGTAGACGCGATCTACCAGATAATTTGCATCCTGTTCTGAAAAACAGGATCACCTATTACAGCTACCGCAACCCCAATACTGGGGAACGAACCGGCTTTGGTACGGACAAGAAACTGGCCGTCATTGCCGCCAAGCGCATGAACGCCCTCATTTATTCTGCCGATGATCAGGTGATGCAACTGGTGAGTTTAGCCCAGCAACCGGTTGAGCTACGCCAGAGCGCCTCGCAAACTGATACCCTGCTCACCGATTATCTGGATCACTTTAACACCAGCATCCTCCCAAAACGACGCAACCGAAAAGGTCAGCCTCTCTCACCTAAAACCCTGCAGGATTATGCCAACCAGATTGAACACATGAAAAGCAGTCAACTGGGGGCGATGTCAATTGGGTTTATTGGCTCCAATACCCATAGCCGGGAAGCCCGAAAAGCCATTAACCTGTATTTGAATCAATTCCCGGATACCTCATCGAATCGTCGCCGGGGTTTATTGATTCAAATCCTGAAACAGGCGATAGGAGACGGTGAATGCGACCGCAATAATGCGGATGATACAATCAAGAAAACCGAAGAGATTAAACGCCAGCGTCTGCCACTGGCAGCCTTCCAGCAGATTTATGAAGCTGCCGCCCCATGGTATAAAAATGTACTGGATTTAGCCTTACAGACACTTCAGCGCCGGGAAGATTTAGTGGTGATGGAATTTGCGCAGATTGAGAATAATCAGCTGCGCTTTGTACAGATTAAAACCGGGCGGGCCATGGCGATTAATATTGGGCCGGAGCTGGATGGTATTATTAAGCGTTGCCGAGATAATGTGCCCTCGCCTTATCTAATCCATTATAAACCTATCAAAGTGTCGCGCGCGCAGCTGGACTCAAAGAACCATTGGACATCAGTGACCGAAGATAAAGCGACTAAACATTTTAGTGAGCTCCGGGATGCACTGGGTATATTTGATGAACTGGAACCTCGGGAACGGCCTTCGTTTCATGAGATTCGGGCTTTGGGGGCTGATTTATATCGGGAAGCGGGGTGGACAGAGGAGGCTATTCAGCAATTGCTTGGGCATGCTGATGCTAAGATGACGCAGGTTTATTTGGATCGGCATCGGAAAGATGTTGTTGAGTATAATGTTGTGGAATCGGGGCTGAAACTTAACACCTAGCTACCCCGGTGGATGTCCGGATTGGAGAAGAAAGGGACCACATATAATGCCTTTTTTCTCTTCTCTTTTTTCCCTTTTATTTTGGAGGGGGGGAGGGGAATATTAATCCCCTCCATCATATTAATGTAAGTAATGAGCGATGTTAAATTTTAATAAATACTAAAATTGATAATGGTCTCTAATTAGTTCAAGCGCTTCACTGCTTATACCGCTAACGGGTCCAGGCACAATGTCTTTTACTATGTGAGTACCCTCTTCTGTTCCGTCACTTACCCACAGCTCATTACCATGTTCAGCATCAAAAAAAGAGAAATACAACCGATCTCCTGCGGCTTCAATTTCATCAATTCCGTTTGGAACTTGAACATATGGTCGTATTTCTCCAGTTGAAGCTTCAACTTCTTTAACAAATATTGATTTTAAAACTTTAGTACCCTCCACTGTGCCATCACTTACCCATAGTGCTGAATGAGTGTCTGGGTTAACTGGATCATCCGCTTCAAAATATAACTTCCCGTTATAGCGAACGAGTTGTCCCGGTCTTTGATCAAATGTATGAAGTGATGTGAAAATAGCGCCATCATACTTATAGAGCGTTGTTGTGTTGGTTCCTTTGAATAATTCTTGCACACCTAAAAAATAGACTGAATTATTTAGTTCTTTCGCTTGTAGTGGCAAAAATCCTGAATCTAGTTTAACTGCAGTTTCCCCGTCACTTTCCCAAAGCTCTATAACGGGGTTTACGAAAACACTAAAATATAATTTTGTATCAGTAGCAGTTAAAAGTGATGGTGTTACCCCTGATACTGGACTAGGATCAAACAAAATTCTTGTCCCATCTGTTGTGCCGTCACTAACCCATATTTCCTGGCCATTAACCCCATCATCTGCGTTAAAAAACATTTTGTTTTGATGAATTATTATGCCGAAGCGGCGACTACTTGAACCAGTTGGATTAAGCGTTTTTACTAATGTTAATTCATTATCTAAAGCTCTTAGCTTATATAAACCAAAACCATTTGTTGCATGTTGAGAAAGAAAATAAAACTCACCATTATATGAAGCAAGGCCAGTTGTATAAAAAACATTTGCCGGATTTAGACTAGTTGAGTCAAGTATACGTGTTGTGTTATTAGCTGTGCCATCAGTGCGCCATATACCATCAGAGAGAGCAGAATTGACCACAACAAAATATACAAACCCATTATGCTCCTGTGTTTGGTTGATTATTGCATCACCTGGGATTCGCTTAACTATAACAATTCCCGTATCGTCAATAGCCCATAAAGCCTGACTAGCACCATCATTAGCAAATACATAATCATTATTGTTTAGTGTAAACAGTGATCTTAAATCAGTTCTTATGTTCTTCTGATTAATATCAAATGTTATTTCTGTGTTAACTGTTGTGCCATCACTTTTCCATAGTTCTCGGCCATGTACGCCATCATTTGCTTCGAAGTACAATAAATCATCAAATATATGCAAATCACCAAAAATGTAAATTGAATCTCCAAATGGATTTATATTAGTTACACGAACTGTACCGGAGGTGCTTCCATCACTTTTCCAAAGTTCACTGCCTTCGCTATCACTACCAATGAAATAAAGACTATTTCTGTACGCAACAAGGTCTTGTAATCCTTTTGTACCATATGGAACAAATGTATCAGTTACTTTTAGTGCCTGAGATCCATTATGTGCCCAAAGCTGAAATCCATGCATGCTATCTTTTGCAATAAAGTAAAGCGCATTATCTAAAACGGTAAAATCATATGCTCGGCTTTCAGTTGTATCATCAAGGTCAACCATAGATAAAACATTACCATTTATTTCCCACAACTCAGCACCATTAATGCCATCATTTGCCTGGAAATATGTTTTCCCATTAAATTCAGTAAAAAATCTTGCAGATGGATTATTGTTTTCATTAATCACACCAAAATTAATGGTTCCATTTTCAGTGCCGTCTGATTTCCACAGTGATAGCGCTCCATTTTCATTAATTGCAGTAAAGAATATATTGGCCGATGTTAGAGAGAATCTATAGAGGACTACACCTGAATTTGCAACGGTATTTAATCCTGTTAATAGATTAGGGGCTGTCGTTCCATCACTCTTATATAAAAAACTACCTGTGTCAGTACTCACGGTCATTAAAAGAGCATTATTAACTGCAATCATACTTATGATTGTACCGGAAGGAATTGAACCAATTGTAAACGTGCCGTTATTAGTTCCATCTGTTTGAACTAAAGTGATGTTATCAACAATGTAGTAGAGTTTTGAATTCAGTACGAACGGATTGCTTGTTTTATTCACTGAAAATTCAACAGTGCCGATAATGCTTCCATCGGTTTTCCACAAACTATTAATACCACTTTCAAATGATGTGAAATATACTTCATTATTAAATGCTATTAACTGGTTGATTGATGTTGAACTATAGAGCATATAAGTTCCTTGCTCTGTACCATCAGTTGTCCATAGTTCATTAGCTGAGTCATTAGGTGAGTCGATTACATAATAAAGGCGGCCATTTAAAGGAAGACCACTACCAAGTGAGTCGCCTCCTTCAATCACTTTACTTGTATTGAGAGAAATATTTCCATCTACATTGTGATCGAATACCAATGAAGTGCCGTTAGCATTATGGCTCCAAAGTTCACTGCCATTTATTCCATCATTGGCTTTAAATATAATTGTGCCATTACCTAAATCCCAACGTTGTCGATCATCAGCTGAGCTAGAGCTATTTTTATTAATATCTTGTATTAAAGTAGTACAGTCTGCTTCACCATTCGTTTTATATAGCTCTTCTCCAGTTACACCATCATCTAGTAAGATGTATGTAAATTTTCCTTCATCACAACTTCTATCGCCAGAAGTTGTGGGAGTGCTTCCTCCACCGCCACCGCATGAAGTTAATAGTATTATTGATGTAGTTATTGCAATGGTTTTTATATTCATAATGTATCTATCCTGTTTTAAACGAGCCTATATTGTTAAAGTATGAATAATGTGAGTGCATTAAAAAAGTCCCAATAAAGGGACTTTTGATTTTTTCATTAGGTGCATTTAACAATATTGATTGTTCCAGTGTAACACATTCACTTTGAATGATTTGTAGGGTAAATCCTGCAATTATGTAAGCGTTATTAGAATCAGAGATGAATAGGACGTAGAATGAATTGGTTCAGATCAAGCTAACTAATTGAATAGTATCAATATAGTCAGAGTCTGATCAAAATTCTGGGAACTGCTAATGGCTGACCTCGTTCTTGTGCGTTCTTTGGTTATCGAGGGTGCCCTGAATGGCGATGATGATGGAGGGTAGGGTTCAACACGGATAAAGATCATGTAACTCGACCTTTACCGGGTAATGCCTGGTCTATAGGCCCATATGAGAAGTGAAACGTAAACTTTATTTAACCCCGTTTCTGACACAAGCGCTTAATGTGATTGATAATTGTCAGTCACGGGGTTGGCCTGGGCGCGACGCCCAGCAAAGTTTATACATAATAAACTGAAGTCAGAATCTATATTTTTGTCCCATATTAAACAGCTTAAACCTTCACCAATTTTAAAAACACAAAACAATCCCTCTGTGTCAGGATAGTTGTCGCTTATAAGCCCTATATTAATTACAGACATCACAGCCAAACAGCCCACGTGCATAATTTAAAGTTATGTTAAAACCTCATAAGCCGTTAAACCTCAGAATCAGAGCCGACTTCATCTAACGTATTTTCCCCATCATCACTGTCCGACGAATCAAACACTTGAAAAACCACCTCTCCATGAGGTACTCCACCCTCTTGAACATTAGACAGTACAACCCCGTCATTCACAGCATCTATAAAAGCCTCATTCTCAACAACATCCTGCTTATTTACCATTTTAGGTGCTGACGGCTCCCATTTATTGAGATGCTGCACGATGCCCATATAATAATCCGTTAACATCTGCTCTATCATTTCGACAAACTTTCTCGGAGAAGAAAATTTCTTACTAAAATCTTTCAGATAAATAATTTTAAACTCACGAATCTCCTTGCCTTTCAGTCTTTCACCTGCATTTACAAAGTCCTCAATTGAAAATCGCTCAGCCACAGGACTCTTTTTGATTAAGACCTCCAGATAAGTCTCTTTCAAAAGTTCAGTTAGTAAGGCGTCATTCTTTTTCACACAGGTATCCAGCTGCCGTTTAAGCCACCCTAGCTGACCTTTTAGTGTTTTATCTTCAGGGGATTTCAAAAATACACTCATCTCTATCGTTCGCTTTTCAAATAAGGGCTGTACCTGAATATCTGATGCAGCGCCTCTTACACGCAGTACTGATGATAGCTGCTTAGTCGAGACCAATTCTTTACAGTCAGATTTTAGCCTCTCATCCAGCTTCCCTTTAAACTTTGTTGCACCAGATTGCACCAGAACACCCAGTTTGCGACTCAGTAGTAGCGCCATATCACGCTCTTCTTGCTGCCAGCTTAATACAGCCTCCTGGACACACTCATCGGTAGCTTTAAGGCTTGCACCGGCATTAATCTTATCAACTACATCGACCCACCCTGCCTTCATTTGGTTGAGACCAAAAACACCTGATTTATCCCACTCAAGGTAATTGACTACCTCTCGCATAATCTCAACCTGATCTTCATCCTCTATTGCGGCATCCCCCTCGAACAACAACACATGCGCAATAGTTAGGAGATATGTCCATGAGAAGTGATGCATCTCCAGCCCACGAACATTTTTAATGCTCACGGGTGACTGTGTGCTATCTGAAACAAACTGATTTGATATAGTAATAAATTTAGGGATAGCATATTTTTTTGCTATCTGTTGATAACGTTCAAGCTGCTCTTTTTCCAGCTCATTTTTGCCATTCTTGACTTCAACAATAGCAGCATCTCGAATCGTGCCGGATTTAACAACCAGGATTAGCCCGTCAATGCGAGATTCAGGAAAATCTTTAAACTCCACCTCAGAATAAACATACAGCGTCCCGCCAATTTGCATTTTTGCCTCTGACAGTAAGGCCTGTTTGAACTCTTTAACTAGCCGTATTGATGAAAGCAGCACCGAAGTAAGTGCCATTTCATCACCTAGCTTATAAACCGGGATGAGGCGGGGTTTTCTCAAGCTAATTTCTTTTGAAACAATTAATTGATTAAATTCAGATTTTTTTAACCCAATTAATTTCCCTACTTTTTTCTGCACTAGATCAACCACACTCTTTCTCCTTATCATTTTAGTTTTGAGGCTAGAGTTGTGAAATTATCCAGCCGAATCATTCAACATGATTAAATCAAGATAAAAATACAGCATCCGCTCTATCCAACACAAGCATTAAAATCTACATTTTTTCCATTGCTTCATTAACAACTCCTAATGCTACTAACAGATCTATGTTCACTTGCCCCTTTAAAACTAATAATGACAAAGCAAAATAAAGCCAATGATGTTATCCATATCTGATTTATTAATTTTCTTGCATACTACAATAATCACCTCATAATAATGCGTGTATTTTTTCGCAAGGGAGAGCAGTAGAATGCTAGCAACACATATTGAAGCAGAACAACGATACACAAAACTCCGTAAAATGGCGCTCGACACAGCCCAGCGTACATTCCAAAGCGCAGGCAAACAGAACATTACTTCCACAACCATTACGCCTATGGCGCTTTCCGCATCAAAGCTGTGGGGCCAATCTCCCATCCGGCAGGTCGACTGGGACTGGTTTGAAGGGTATAACGCTTTTAAATTCAGATACCCTAAACGCTTTGAAATAGCTCTGTGGGAAACAAACAAGCTTATTGGGCTATCTATGGGCAGGCCGACCTATCATGGCACGGCATTAAGACTGGACGTGGTTGAAGCTTCTCCACCAGATTTAGGGGATAGACCCCCAATATTCGATATGATATTAGTCGCGTATGGAATATACGCTCGCTTTATCAATGCTTCTGAAATCAGAATAATGAACCCAATCAATGATGACGTGAAACATTATTATGAAAGCTTTGGATATACCTATGTTGACAAGAAAGATTATCTATTTCGGGAGGTCTTATAATGAATAACATAACCGACCTCAAAAAAGCTCAAAAGAAAAAACGTGAAAAAACGGGCTGGACACCGGAAGAAATTGAACAAATGGCCGCAAAGGAAATGCAGGAATATAAGAAAAAAGCTGAAAACGAACCTGATCAGCTCGTTTCGGGTGATATGCAAAAAATTATCGACGGAGATGATGATGAAGAAAACAAATAATAAACCAATGCTCGACCATGAAAAACAAAGCCAACCACTTGCCGGCGAGACCTCTCCAGAGGAGGCTCTCCTCAAAGCCAATATTTTTGCCGAGCTAGAAAAGAAACAGCTTGAGGCCAAGAAACCCAAAGGTGGGCAAAAGTAGCCTTCATATTATTCTTTAAAATCAAATTCAGGGCGCTTTTTGCGCCTTATTTAGACTTACCCACATCTACCCTTCAATACCAGCATTAAAAGCCTCTACCGCCCTTTAATCGATATATATAAAACATCTTGCAAACAGCATCTTAATTCAGGCAATAAAACACAGATAATTGCTCAAATAACAACCAGAAGAATAGCGGGGAAACTGTTTTTAAGGGGTGGGGTTTTCAGAAAATATTCAGAAAGTATTCAGAATCAGTTACCGCTAATATAGACAAAAGCGGTAACTGTTTGATTCTAAACATAAATATGGTGCCGGCACCATGAGTCGAACACGGGACCTACTGATTACAAGTCAGTTGCTCTACCATCTGAGCTATGCCGGCTAATTCTTTTAGCTTAAAGCCCTAAGCTTATTATTCTCAAGCAAAAGACTTACTTTGCGAGAAGGAGCGCAATTCTAGTGAAAGAAGAGACATTTCGCAATGGCATTTTGAAATTTATTTTAATTTTTTTTCACTTAAGCCCGTTTTTCACTTAAGAGCCTTATTAATCTTATTTTTTTAACCCACCAACATCTCTGTAACATTTAATTCGAACAATCTCTTTCCAGTTGAGATACACCGTCTGAAACATATTCATCCGCCGTAAACCCCGACGCCTCGCCTTGCGATTCAACCTGGTAATCTAGCCAAAAAATATCATATTCCCGATAAATCACTTTGATTTTCACCTCAAATCCCTGCTCCCCTACCTTCTTCACCCTGCGATTGGCATGAGACGGTTCTCTGAAGTGCCCTAACGAAATGCTATATTTTTCTGCGCCACTCAATACAATATAAAAGTCATTCACCTGCTTATCTCTAAGCTGCTTACTCACTAGTTTGGCCTGCTTCTTATTTTCTTGCGCCGGCACATAAACCCAGTATCGGTGTTTGTATGGTTGCTGACGTTTTCTCACCGATATATTTGTGACATATTGCGCAATAGACGCTCGTAATTGCTGCATGATATTTTCGTCTTTGAATGGCCCCAGCGTGTAGCATGTCTTTAACTTTTTATTAACATCAGCATTAATTTGTGCAGCGGTAGCACCTGAGCCCATAGCACCTGAGCCCATAGCGTCTGAATTCACTGCTTCTATTTCGTTTGCCGCTATGCTTGTGTCGCTTTGACTGCCTCCAGCTTCACCCTCACTTTTGGTTTGCTCGTCTTTCGTCAACTCTTTCAATAAATTAATTTTATCTTCATTTAGCAACTCAAGCGTTTTCAAACCACTCGGCAATGATGCCGTTCTTCCCGCCTGTTTAACCGGACTGAGCCACTCCCATCCAGCGTAAAGCAAATTTATAACCACAATAAAAACCAATAATGTGCGCATATTTTTTGTTAACCTAAATATTCATTTTTTATAACGATGTAAAATACAAACCCTGCATGACCAAATATGGCGCAAATGCGACCTTCCTCGAAGACAGTTTCGCCTGACAGCACTCCATTAACCATTCGCCATCCCCCCCTGTGAACACACAAGTCATACCTTCCCCAGAAAGGCCTGACGTCAGATGCGCATAATTCTCCAATATCATTAAAACGCCACCCGCAATCATTTGCGCGCAGCCTTTCGACACGCCACTCCCTGTAGACCAACCTAAGCCCTGATTTAACTCATGGCCTAATTGTCCGGCTTCTGCACTCTGAATATTTCCTGTGCTCAAACCAAGAGAAGCAACCATTGTTTGATAGCCCGGCATAATCAGACCGCCCATATGATTCCCATTCACCTCAATCACATCGATGGTAATTGCCGTGCCGCAATCAATCACACAAATTGAGCTCCTAGTATCGGCATTATAAAGCGAACGTGCAGCAATCATCGCTAACCAACGATCAACACCCATTTTTTCAGGCGTGGCATACGAGTTAACGACCCCGCACTGCTCTAATTTGGTTTCCGCAAAGCTAATTTGCGTACAGCCATTTTGTTTTAGCCATTTAACCAGTCTTGATTTTATATCCGTGCTGGCAACACAACTTATACTTACATCACTCAACAAGCTGACGAGCTCAGATTCATCAAGCCGGCTTTCAAAGTCACTTCCATCATACGAAAAAACACCGTGACTTTGAACGCCGGCCTCACTTATGTCGGCCCATTTCAGCCGACTGTTTCCGACATCAACGGCCAACATTGGTTTTAATTTTCAATTTTATATCCGCCGCATAAAAAGTTTTTTCCTGCTGATTAGCTTTTACTTTTAAAGAGTAATCCGAATTAAAACCCAACACCGTTGCGCTTAATTCCTCTGTTTCTGACTTTATAATAACATCACGCCCGGTCAACATATCATATCTTTTCCAGTCTGCAGCAAAAGCTTCGAAGCCCGATTCAGAAAATTGCTGAAGACATAGAATTAACGATTTCATTATTTGCGAGACAATATCATTACGCTCTAAACTTTGGTAAGGACCGGCCAAAACACTATCTAAATCTATCCAGGGCTGATCAATATTTGAAGCTGCCTGCTCTGACATCTTAACGTTAACTCCTACTCCCACCACGACATAAAGCTGTTTTGACTGTAGGCGCGTCTCAACTAAAATGCCGGCAATTTTTTTATCATTGACCAAAATATCATTCGGCCACTTCAAGCCCACTGACACACCCCAAGACTCGAGCAACCTCGCCAGAACAACGCCACACGACAATGACAAACCATTAAGCCGCTTTAATACCGCTACATTTAAACTAACCCCTACACTCAGGTATATATTCGCATCTGGAGGTGACTGCCAGGGTTTTCCACTACGCCCCCTGCCGGAGGTTTGCTGATTGGCAACACATATCGAAAAACGCCCCTGTTTTTGTGGCCGCATCTCCATTAACCGATCATTGGTCGAGGAAGTTGTTTCAAGCACCTGCAATTGCTCAATTAAATCCAGTTCACGTAAGCTCAGATTATTGCAAATTAATTTTTCATCCAATTGGCCGCATAAGCTATTTTCTCTAGACATATTTTTAACTTTTTGATTATTTATATCCGCACCTACAGTCTGTACTTTTAACGTATTTTAGCTACACTCTAATCTAAAGATTATGCGCTAGTCTGCCGATAGCAAACTATCACTACTTATTAATCCAGCCATATTCATGCCAGGCATACTAATACTAAAACTCTGGCTACCATCTAAGGAGACACAGTGGATCTAGCAACCTTACTGGGGCTAATTATAACCCTCGGCTTCATTGTCGGTGCCATTATTTCAGGCGGCCCACTGGCACTATTTATTAACGTACCCTCATTACTCATTGTTATTGGCGGTAGTGTTGCCGTTGTTCTAATGCAGTTTACTTTAGGCCAATTCTTCGGCGCCTTTAAAGTTGCGATGAAAGCCTTTTTTCACAAAAGCACCGATGCTACAGAACTTATTCAACAAGCCGGTGTGCTAGCCAATATTGCCCGTAAAGAGGGCATGATGGCACTAGAGTCACAAGAAATCGAAAACCCTTTTCTCAACAAAGGCATTCAACTTTGCGTGGATGGACATCCGCCCGACCTGGTCAGAAAAATGCTCAGCAAAGACATTACCCTTACTATACAACGTCACGAAACGGGCCAGAAAATTTTTACCGCCCTTGGAGGCATTGCCCCAGCGATGGGAATGATTGGTACTTTAATTGGCCTGGTACAGATGCTCGCCAATATGGAAGACCCAAAAACAATTGGACCTGCTATGGCAGTGGCTTTGTTAACCACATTATATGGTGCAATCATTGCAAATGCATTTGCATTACCCATTGCTGACAAACTCGCCCTGCGGAGTCAGGAAGAAAAAACCAATCGCACACTCATCCTCGAAACCATTAGCGGCATACAGGAAGGAATGAACCCGAGAGTATTAGAAGAGCTGCTTAAAGCCTTTCTGCCCGAGGGTCAAAGAGAAAACATTGCAGACAGCGAAGAATAAGCCCGGCTAAGCAGATATGGAAGAAGAACAAGTAAAATGCCCCACTTGCCCACCTGCATGGTTAGCAACTTTTGCTGACCTGATGTCGCTATTAATGTGTTTTTTCGTATTACTGCTATCATTTTCGGAAATGGACGCATTAAAGTTTAAACAACTCGCGGGCTCTATGTCTCAGGCATTTGGTGTTCAACGGGATGTCAAAACAAAAGAAATCCCCAAAGGCACCAGCATCATTGCAAAAGAATTCACTCCGGGAAAGCCGACACCAACTGTTCTAAAAGTAATGCGGCAACACACCACGGATGATCGTAAAAAAAATCTGGACTTTCGCAAAGGCCCTGAAAAATCGGATAAATCTGGCGAAAAATCTAAAGCCGAAAAACGCCTAGAGAACCTTAAGAAAGCCCTTAAAGATCAGATAGCCGCTGGACAGATTGAAGTTTCGGGCGACAATGAGCGCACCATTATTCGTATCCGAGAAAAAGGCTCATTTTCATCGGGCAGTGCAACCCTAAGCCGAAAATTCAAACCCGTATTGAGAAAAATTGCCGACGCTATCGAAAAAACACCCGGCAAAATACACATCTCCGGGCACACTGATAACATCCCTATATCTACTTATAAATTCAGATCTAACTGGGAGCTTTCATCTGCACGTGCAGTTTCAATCTTAGATCAGATACTGCGCGTGAATAAAAAAATACCTAATGACCGCATCGTCATTCAAGGCTATTCCGACACCATTCCACTTGTGCCGAATACAACACCAAAAAACAGAGCGACCAACCGGCGCGTAGAAATTGAAGTTATCAAACAAACTGAAACCGTAAAAGACATGCCCAGTTTAATTAAATTTTCTGAGTAACAGACACACAGCATAAGCAGACAAGATTATGATAAAAGCCAATGATGATGAGCGCCGTAATTTTTTTAGAATTGATGACGATATTTATTTAGATATGCATGTAATCTCTGAAGATGAATATGGCGTCGCGCCAACCACACTTGAAAACCTGCACGAGAGTTCTTTTAGCTTAAGTGCCGACTTCGCCACCCTTAATAACAACATACACCCTATCCTGAATAACATTAAGCAGCTGCACCCGGATATAGGGGATTTTCTTGAAGTAATTAATAGCAAAATAGACAGTTTAAGCCAACATATCCTGCTTAAAAGCACTAACTTTGACAAAGCTAAAATCATTAATGCCAATATCAGTGCTTCTGGCATTCAATTTAAATCACATCAAGATATAGACATAAAACAGGCCATAAAACTCGAACTTGTTTTATTGCCTGAAAGAATAGGTGTATTAGTATTTGGTCGAGTAGTCGATAAAAAAGGTGAATTAATTTCCATTGAATTTGAGTTTATAAGACCCGAAGATCAAGAGCTAATGATAAAACATAACTTGAACAAACAAATGTCTGATCTACGAGAAAAAAACAATTTTACTTAAGCGACTCTTTGTAAAAAATATGCAAACGTATTTTTTACTTCACTTTATATAAAACCACTCGATTACGACCCGATGACTTAGCCTCGTAAAGTGCGTTATCTGCATGTTGAATAAGCAGACCGCCAATCTCTTTAGCCGTCAACTCTCTATCACCAAGATCAGCCAGTATAGCAAGCCCTATAGAAACCGTAACATTAAGTCCACCTTGGCCACAGGTTAAGCGCTTATCCACTTCAACAGCATGACGTAATCGCTCGGCAATTTCAGTTGCACCCAAAACATCCGCACTCGGTAAAACAACTACAAATTCTTCACCACCATACCTGGCAACAATATCGCACGCTCTTATTTGCTCTTTTATTAAATTAACCAACTGGGTTAACACTAAATCACCTACATGATGACCATAGGTATCATTAACTTTTTTAAAAAAATCCACATCGAGAAACATACACGCCAGATTTTCCGACTGCCTTAAACTTCGCTCAATCTCATCTGTAAAACGCAAATCAAAATAGCGTCGATTGTATGCCTGTGTTAGTGGGTCCTGGTAGCCAATTTCTTTTATGCGTTGCTGATTTAGACAGTTTTCTATCGCAACGGCCGTCATCGCTGATAGCTTTTGTAAAAAAGTTGTTCCTATACCGGATTGATAACGATTAACATCTCGACTGAGTAACAACAAAGTTCCTATTAACTTATTATTCCTTATCAGCGGTAAAATTGCAGAGCTCTGACATGCCGTAACATTTTCCAAACCATCAAGCATCCAGGCGTAAGAATTTAACACCTCAGAACCTAATACAGGGTGCGTCTTTAAACTCGATATTTTTTGTTTATCTTTTTCTATATCTAAAATAAACAGCTTGGATTCATAGAGTTTTTTCGCATCAACATCATGACCATAGAATAATTTTTCTATATCCCGATCATAATCAACCAATGTCATCACAACATCCTGCAATTGAAATCGTGCCTGAAGTTGAAACAACACATAATCACGTAATTGCGCAGGTGTATTAGAAGAAATAACTTCAAAGCCAAACGAATCAAATAACTCCTGTTTTTGCTCATTAGTACGAGCACGACGCAACAGGTTATCTAACTGGCGTTTAAGTTTTCTATTTTCATTGAAGATAGTGTCTTCCATGCATAGAGTTTATAACAATTTATATTTTTAAACGTGATATTTCATCTGTTTTTGTAAATTTGACCTGGAATTTTGTGGCATAAAATGAACATCAACCACTCACGAGAACTGGCTTTCTTCAGGCAAAAAAAAGCCCGAGCAGATAAAATCAACTCGGGCTTTTTAGGTGTTAAATCCTGGCAGTGTCCTACTCTCACATGGGGAGACCCCACACTACC
>Ga0316206_1000838_pt1 | contig 33604 bp, 32 predicted proteins | sample 6monthpyrite_MG_FD_204942 | JGI IMG/M metagenome (GOLD analysis project Ga0316206, IMG submission 204942) | Microbial mat bacterial communities from mineral coupon in-situ incubated in ocean water Damariscotta River, Maine, United States -... | ecosystem: Environmental > Aquatic > Marine >... | reverse complement strand
GCTATAGCTCAATTCGCCAACGGCATAATCAAAAAGAGATTTGTATTTGAGGTCGCAATAAAGTTTTCGCTGTTCGATGATTTGCAGGTGATCGATGATATTTGCGGTGAGCTTTTTTTCTTGGATGACGAGATCTTTGGTGTTGTTTAAAATTGTTCCATCGCTTAAGTTTTTTAAATTCATGGTTTTCTCCCACTCAATGATTTTGCTAAACTTAGCATAGTCCAGGGGACTTTAAAAATGTCAGAACCTCCAGGAGGACCATGGATAGGGGGTCGAGGCGTTCAGCACCACGTCTTCCAAGCGTTGTGAATTGGCGCCTCTGATAATTTTTTAAAGGGACATTAAAAAATGGTAAAAAAGACTTTGTAAGTGCGCTAGCGCTGAACTCAGTGTTCAAAAATAAAATAAAAAAAACCTTACTTTTTCAAATAGCGAAATATTATCCATCATCCACAGGCGATCAACAATCAAGCATCATCTTGTAATATTTATGGGCCGAGCAACAAAACTTCTCACCCCAGTGCGCGCTCGTTCCATTGTCCGCGCCAGCGCTGACAATTTTCTTTCCCATGATTTCACGGCAGAGAGTCCTGCACTACCGTGCAAAAATAGCAGGGCCGATCTGGGTATATTCAGATCGCCAAGCAAAAAGAAGTTAGGGCAGTACGGGTTAACATATTCTTAAATCCGAGGGAAGCGAGTCTTTGTTCTTGTTTTTCAGTTCTGTTATCTTCCGAAAATACTCATTTATTAATTAAAGAAAAATTTAATCAATCAAAAAGTCGTTTCCAGAGCAAGGTCAAAAGGAATAATTTTTTTTTGGCGTCTTGGTTTAGTTGCTTGATATTCTTTTAACTAAAAAAGGTGCTGTCGCAAAAATAATTTATAGACAAATTTACTCTGTTACGATGCCTTGTCATTTGGCCAATTCGTAAAATGCCTCAAAGAGAACAAAATTAAAGTCGATAGGCTTTTTATCAAACAAGAGCTTCTGACAAAAATAAAAACTCTTAACATTGAGGATATCAGAGATGATGCTCAGAAGTTTTTAATGAAGGAAAAAGCAAAGTCTTTAGATTTATGGAGTGTTGATTTGTTTGAAAATAAAATAAAATAAGTAAATTGCTCTAGGCTGCTAACTCCTTGAATATTTATGTAAAAGGGAACAAGGGTTTATATTTAAGAGGGTATAAACACTGTTTCGGGGCATGCTTGATTAATTGGCTCAAGTTAAACTCCATGACAACCGAAGAGACTACTAGTAACAAGTCTATTCTGTGAGGAGTTTTTATCTTTTATCGTGGCCAATTCGGACTATTTTTCATAGTCGCTCTCTACATAGGCATGGGCCAAGGGCATGCTCTAGAATTTGATTATGAAGAGGGTAAGACTTTTAGTGTGCCTGTCAGAGAACATGCCATTATCGTTACACCAGAGGGGTTTTACCCGCGCCAAATTTCACTTTTTACTGGAGAAAAACTAAAGCTTTTTGTCACTTCTATATTAGACCATCCCAGTTGTTTTATGATGAAAGAAAAAGAAATTTTTTTAGCGGCAAAAAAAGGCGAAATTTCGGAGGGAGAAGTCATTTTTAAACGGCCGGGAGTTTTTTCTTATTATTGCCCAACGGGAAAAATTTCCGGCACTGTGACGGTCTTACAAAGAAATACCAAAAAGCAGCGCGGTCGTGGAGTCGCTTCGCGGCGCCAACGTTGGCGCCCTAAAGAAGTCCCTAAGGGTTGGGTAAGAATGGAGTACGAATAAATTTATGTCGGTATTTAAAGACGCCATTAAAACATTTTTGGCACCGGTGGGGGATCTACTAGATAACCCCGAGGTGTCCGAGATTATGATAAATGGCCCGCACGAAATTTTTGTAGAATCCCAGGGCCTGGTTTATCGCGTGGACAATCAATTTCCCAGTGAAGACTCTTTAGTGGCAGCGATGCGCTCTATTGCTCAATCCGTTGGCAGAGTGATCGATCAAGAAAACCCACGTTTAGATGCCCGCCTGCCCGATGGTTCTCGCATTCATGTGGTGCTGCCCCCCATGGCGAGCTGTGGTACAACCGTCGCCATTCGCAAATTCTCTGAAGAAAAACTGACTTTAAATGATTTAATCAAATTTGGCTCAGTCTCAAAAGAGGGGGCAAAATTTTTGGATATCTGTATGTACCTGGGAAAAAATATAGTGGTCAGTGGTGGCACCGGTTCCGGGAAAACCACCATGCTGAATGTCTTGGGGGGGCGTATTCCAAAAACTCAACGGCTCTTGATTATCGAAGATGCCAAAGAGCTGCAAATTCACGCCGATCATGTGGTCAGCTTTGAAACACGCAAAGAAAATCCCAAAGACGGCGTCACAGCGGTGACCATCAGAGAATTAGTCATCTCCGCCATGCGCTTGCGGCCAGATAGAATTATCGTGGGCGAAGTGCGCGGAGAAGAGGCGCTGGACCTTATTCAGGTGATGAATACCGGGCACGACGGCTCCATGGGGACCGTCCATGCGAACAACCCCGTGGATGCCTGTACCCGCTTAGAGACCCTCTGCTTGATGGGCGACATAAAAATTCCTGCTGACGCCATCAGAAAAATGGTGGGCTCGGCGATGCAAATCGTCGTGCAATGCTCACGCTATCACGATGGTGGTAGGCGCACCTCACATATTTCAGAAATTCTCGGTGTCGATAGCAATGGCAATTATGTCTCGCGAGATATCTTTCGCTGGGTACAAAGAGGCAAGGACGAAAAGGGAAAATACGTTGGGGAGATGGTTCCCTGTAATTATGTCCCAACCTTCTTCGAAGATATTGTCGTCAACAAACTGCCTTTTGCAAAAAAACAATTTCTCGCTCCCGAGTGGGCGAATAAACTTTTAAAAAGTAAATAAAGTTTTGCGCCTTATTCATTTATCTTATCGAATGCTTTAATTAATTCTAGACGCCCTTTCGCCAAGTTTTCATTTAAGAAAAAAGTTCTGGCATTTTCTAAAATGAGTTTAACCTCTTCTAATTGAAGAACGAAAGGTTCGCTATCAAGTATGGGACTTGCGTACGCTTTAATTATGCATCGGTCATTTATATTACCAAATTCATTATATTTGTAAATCTTAACCATTGATCTGTTTGAATGACATAAGCTATAGGCCGCTTCACATCTATTAATCGCCTTTGCAATTTTATTGGAGATCAAGTTTTCTACTTTCCGATCTCCAATTTTACAATGCTTGCTACTCCCATCTCTCTCCTCAAAGGCGATGAAGCGTATCGGGTGCAAGTCAAAAACTCTCTTGACAAATAATATCGCCTTATTTGAGACTATGATACCTTGAGTACTGCTGCTAGCTCCATTGGCAAGTAAATCACTGGCGGCCCTTAAGTATTCATTGTGCACGCGCATTTTATGGGAAATTTCATTGAACTCTTCTTTCGCGTTGGTATAAAATTGATGGTAGCTATTCTGACTTCTTAACTCTATTACCTCCACCGCCCACGCATGAGACCCAATTAAAGAAATTAATAACCCAAAGAAAAAGTATTTCATACTAAGCTCCATTTTAATAAGTATATATAGTCCTGGAAATTTGTAACATTTATAGAGGTGAAATTCAATTGGATATTAATTTATTTAGTGCAAATTTTCCGCGCTAGCGCGGAAAATGATGTTGGAAAGGGAGGGGTTTAAATACTTTCGAATAAATTTTCAAAGGAGGTGATGAGGTCTTTTTCGCTTTTACTTTCATATCCTATGCCGAAGATTCCTCCTGCAATGGAGGCGATGTCGTGGGAAAAATGTATAACTTCGCGAGTGAAGGCGGTGTACTCTGCGCTGGTATGATTTTTTTTGAAGGCCCAAACATATTCCTTCCACACATTTAATAAGAGATCGCTAGGTCTTTCTGTGAGCCAATTGTTTAATAGTTCAATGGTCTCTAAGGAGTTGTGCCCCAGTTCTGCTTTTGCCTTATTGAGAATAATGGCTTTTTCGAAGTCTTCAATGGCGCCATCGGCCCAGGCCACGGCAATGAAGGGGATATAGGTTAACGCCATGACGGATGAAGTGGTAATATTCAGTGAGATAAGGTTATCTAAAGACGATTGGCCTTCTATACCTGTGATCATTTTTAAATGCTCGCGCAGGTCTGTGTCGGCCTCTTCTTTTTTAATTTTTTCTAAGAGAGTATTTTCCGCTAAATAGAAAAATGTTTCCTCGAGGGCGCGTCCTCTTTCTTCTAATAAATCTTTCATTTTGCTCCTTCTTAGAAAATGAGTCTTATCGTGGAAGATGAAATATTCCCCAGTATGATACATACTACCTTTGCTGAAAATTAAGACCCTGATTCTCTTAAATTGAAATACTGATTTTAGTCATTATTTAGCGGGTAGGGGCGGTTAAGGATGACAAACTAGTTTTCCGTCTTTTAATTTTCCTAAACCTTGAGCGATTACTTCCGCTACTAAGGCTTCAGAATAGAGTTCTTTTGCCGAAATGTATTCGGAGTAGTTCGCTATTTGTTGTGCCAAGCTTAACATATTATTTAATCTGGTAAATATTGGTCGTAGCCCTAGGATATTTTGCTCGAGTTCTTCAGTTTTCAAATAACCCCAAATCGTAGCAGAGAGTAAAACTGCACCGGCGGCCATTAATCCGTAATGGGTTTTACTGCGGTCTAAGAAGTAAAATCTTGTTGGATATTTCTTCCTTTGCATAATCTCCAGTAAAATTTTAGAAATTATAATTCCCCCAATACTGTAGTGAAACATTTTTGTGTAATCGTTGTTTTCATCTTCGAGGACGGTTAAATCTCTTTGCACTTCCACTAGGATACCGTTAATATCACCTAATTCTTCTCCGTTGATCAGCCTTTTTTGCATATGGACAGTGTTTTCATAAAGGGCATTGATCTTCTTCAAATCTTGCAAGGTGGAAAGGTCTTTTTGGATGTTCTTGCCAATTAAAACGGTGGCGGGGCATTTGTCTATGGCATACCCAGGGGATAATTGGATTACGCTGACCAATAAAATAAATGCTCTCATCATCGCAATACTTTTCAAAACTCCTCCAGGGTGAGCGATTACACGGTCGTCTACTATTCGGTAGAAAGAGGAAACCTCTAAAGGTATTTTACAGGAAACTAGATGAAAACTTAACCTCTTGAATTTAGGACACTTTGAAATTATTTTTAGGGGAAGACCTTATTCTTGTTAGTTTTACCTTTTTTGTTAAGACGAATTTCCGATGAGGAGATATGAAATTATTCACCACTATCTTGACCTTTTCATTCTTATTATTGCTGATAGCGGGACTGAAATTTTATTTTGATCATCCTATGGTGATTTTAAATTCCACGCAAAAGCTTAAAAATCAACAAGTGCAAAGATTTCCTGCCAGTGAAGAGAGGGGGGGCGATTGTGGCGAAACGGCGTCCCATTTCTTGGGCAGTATTCCCCTCATTAAAAATATCTATAGTGGGGTAAAAAAAATAACTAATTGGGGAACCTTGCAACTGCCCGAGATCGAAAATAACATACTTAAGTATACTACATTAATGCATGGCCAAAATAATGAGGAAGATTTCGCAAAGGCTTGGCCGCTGCCAAAAAATGCGGAAGAGTATATTGCTTATATAGAAGTGCTCAATCGATATCATCTTGCACAAGACGGCGTGATAAAGTTTAATCGTAATGGTGAACCTTTACCTGCTGTGCCACGGCTAACCTCATCGGGAGTAAGAGGTCGCTATCGTAGTTGGAAAGTCAAAAGGGCGGTGAAATATCTTTATGGTAAAAGTTTCGCCGGCAAGATGAAAAATTTATTTAAGCTGAATAAAAAACTAACTGAAAACGATATCCAAAATATGCTGGTTGCTCTTTTTTACTATAGCTATGGTGATAAGACGTTAAGTAAAGATTTTAAAAAAGCGGCAGCGCGAGTTATGCTTGAGAAATTTGCCACCAAAGGTATTGTCAATATGGCGCTGGAAACAGAGATGTTTTTAGATAAACCACATTTTATATACCAATATATGTCGTCGCAAAAGGGCAAAAATTTAATGAATTGGGTGGTCATTGCTGCCTTTTCCGCGCGTGGTTTGCCGCCACCCTTTCTGCCAAGGATTGAAGCTTTGTATCGGATGAACAAGAAAGTCAAGGATATCTATGCCAAGGCCTTGCGCGTAGGTTGGATAAATTTAAGCGAGCAAGATCAGCTTGTTGTTTATGAGGCGTGGGCACCGGATTTAAAAACCGATATTTTTATAGAGCGGGTAGCACCTTTTTTTGCCGTCGCCTCGATGCTCTATTTAGGGTATGCACAAGCTGAGTTTATTATTGGCCAAGATGAACAGTTTGATACGCAAAAAAAAACCATCGATCGATTGGCAGAAAAGCTTGCGAGCATTTTTCAGTTGGCGGACAAATTGGAAAAGAAAGGGTTTCAAATTTTTGCCCCAAATGGCGAAGTTAAGAAGAGGGATTTCCATGTTTGCAAAAGTTTGATCGATGATTGTGTCGCAGCACAAGTCGCTTTACTCCATCCCGGTAAAGCTAATATTAGACGCGCCTGTAAGAAGTGGTTAGATCCCCATAGTCGCTGTTTAGATTAAGGTTGCGGCGTGGAGATCATCATGGATGGAAAGGCATTATCAGAATATCCTTGATAGGGTAAATTGATGATCCCATCTTTGGCAATTTTTTCAAAGCCGTCACCAATGGCGATTTTTTTATCGATTTTATTAACCATTAAGAGAGTATCCTCTGTCTCCCATTTTCCCCATTGTTGTAAAAAGATCGCTTTGCCGCGGATAATTTGTAGCAAGGAGGCGTTATTAACATCGTTACCATTGCTCAAGAAACTATTCTTCTGAGAAAGGTCTTCCCCTATAAAATACCAATGTTCTCGCATCTTTCGCCGCTTATGCTCTTCCTCACAGATATGCAAATGCCGATGATGAGATGATTTAACAGAAATGCTGACACATTTAATAGTCTCGGCCTTAAAGAGTAATTCCAGGCGATCCACGATTAAACGAGCGGTATTTAATTGGGTATAACTACGGTCGAGATTCATTTCTAAATGGGAGTTAATCTTACCTTTGTAGACAATGCGCTCCTCTCCATAGTGCAGCCCACCGCCAAAAATAAAGGGGGGTGGATGGGCGGTGGCACCGAGGGTGAAACTCCAATATTGTTGGAGTCTTTTGCCTTCATTTTTTGCATAACGATCACCCTGTCCGGCAAAAAAGGCATTGCCGCGGCTGACTTCGGCGGGCCGTGAACTTATATACTTGGCATTATTAATAGTATGATCGCCTGCAGCTCGTGGGTTTAGAGGGTAAATTTCTTCGATATGGGTCATGGGGAGAACTTCCAATAGCGCTTGCGGGTCGGCATAGCAATTGGCAAACTCTTGCCCTGTGGCGATGGTTTTGCCCCTCCTGAAGGACCATTTAAGAGTGGGGGAGTTAAAGAGATGGCGACAAAATTTATTTAAAACGTCTCTGCCCACGTCCTTGCCTAAGCGCAGGACCCTCTTAAATTCATCGGATGATATATTGCTATACTCCTCTACCGTGCGATCCTGTCGATAACCTTGAATGTCGCGTACTTGGTGAGATTGAATAAACTTTTTTCCTCCGGCCATAGGGATCTTGTTGAGGGTGGCATAATTTGTATGTAAATAATTGATGCCCGGGTATTTATTATCGTAGATGGTTTTGATACTCTTTCTATATAGTTCCACTGCCGTTAAATTTTGAGCTGAAAGTTTTTTACTGATACCGCGTAATGGCGTTTCCTGGTAGGAGAGGATGCGCTCTTGTGCTGCTGTTTTATTAAAGTCTGCGCTGTGCTGAAGTAAGGTCTTCGCCACCGGGGTTTTCATGGTATTGGTCAAACCGTAAAAAGGTAGCGAGACGCTGGTGCCCTTTAAAAAAGGTTCTTTATTATTGGGTGAAATATCCACCACTAATAAATTTCTAAAAGGTAGTCTTTGCACGTCGAGGACGGTGAAGGGTAGTGATATTTCACTATGGATCAGACCACTTTCTTTGGCGGTCATCACTTTTTCACTGGCGGTTAAGAGAGTGAAGTCATTGAGGTCGACATTGTCAAAATTAACATCGCCATGCTTTGGGACATAAATAGCGAGGCGTACCTTAAAATCACCAAAGGTGATGGCGGGCAAAGATGAGTCATTGGCCTTCGATCTAAAGCGTAGAGAAAGTTTGGGTTCTAATTGAATTTGGAAGATACGTTTATGCGCCATATGCAAATACTTATCGATGGTAAAACTCCCACTGTCCATGCGTAAGTATTGATACCCCACGCGAGTTAGGTGTATTTTTGGTTTTTTGGGATTGTGGATGGTCGGACATTTTTGTCCACTAGAACCTAAATCAAAACCATAATCGGCACTACCCGTCCAAGGGTTGATACAAATCCTGCGGGTTTTACTAAGGCCTTGGTAGCGTCCACTCACGCCTTCGACCTTTAAAGTCATAGGAATCCAATGTTCGGCATCGTAGATATTATAAGTTGTGATTAAGTGGGCCTTGTCGATACAACCGTTGAAGGTTGGGTAAACCCGTTCTTGCTCGCTATCGGCGGCGCCTTTTTCGTCAAAACCCGAGATTTTAAAGAGCGATTCATTTTTAACGGATGCCGCCCCATGCTTACTGGCGGCGTCCGTTAAGCATATTTTTAATCGTGTGTAGATTAATTTATTTGAACTTTTATTATAACTTCCATTATCGACAATGGAGCCCACGGAAATATTCAGAGGCAAAATATTAAAACCAACATTTTTCACCTTTTGGCCCGCCTGAGCAATAGAAATACTTTTTGTGATCTCTTGTAGTTTTTCGGCATATTGCTGAAAGGATAAATCCGTCAATTGCGATAAATCTTGCAGTTGAGAACTTTTTTGACCCTCTAAAAAATCCATCAGAACAAATCCTTCACTAGGGTTTAAGTTCAGGGGCCCTTGGATAGGCACGAATTTGAATATAAAGTAGACTCGCGAGTCGGCATCTATCTGTTTTGTGGTAACCAGGTCAAAGGTACCAGTCAATTTATTTTGCGCATTTACTGGCGCAGAGAATTTACTGCGCGATAATTCTGAGATCTTACCTTGAAAATCTTTTTCTACCGCGAGCACGTGGATATTAAATTCGCCTTGAGTAAAACTCTGAAATTTAGTGAACACCCCATTGAGTTGCTGGCGAATAAAACCAGGGGTGAAGCTATAATTATAGAGATAGCGGTTTCCTGCTGAGTCGGCCTCCGGTTGGGATTTAGTGTTGACTACTGCTATATCTTGCACTTGTAAAATATTTTGCGTCTCGTGAAAAGTATTCTGTTGAGCAATCTCACCAGCGAGATAGGGCAAGTTCTTTTGGTATTTGAGATCTTTGACTGCTTGGGAGTTGACATCCGACCACAGATTAAGTGCTAACGACCTTTGTGCTGTACCCTTTTTTAGTCCCAGTCCTTTGAAGTGGACAATATGCTTTAAATATCGCTCTTTGGCGAGGTATGACAGCTGGAAAGTTTCACTCCAGGTGAGGCAACCGGTAATATCCGTGGTGGGATCAGGTTGAATACGCCCTAAATTAGTGGTGATGGAAAATTTTTCTCCGACGATGGTTTGTACGGTGCCCTTTTCTAAGAAACACGCCTTAAAGGTTATTTGATTACTCAGGGGAATATCTTTCCAACCCGTGGTCGACGCCGTAAAGCTGGCATTTATCGCGGAGACTTGGGGGATATCAAAATTGGCATTGTTGACCAATTCATTGCGATCCTCGACCTTGCTGCTACAGGAAACCAGTAGGAAGGATAATATAAATAATGTCCATACTTGGTTTTTAGAAATCATAAGACCTCATAAAGTTAAAAAGTATAATATCCGTTGGTGATTGATTTAAATCTTGTTCAATGACATTGGCCTGAATGTATTTGGCATCCAAGGTCAGTTGGTATTTTTTCCACTCAATAGCAGCACCGAGGGCCATGCCCTTTCTATTATTATGCCCGTAATATTTGTCGTTATAATAGGCGGGAGAACTATCGCTCTCATTATAAAAAATTTCTGAATAAAGATTGTAATTCTTTACTTGCAGACCAACTTTACTTAAATAACCGGTGTTACGGCCATCGGGTGCGTTGCGATTAAATAAATATTGAGTGGCATGATAAAGTTCGATGTGAGGTTTTATTTGCATCGCCAGATGGTAACCAGTATTCAGCCCTGAAAAGTCATAGAGGTATTCAGCATTGGCACCGGTGCTATGGTTGGTAATCGAATTTCCCATGAAGCTGGACTCGGCGGCGACACCATGAGAGAGATTGGAAAACTGAAAATAGGAAACATTAACTTTTAAAGATAAAAAATTTCCGGTTAGGGCGGCGCCGGCGGTGGCCAATAAAAAATTCGCATTACCCTCGTCGACACTACCGATGCGACTGGCCAAGGTGTGATTATTGGGAATCGCCTGTTCCGCTTCAATAAAAAATTCTTGCCCATCGGCGCGGTAAAATAATTTTTCTTTGATGCCTAAAAAAATCGTCGCACCTACTAACAAAGGGGAGCCAATAAATTTCTGGTTAATGGCGCCCACCTGAATATTTAAGAATGTAGCGGGTGAATAATCCAAGAAAGCGTGTTCTAAGTAGATTCCTTGGGTGGGTTTATATTCATCAAGTTTAACGGACTTATTTGATCCCGTTTCTAAGTCGAGACCCGCTTTTGCACGAGCATTTAGGTTGTCGGTAAGGTTTTGTCTGATGGAAACATTAGTATTCAGTCCAAAGCCGATCGTTTGGTTATGCAAACCTTGCACATTGACGCCTTTAAATCCCATTTGGCCCACGATTATTTGCGGTGCCGCTAAAGCATCTTGCCTCTTTTTCTGCTGTTGCTGTTGCTGTTGCTGTTTTGGGTTCTCTAAAAGGGGTGAGGCATTACAAATTTCGTAAGTCAGCACTCCGATTAAAGCGATCAGCATATGCACCAGATAAAATTTCAAAAAAGCATTGTAATTCATCGTTCCCCATTTTTTTTTGTTCAAGTTCTTGTTTTAGATTGCAAAAAGCGATCCAAAACGGCGATCTTGGTGTTGCTCGATAAGGGATGGAAAACATTGACCCCATCGGCCAGGTGGTGGCATTGGCATGGCCCTACCAGTAGGCCCTGGTGACCAGATATGAGCATGCGACGATCATCTGTCTAAACTTTAGACAATTTTTTTCTCAGATTTATCTTTTTTTTTTCTGCGTTGGCGACTAGGTTGGGTAAAAGAAATTTTGGATTTTATCGGGTGCTGGTTTTATTTTTCTTGCTCGATAGTCAAAAAAAATCATGCCAGTTTTTCCGCGGGCAATTTCGTGGGTGCCACGAGTAATTTTATAGGTGAAGTCGAAGCCGTATCTGTGGAAGTCTTCACAATAGAGATCGACTTTTAATTGGTCGCCGTGGAAGCTTTCGCTCTTATAGCTGATGGCGGTATCGGCCATGATGACGGCGTGGCCTAGGATATCCATTTCCGAACTATCTTTGGATTTTAAAAAACGCAATCGGGTTTCGTGGAAGTATCTTAAAATAGTGTCATTCCCCAGGTGATTGCCGTAATTGATATCGTCTATTCTGACATCAATAAAAGTGGAAAATAAAGCAGGCCCTTCTGGTAAATGGATTTTTATTCTCGCCATAAAATAATAATATCTGTATGCTGTTTTTATGTCCATAGTTAAAATTGGAGTGTTTGATTCCGGTATCGGTGGTTTTAGCATTCTGAAAGAATTATTTATAACTCTTCCTCAGGCAGATTTTTATTATATTGCCGATGAGGAATTTCATCCTTACGGTGAAAAATCTGCAGAGGATATAAAGACTCGTAGCTGTCAAATGGTGGACTTTTTATTGGCAAAAAATGTTCAGATTATTTTAGTCGCCTGCAATACGGCGACCGCTGTGGCGATCGCCTTTTTAAGAGAAAAATACAGCGTGCCTTTTGTTGGGGTGGAGCCCTATCTGAATATTCTCAATCAAAAAAATCTGCTGCCTGAGGATGCCAATATCGCCGCCATTATGACCAAAAAAACTTATACTTCAGAAAAGTTTTTGCAACTTAAAAAAGAAAAAGATCCCATGGGTAAAATTCATTATTATCCGTTGGCCAAGCTAGCGTCCCTCATTGAAAATAATTCCGAGAATTTTGACGATGAGAATTTTATTGCCGAGGTGGAGCGGGAATTACAGGTTATCGACCGTGCGCATACTCATCTTATTCTCGGCTGCACTCATTATCCTTTGATTGAAGGTTTAATAAAAAAAATTTTAAGAATGACGATTATTTCCCCCTGTAAGAGAGTTGCCAGTAGAGTTATCGACCTTGTCGATCAAAGTAAAAAGGCCGTCCCATCACAATATTTTCATTTTTATTCCAGCAGAAAAAAGTACTGGGAATCCAAAAATAGAACAATTTAACAGATTGTTGGCACATTTTAAAAAATAAGACTATACTCTGCAAAATTATTTTATGCTGAGGAGTATTTATGTCTAGTATTGCGAAAATTTATGCACGTCAAATTTTGGATTCCCGTGGTAACCCGACTGTTGAGGCGGATGTTTGGACGGCGAACGGTCATTGTGGCAGGGCCGCTGTGCCCAGTGGCGCCTCTACTGGGTCGCGAGAGGCTTTAGAACTTAGGGACGGAGATTCTTCGTACTATATGGGAAAAAGCGTGCGCAAGGCGGTGGCAAATATAAATGAAAAAATGGCCCCCCTCTTAAAGGGAAAAGAAGTTTGTGAGTTGGCGGCGTTGGACTTGGCGATGCTAGAGCTCGATGGCACAGAAAATAAAGAGGTTATGGGTGCCAATGCTCTCTTGGCCGTGAGTATGGCCGCGTGTCGAGCAGGGGCCTTAGATCGGGGGCAAGAGCTGTTTACCTATTTGCGAGAAACTTTAAAAATACCTAATGCCATAGGTGAATACCTGCTGCCTAGTCCTATGATGAATATTATCAATGGTGGTCAACACGCTTCCAATAATTTAGATATTCAAGAGTTTATGATTGTCCCCCATATGCAAAAATCTTTTAGCGAAAACTTTAGAGCGGGAGTGGAAATCTTTCATGCTCTTAAAAAGGTATTACAAGAGAATAAATATAGCACTAATGTCGGTGACGAAGGTGGTTTTGCGCCGGATTTAAAGAGTCATGAGGAGGCCATTGAGTTGATCTTGAAGGCCATTGAATCCGTCGGGTATCGTCCTGGGGAGGATGTTTCCCTCGCCCTCGATGCCGCCGCTAGCGAATTTCATCGCGACGGTATTTATAGTATGCAAGGGGGGCAATATAATAGCGTGGAAATGGTGAAATATTATTCAGATCTTTGTGAAAAATATCCGATCTACTCTATAGAAGACGGCCACGATGAATCTGACTTTAAAGGCTGGGTCGCCATGACGAAAACTTTGGGTGACAAGATAACCATTATTGGAGACGACCTTTTTGTCACCAATAAGAAAATTCTTGAAGTGGGCATAAAAGAGAAACAGGCCAATGCCATTTTAGTAAAGGTCAATCAAATTGGCACTCTTACTGAAACTTTTGAAACGTTAGATTTGGCCTTTAAAAACAATTTTAAGGCGATTATAAGCCATCGTTCTGGGGAGACAGGGGATGCCTTTATTGCGGATTTGGCGGTTGCTTGTGGCGCGGGACATATTAAAACTGGCTCTGCCAGCCGCTCCGATAGAATGGAAAAATATAATCAGCTGTTGCGTATCGAAGAGGCATTGGGAAGTAGAGCACTTTATCACCCGGTTAAGTAAACTATCTCGCAGGGCCTTCTCAGGGAGGGGGCCCTATGTTACCAAAAATTTCCAAACGAAAAATGTTTTTTCACGATATGGTTAATCAAACCCATGCTATGCATTTATGGATACAAAATAAATTGGCGGCACAGGAATCTCTCACCGCAGAGGAGATGAAAGTTTTGCTTAAAGAAATAAAAATGATCCAGACTTTAACAAAAGAATTTTTTCAGCTGGAGCATAGAAACTTGCAAGCTTGTGAAGATTGGGTCTCTTTTCAGACATTGCAAAAAATTTTTCAAGACACCATGAAGATGTATTTTTCCGATAAAAAATATACTTTTCGTTTTGTGGTTAAAGACTCACAAAATCGCCAGGTAAATTTTAAAATACAATTTTCACTATTTCAAAGAATTTGTACGAATATATTAAAAAATATTTATGATATTGGGGCGTTGGAGGGGGAATTTGTTTTAGAAAATAAAGAGTCAGGTGCTTCGTTGCAGATCACTAATAAAGTTCCCCCAGCAGCAGAAGAGTCCAATGAACGGCCAGCTGGGCGCGCCGCTGGATTAAATGGCCCGCCCTTGCTGGATGTAAGTGGCGGGATTGGATTGCGAAGCATTGCTCATCTTTGCCAAACGGTAGGGGGCCATTTTCACTTTAAACAAGAGGGAGATTATTGGACAGGGGAAGTTTTTCTGCCCTCTTTTGCCGATCGGACGGTGTGCCCCAATGACATTGTACATAAAAAAACGGGGTAAAAAAAACTAGCTAAAAAAACTAGTATAAAACTCATTTCAACGTTAGAATTGCTTAAGAACTTTGAAAGCAAGGATTAGCTTTGAAGTATTTTATTGGCATGACTTTTCAAAAAAATTGCTGGCAAATGCAAAAAATTAGCAATTTTCAAAAACGTGTTGATCCCTTTAGAGAAAAAGTTCTCACTCCCCATGTGCTTCTTTTACCACCTTTTAATATGCTCTCATTCAGAGATGAGACCCTTGAGGATATAAGGGACCTGCTGGAGGGAATGTTTTTAGGGGACCCTCCAGGGCGGCGACTGCCTTTTCATAGCTATGATATTCTGGTTAAACATAAAGGCCTTTTATTTTTAATTGCCACACCCTTTATAAATTTACTGCACGCTCAAGAATGTCTATTGGAATTTTTAAAAAATGAAGGGGCACAGTTTTTAAATAGGCCCATCACAAACAAGCGCCAGCAGGATCTTTTTACCCCGCGATTAGAACTTGGATCATTTTGGGATGAGCGCGCTTTGGCCTTGGCGAACCATGTCTTTCAAGAAACCATTGAACTACCTCTTGCTCCTCTCATAGAGGGAGTTTTTCTCTATCGGGAAAATAAGCTTGGAGGAATAATTAAAGAACAACTTTTTTCTTTTGCTACCATTGAAGATAGACACACTTCCTTGGTGAGATTGACCCCTTAAAAATTTAGCAATGAAAGGTTTACGAATATTATGAAAAAAATACTAATAGTTATCCCGTTATTTTTAATCGCCGCAGAGGGTTTTGCCGCAGGCCAAAGGGCGTATGTTGCGCGCTCGCAAAATATTCCAGAGCGTGCCTACCAGGTTAATGTCTTGGGTAGTTTTTGGCAGACGACGAGTCATTACGATCACAGTGGTAATGAAGTGGCCTTGGAAGAGGGCGAAGATTTTACGAAAATTGATGGTGAGATCGCTGTTCGCTACGGGTATAGTCAGCGCATTGAATGGAGAGTTGGTGGCCGCTATCGACAAAACAGCGGTATCGCCAATAGTTCTGCTAGAGAACTCCGCTCTGCAGGTTTTGAGTCCGGTGAGATTGGATTTAAATACGCCTTTGCTAGAACTGGCCGCGCCGAATACGCGGTAGATCTCTTTACCCGCATTGGGACATATGAAAATAAAACTCCCGCCACTGGATCGGAGATTGTTTTAGGGGATGAGGGGCAAGAGGTCGGTGCCGGACTTTTTCTAAGCTATTATACTTCTGCCACCCATCTTATTTCCACCCAAGTACATTTCGTGGCCCCCGGCAATGACCTCAGTCAAGAAGTCAGGTGGCGCGCTGAAACCGCCTGGCGCGGCAGGCAGTGGGCCGCGGCAATAGGGGTCAAGGGGATCAATGCTCTTGGCAATGATCCCTATGGCGACAGCGTCAGCGAAAAACCAACGCAAGATACGCCGGGTACCCAATTATTTAACTCCATTAATAGAGAAGTACTTTCCCCTTTTGCGGCGATTTATTTTGCACAAAAATCATGGCGGGTCGGTTTTACTTACGCTCAAGTCATGGCCGGCAGCTCCACCGATGCAGGGGCCGAATCAATGATCACGTTTACTTGGACCTCTAAAGGGAAATCCATGGATCGAGAAATTGAGGGTAACTTTAAAGAGTATAATGTTGAGGCGAGTGTGGTCAAAGTATCACCTCGCTCATCATTCGTTAAATTAGATAAAGGCAGTGCCAACGATATCGAAAAGGGCATGCGTTTTGATATTTATAAAACAAATTATTTTGGTGGAAATATCCTCATTGCATCGGGGGTGGTTTTTAAGGTGCTTGTAGAAAGTGCTATTATTAAAATTTTAAAAATCTATAAAAAGATCAAAATTGAAAATGGCTTTGTAGCGCGTGGCCATTAAAAGAGACTTTTTTGATCAACTCTGGCCTGGCCCATTGCTGAGTGAAAATTTTGTTGTTATTGAAGTTAAATGGATTAAAATAGATTGATCTTTAATAAAGTTAACAAGGAATAGATAATGTATAGTAAAAGAATCAACTTCTTAAATGGTTTTATTCTTTTAACTTTATTTCTCTCTGGGGTGGCCAATGCTAAGCCGTTTACTAGTCAGTATTGCGAATTCGAATTGCCCGCCGGTTGGGAATGTTCGCTAGAGGGTACTGAGTGGGTGTGCCAAAGTCTCAATAAGGATCGAAAAAAGGAAGCGATTATTATTCTTGCAGCAAAGATCCGCGGCGATCAAGATTCACTGGCGGCCTATAAAGCTTATTTGCGTGGCACTAAAACTTTCACATTGCCCGGTGGCAAAACGCAAGTTTCCGAGGCCAAATACGCTAAAACCTCTATCATCAATAAACATCAATGGATTGATGCCCTCCATCTCGCCAGCGAAGTGCCGGGGTTTTATACCAGATACCTGGCAACTGTTAAGGCCGATTTGGGGGTAGCGGTGACCCTTTCCGTCGCCAAGGATCATTACCAAGGGTATCAGAAAACTTTTGATGGCATCGTAAAAACGCTTAAGGTTTTTCGCCAACAAAAAAAGGGTCTTTCAAAACTCGTGCTCAAAGATGCCGATAAAAACTTACTCGATAACACCACTTTTATTCCCGACTCCGATCAAAAATTTGATATTTCTCAAAAGAAAAGAAAGGGCAAGGGTGCAGGTGGCGGCCTTGGTGGCAACGCCTTGTATTTTATCATCGCCGGTGTGGCGGTGGTGGGGTTAATCGCTCTTAAAAAGAAAAAATAATGGAGATTCCTCTCTATGTAGGAATAAAAGAGGGTGCCAAAAGAGGGTGCCATGCACGCGAGACAACGCGTTTACTGCAAGGCGTTTGATGCGTGGCACGAGTATCGCGAATATCATGCGGATATAGGGAGATTACGGTGTTCATAAAAAGAGTAGTGACAACCATGAATTTTAATAGGGTATAATTTTTTTTTAGAAGTTTTATTTACTAAGTTGGTAGTATCCGTCCATGGAACTTTCTTAAAGTCTATTTAGCAATTTTCGAATTTAAGTCTTTAATTGCGGTTTTAACTTCATTTATTTGCGCATGGGCATATAGGCAATTTTCCATTCTAACAACGCCCTCTTCGAGAGCATTCTCAATAATCGCCAATAATTCATGTGAATACTGACCATCTAGCATTTGAATAGAGTCCCAAGTAGCTTCATATTCACTAACTATTTTTTTGTTACAACGGTCAATATCGACGGCAAAAGATGATATTGAAGTTAAAAGTGTTAATCCTAATAAGAGTGTTTTCATAATTTTTCTCCTTTTTACAAAAATAATTAATTTTTGATAGATTGATTTTGCGCTTCGCACTATATAGCATAAGTAAAAGACAAAACCTACACTTATTTGAGTGGACAGGACAAAATCGTTGAGGAAAAGAGGGTGCCATGCACGCGAGACAATGCGTTTGCTGCAAGACACCGAGTGCATGGCACGAATATCTTGGTGAAAAGATAGGCCGTTTTATGTAATATTCAAGTTGAACTTGTAAATTGCATATTAAATGTTAAGATACTGTTATTGGGAGGTTCTTTCATGATTACTAGGAAGCTACAGGATGAATTAATCACTTTGGCCGGAGAATACCCGATCGTGACTCTTATTGGGCCACGCCAATCTGGAAAAACTACCTTGGCGAAAATGTCCTTCCCCCATTATAAATATTGCTCCCTAGAGGATCCAGATATCAGGAGATACGCACAAAATGATCCACGATCCTTTTTAAAAGATTATGGCCATAAAGTTATCTTAGATGAGATCCAAAGAGTTCCAGAGCTTCTTTCCTATATACAAAGCTTGGTGGATGACAAAGATGAAAATGGAGAGGAGAAAAATGGTCAATTTATTCTCACTGGTTCTCATCAATTGAAATTGCGTTCTGAAATCAATCAATCACTTGCGGGAAGAACTGCTCTTTTAATATTACTTCCTCTGAGTTTAGAAGAGTTGGGCGCGCAGGTAAATGATTTATCCAAAGAAGAAATTTTATACACAGGATTATTTCCGAGAATCTACAATAAACAATTAAACCCAACAAAGGCCTATGCAAATTATTATCAAACTTATGTCGAGCGAGATGTTAGACAATTAATTCATCTTAAGGATGTTCACCATTTCGAAAAATTTCTCAAGCTTTTGGCAGGAAGAGTAGGTCAAATTGTCAATTTAAACTCCCTTGCTAACGATGTTGGAGTGTCTAGCACCACCTTAAAGGAATGGTTATCAGTTCTCGAGGCCTCTTTTATTATTTTTAAACTAGCTCCCTATTTTGAAAATTTTGGCAAGCGTGTGATCAAGTCTCCCAAGATTTATTTTGTCGATTGCGGTCTGCTTTGTTATTTACTAAACATAGAAAATCCCATGACCTTAAAAAGGGATCCCTTGATAGGTAATATCTTTGAGAATTTTGTATTTTTAGAATGTATGAAAGCTCGATTAAATCAAGGTCTGCTTCCCAATATTTATTTTTATAGAGACAGTAACGGAAATGAGGTGGACCTGGTTTATAAATTCGGGCATCAGCTGATTCCCATCGAAATAAAATCTGCTGGGACTTTTAATCATTTTTTTGAGAAAGGTGTGCTGCAGTTTCAAAAATTAACCGACTACGCATCTACAGGGTATATTATTTATAACGGTGATTTTTTTCCGCGGACGGATCATTATGAAGTCATTAATTTTAGGCAGACTTATAAAATATTCAATTCCAAGTGAGTGAGAAAATTTAGCGCAACGGCGAGAAATTTTTGCGGGTTTGCAAAATGCGTATTATGCCCAGCGTGCTGAAAAGTATATTGAGTGACCCAGGGAGAAGCTTGCGCCAATTTTGTGGCGATGGCGGAGTATTTGCGGTCTTTGGCACCATGGATATAGAGCAATGGGGTTTTTAAGGAGCCGAGCCTGGGCCATAAATTGGGTTGGCAGCCAATGCTGAGGATCGCCAGGGATTTTTTCCAGCCTTGGACGCTGGTATAATTTTTGTCTAAGAGCTGTGGGAAATTTTCATGTGTTGGCAGATCGCAGAAAATTTCTTGTTGGTACCAGGAGCTTAAAAAATCCTCTAGATCTTGTTGGCAGTGAATATTTTGCAAGAGATTTAAATCGTCTCGCAGGCGTTTATTGCGCGCTAAATAATCTGCAATGCCAGGGTTGGCGGATTCGATAATCGCCGCCGCGATGGATTCTTGGTGGGTGAGTAAGAGTTCCAAGGCCACTCTGGCGCCCATGGAATAGGCGATAAGGGAGACGGGACGCTTAAAGGTCGCGATGAGCTGGCCGAGTTGCTGGATCAGATGGCGATGGTCTATGCTGGCGGCCGCTGGGGTGGCGCCGTGGCCCGGTAAATCTAGCAGATGGCAATGAAAATATTCGCTCAGGGGTTTTAGGAAAAAATCCCAGTCTGCAGAGCTGCCCATAAAACCATGCAAGAAGAGCAGAGGTGGTTTTTGCGGATCACCGAACGATTGGATAGCGAAAGACATGGCAAGACCTTAGTGCAATTTTAATTTTTGGCGCGCCAATGCGGTGAGATCACGTTGGGATCTTTTCATTTGCTCGCTCTCTACTAAGTCGTCTAAGGGGAAAAAATACTTAGGAATTTTAAAACCTGAGAGGTTTTCTTGGAAATAGGTCTTTAAGAGGGCCGGGTCTATATAGGTGGTGCTGGCATAAAAAAGCACGCCAATTTGGCCATAACTTTGATGAGGCATGGGAATAAGGTAGGCGTCGCAGATCTGTGGGAATTTTAACGCTACGGCGATAACTTCTCGCGGGGAAATATTTTCTCCTCCAGAGATAAAAATATTGTCCCTTCTGCCCTTGATATGCAAGCGATTGGCGATAAATTCCCCGCGATCGGCGGTTTTAAAATAACCGTTTTGTAACGGCGCCGGGTGAAATTGTCGATGCCTAAAATACCCTTTAAAAAGTGTCTCACCAGCGATGAGAATCTCTCCCTGCTCGTCGATGATTAGTTTTCTGTAGGGGAGAATACAACCGTCGGGGCTTTGCGCGCAGGTAGACCAAATATGTGAGGCACTTTCCGTCATACCGTAGGTTTGGGAGATATTCAGCTGCAGTTGCTGTGCCTGTTCTAAAGTTTTTTGTTCTAAGGGGGCGCCCCCTATGAGAATAAATTTTTGGCGTTTCAGCGCCGAGTGATATTTTTGAGATTGTAAGAGGCGCTGCAATTGGGTGGGCACTAAACTAATATAATGTGAATTTTCCAGCTGGTCAGTGATTTCAGCATTGGCCAGCAGACAGCGCATGAAAATCATAAACCCCGCCATATGGTGCAGCGGTAAGTTGAGACACCAGCGGTCCCGCTGGGCGATTTGATAAAACTGAATACTGCCCAAGGCGCTGGCAAATAAACTTTTAAAGGTATGCACGACACCTTTGGCCACTCCCGTGGTGCCACTGGTAAAGACCACCAACGCCTCGGCATCTTTTTGAAAGGCGCTAAACGGTGTCCCTGCGCCTTTGCTGAAGATGATTTCATGGTAGGGACAAACTTCAGATAAGCTCTGTTGTTCGTGAGGGGTCACGCCGTTGGCCACTAACACGGGAACTTTCTTGCTGCGCCAAAGTGACAAGATCTTTATGATGGTGTCCAGGGGATCGCTATTTTTAAGCAGGATATAAGGGGATTTTTGCCCGCCAAAATCACCCGTTAACTGCATCGCCTGTTGAAAAACCTCGGTATAAGTCTTGCCGTTAAAAAAGGGGGAGTGGCCATTTTTTTGCCAGAGGGTGGGCCAGGAAAATTGCGTGAAATATTGGTTAAGGTTTTTGTCCATGACCGCTTAAGCATAATGCCTGATGAGACCAATAAGAACACCGGCCAAGTTAAAATCTCCTCCACTGAGGACGATGGGAGAATATTTTGCGTTGGCCGGGTGTAACTCTATGGTATTATTTTTTGTATAATAATTTTTCACAGTGGCCTCGCCATCAATCACTGCCACCACTGTCTGTCCATTATGCGCGGTTTTTTGCTGGCGGCAGATGATAATATCCGCGTCGCAGATGCCTTCATCGATCATGGAATCACCTTGCACCTTAAGGGCAAAGTAGTTGCCCGCCTTGCCTAGCATGGTGGGGGGGATGGCGATGGTTTCACTGGGGTTTTCCAAGGCCTCTATGGGGTTGCCGGCGGCAACCATGCCCAAGAGGGGAATTTCCGTATTATTGTCCACAGGAGTAGCAGTCTTGTTGCTGGCATTTTTTGTTTTTTCTAAGGTGGGGGTGAGCCCGCGCCGGGCATTCCAATTTTCACTCTGTAAATAACCCGCTCGCGTGAGGTAGTGGATATACTTCTGCACGGAACCAAAGGATTTTAGCTGAAAGTGCTCCTTGATCTCTTTTTGGGTTGGGGAATGGCCGTTTACATGACAGTATTCTGCTATATAATCGAAAACTTCTTTTTGTTTTTTGGTAATTCCCATGAGCTAAAAGTAGGCGAAAGTTTTGCGTAAGTCAACCCCTACAGGAGGAATTATGGTGACCGACCGGGATCTTAAAAATAATCTTTATTGGAAAGATAAATTAGATGCAGAAACTTATAAGATTACTCGGGAAAAGGGGACGGAAGCGCCTTTTTCGGGAGCGCTCTTGGATGTTTCCGACGAGGGGATTTACACTTGTGTCTGTTGCCAGCAGGAACTCTTTATTTCCACCCATAAATTTGATGCCGGTTGTGGCTGGCCATCCTATGATGCCGCCAAGACTGAGGACGCTATTTTGTATCGCGACGATGAATCTTTGGGGCGCAGGAGGGTGGAAATTTTATGTTCCAAGTGCGATTCCCATTTAGGGCATATTTTCGACGACGGCCCCACCGCCACCGGAAAGCGTTTCTGTGTCAATTCAAAATCACTGCAGTTTAAAAAACAAAGCCTCGTGGATTAGCGGCGTGCACATCGCGGGATTGCATATCTATCCATTAAAAAGTGCCGCCAGTTGGGATGTGGATGAGCTGGAAATTGGCCTCGCTGGGCCCCTCGACGATCGTCGCTGGGTTTTAATGTATGCGAGTGGGGGCTTTGTCAGTCAACGCAATTGTACTTTATTGGCGACTATTAAAATCATGCGACGGGAGGGCAGCTGGTTTTTAAGCTTTAATCAGCAATTCACCAAAATCGTCGAGAATGATGCGCTGGAGAGGGAGATAAAAATCTATGATTTTCGCGGTCCCGTGACCTATTATCGCAACCCTCGCTTAGAGCAAAAACTTTATCATTTTTTGGGGGCGCAGGTTTTTTTGGCAAGTTTTAGCGCGACTCAAACTCGTCGCAAAGTAAGCGCCTCTATACCGCATCCCATGCCTCTCTCCGCGGTGGACAATGCCCCACTTTTGGTGACATTTAGCGCTAGTTTGGCGCGCTTAAATGGCCATGCCGGGGAGCAGTTTTCCATGAAGTCTTTTCGCCCGAATATTGTGCTGGCGGGGAGTTTATCCCGCTCTGAAGAAAAAATCACCGAACTAGAAATTGGTGGCCTGACCTTGATCCGCTACCAGGCCTGTGCAAGATGCACGATGATCAATATAGATCAAGACGAGGGGGTTTTTATTAAGCCTGGGCCCTTTGATTATTTGAAAAAAATGCAGAACCTGACTCCACAAATGTCCGGGCGGCCTAATTTTGGCGTTTATTTTTACTCTATAGCTACCGGTATAATTAACAAATCTGATAAGGTTATACTGAGATAATGATGACAGCGGAGACGAATTTCGCTATATTCTGACGATGACCGAAAACATTGAAAAACCACGACATTTTATTCAACAAATTATTGACACAGATCTGGCGACGGGCAAACAGCAAAAAATTATCACGCGTTTTCCCCCAGAGCCCAATGGTTTTTTACATATTGGTCACGCCAAATCCTTTTGTTTAAATTTTGACCTGGCGGCAGAATTTAAAGGCCAATGTCATTTGCGTTTTGACGATACTAATCCGGCAAAAGAAGACCAAAAATATGTCGATGCGATCATCGCCGATATTCAATGGATGGGTTTTGATTGGGCCGATAAGCTGTTTTTCTCCTCAGATTATTTTTCCGATCTCTACCAATTTGCCGTGGGGCTGATCAAAAAAGATCTCGCCTTTGTGTGCGAGTTAAATGCCGAGGAAATGGCCCAGTATCGCGGTAGCTTAACCGAGGCGGGGAAAAATTCACCCTATCGAGAGCGACCCATTGCGGAGAGTTTAGACTTGTTTGCCCGCATGCGCGCTGGTGAGTTTGCCGATGGCAGTTACTCTTTGCGTGCGAAAATAGATATGCGGGCGGCGAATATGCATATGCGCGATCCGGTGCTTTACCGGATTCGCAAAATTACTCATCAGCGATGCGGAGATACTTGGCCGATTTATCCTATGTATGATTTTGGGCATTGTTTGTCCGACGCCTTGGAGGGCATTACCCACTCTTGTTGCACCTTGGAGTTTGAAGAACATAGACCCTTGTACGATTGGGTGATCGAGCATGCAGAGGCGCCTTGCCATCCGCAGCAGATAGAATTCTCGCGCCTAAATTTAGAGTTTACTATTATGAGTAAACGCCATCTTTTAAAATTGGTGGAGGATGGCCATGTTTGCGGTTGGGATGATCCGCGTCTGCCCACGCTCTCGGGCATGCGCAGACGAGGTTATCTACCGGCGTCTCTACGCCATTTCTGTCGCCAAACAGGGGTCACGAAAAAGAATAATACTATTGCCATGTCGACTCTTGAGGCGGCGGTACGCGAGGGTCTGGGCCCGGTGACGGCAAGAGTTTTTGGGGTGCTCGATCCGCTCAAAATTATCCTTACCAATTGGGATGGGGAGGCCGTGCAAGAGATCGAGGCGCCCTATCATCCTCAAGATGAAAGTTTCGGTACACGAACGATTCCCTTTGCCAAAGAAATTTATATTGAACGCGATGATTTTAAGGAAGAGGCGAATAGAAAATTTTTTAGATTAAAAAAGGGTGGAAAAGTTCGCCTGAAATATGCCTACGTGATTACCTGTGATGAGGTGATTAAAGATGCTCAGGGTAAAATACTTGAACTGCATTGCCGTTATCACAAAGACAGTTTTGGCGGGGTGACTCCCGAGGGCATGGGCAAAGTGAAGGGCATTATCCATTGGGTTTCCGCACAACACGCAGTGCCGGTCGAGGCGCGCATGGTGGATCGGCTTTTTAATGTACCCAACCCCTTGGCCGATAAAACTAAAGATTTCAGCGAATTTCTCAACAGCGATTCGCTAAAGATCATCCACCCCCTACTAGAACCGAGTATTCAATCGGCAAAAATTGGCGAGCGTTTTCAATTTGAGAGACAGGGGTATTTTATAGTGGACCCAGACTCGAGCTTAAAAGAATCCCCAGGCGGGTTGATTTTTAACCGTATTATCACTTTAAAAGATACCTGGGCGAATATCGAAAAGGAATTTCAAACATGACGACAAAGAGACCCATAAGGGTAAGGTTTGCCCCGAGCCCAACGGGGTATTTACATATTGGTGGCGCACGCACCGCCCTCTACAATTATCTCTTCGCTCAGGCCAGCGGTGGCACATTTATTTTAAGAATTGAAGACACCGATCTCGAGCGCAGTAAAGAAGAATACGCAGAGGCGCTCATCGCCGATCTCCAGTGGTTGGGCATTGAGTTTACTGAGGGCCCTGGCGACAATGGCGCCGATAGGGGCGCCCATGGCCCTTATCGGCAGTCCGAAAGATTGTCACTTTATCAAGATATTGCCGAAAAATTTATCGCCTCTGGCAAGGCCTATTATTGTTTTCTTTCCACTGCAGAACTGGCGCAATTGTCCGCCTTAGCGGAATCGCAGCACAAAGCTCCCCATAGCTACCATGGAAAATATCGTGACTTGCCTCTGGATGAGGCGCAGGCGCGAGTGGCCGCAGGAGACGAGTATGTCGTGCGTTTTAAAAACCCTGGTTGGGAGTGGAAATTTAAAGATAAAGTACGCGGCAAAGTTAAGTTTCCCGCAGATATGGTGGGGGATTTCGTTATCATGCGTTCCAATGGTATGCCCGTGTATAATTTTTGTTGTGTGGTGGACGATCATTTGATGGAAATTAGTCATGTTATCAGAGCGGAGGAACATCTCAATAATACAGTCAGGCAGCTGATGATTTACCACGCTTTAGAAGCTCGGCCCCCGGAATTTTGCCATGTCTCTTTATTAGTGGGAGCTGACCGCCAGAAGCTTTCCAAACGCCATGGGGCAACCTCGGTTCGGCAGTATCAAACGCAAAACTACCTACCGCAGGCCTTAGTCAATTACCTCTGCCTTTTAGGCTGGTCTCATCCCCAAGAAAAAGATCTTTTTTCTCTGGCAGAAGCCGCCGCCGTTTTTGACCTCACTCGTTTTAATAAGGCACCCGCCTTCTACGATATCAAAAAATTAGAGCATTTCAATGCCCAACATTTAAAGCGTCAACCAGATAGTTTCCTGATCGAAGAATTTAATAAAACACATCAGTTTAATATTCAAACGGCCGCTTGGAAGTTAAAATTTGTGCAAGTTTTTAAGGAAAAATTAACCTCACTTAATGATATTGATACCATGCTCGAGGACATCTTTTCCGAGGATATTGAATCCGCTGATGATGTTCAAGAAATGCTGGCACAAGAATCGACGACCTTAATGAAGGTTTATTTGGCAAAAGAATTAGCGCTGCTGGGCCAGCAGGCCACCATTTCAGCAGAAAATCTCGAGCAGTGGATGGAGCAAATTAAAGGGCCACTAGGCATCAAAGGTAAATCCCTTTTTATGGGATTGAGAGTTCTTTTAACGGGTCGCTGCCATGGCGCCGATCTTAAAGGCCTGCTCGCCCTAACTCCTCTGTCAACAGTTCGCAAACGCTTTAACAAAATTCCCTAACTCACCCGCGATCCCCAAAAAGACTAGCACAAGCGCTGAGTGAATCGGCCAAGGGTAATCTTTTTTGTCTCTTATTATTAGTTGATTGTTCTGGTGGTGCAGAATATTAAGGAAGTGGAATGCTTTTAATGTCATGAGTCTTCAAGGACATGATCTATGTATTTTATAAAAAGAAATTTAATCATGGCACTAGACGCTCTAATGTAAATAAAATATATAAACCTAATAATAATCATTCATTTGGAGGCACCATGTTTAAACTTATGATTTCGCTTACCGTCTTGTTCACTTCCCTGCATTTATTTGCGAATACCATTGAACAAGCGGAAAACTTTTACGCGCAAAGGGGAGAGGATGCGGTGAATGCCAATAAAGCTGTTGCCATTTATACCACATTGGCAGAGGCCGCAGGTGATGAAATTGCCAAGGGGAAGTTGCTGATTAAAGCTTCCGAGGCCAAATATTATTTCGCCAGCAGGCAGACTGTAAAAAGTATTATTAAGGCCGAGCATAAACTTGGGTATAAGCTGGCGACGCAAGCTGCGGGGCTCTTGTCATCGAGTTTTGGGGTTCCGGTGAAGGATGAAGTGAAAGAAGATTTGGCCCGTGCCTATTATTTTTATAGTGGCCATTTTGGCAAATATGCTTTGCAAAAAAGTAAACCATGGAGATTATTGAATTGGAAAAAAATGAAAAAAAGGCTGGTAGCGGTTCGGAAATTAGCTATTGAAGTTGAAGATTGGGGGGGGAATCGTATTTTTGGTCGATCTCGTCAAGTGCTTGGCTCGGCAAAAGAAGGCCTAGGATTTTTGGCCTTGGCCTATGCAAGTACCCTCAAGAGTTTTCCAACTGAAGAGGGAGAAAAACTTATTTCTATTAATAGCACGAACACTTATTATTACCTCGACGCTCTCAAGGGCAATAAAAAAACTGAGAAATTTTGTGAAATATATGCCATTTTTAGTGATTTTTCTGCCGCCGACGATGAGATCATTGCCGCCCATAATCCGCGTTTAGTGCCCGAGACCTTAAACACCATAGAAGAATTCGACAACGATGAGAAGATGCATAATTACGCTACTCAATGTGATTAAGAGTTGGCGGCGATAGCGGCCTGGGGGTTTTTTTGTTGACGTTAGTTTTATTCTTGAGTTTTAGTTTTATGACAGGTGATTTGTTGGCCGCTGGTATCGCGGCGCCTATTGGCCTGCCAACAGCGAAGGTACTGCCCCAGGGCGTGCGCAATATGACCTTTTTAGGGGTGATGACAGCGCCCACTGAGCGTTATAGCGCCAGTAGTTCTATCGAGCCCCTCGGCCAGGATTTTAATCAAGAATTAAGTTTTAAAAAAATACTCGAGGGTGAGTTGGACCCTATTAAGCGCGGCCAATTGCGCCAAAAAATGCTCGCCGCCGGACTGGATGAAGAGGATAGTTTTGGTGTTTCCCTGGGGGAAGTTAATGCTCAAGTGCAGGCGAGTATCCCGGTTTTTGCCATGGGCATGACGAAACGCTGGACGGCGGCCATTGCTGTTCCGGTTAAAAAGATTAGAGTCAATATTGCCTCTTCTGTCCTTCATAGCAACCAATCGGTGCACGCCGCCTTTGCAAATATTTTGGGGAATACTGGTGCCGGTGGGAAAAAAGTTGAATTTGAAGACAAGATAGGTGACCCGATTAATGAAAAATTAGAGGAATATGGCTATGCACCGCTTGAAGAGAGTGAGGAATACTCTCGACTTGGGGATATTCTGTTGATCAATAAATTTAAGACCTTTGAAAATAAGTTTCATCTGACAACTTTAAATATGAGCATCAGTTTGCCCACGGGGAAAGCGGCAGATCCCAATAAATTGGTGGATATTACCGGAGGAGATGGGCAAACTGACTTAGAGCTGGGGGTGCTCCACGATTTTAAACTCACGGGGCCATTGACTTTAACCCTTGCCGCTCATTATCGTCTGCAGTTCTCCGATCATATCGATACACGAGTTCCCGAGCGTAGGTCGTCGCGCATTAGTCCCGATGTGGAAAATAATATTGCTCGCGATCTTGGAGATATTGGCAAAATTGAAGCGGCATTAAGCTTTTCCTTTGTGGGGGTGACTTTGGCCGCAGGCTATGGCCTGCAATATAAAAATGCCGACAAATATACCGGGCAGGCCTATGCATCGGAGCGCTATGAATGGTTGGCGAAAGACAGTGTGCAAAATATGCAATCTTTGCAATTATTTATGGGTTACGACACAGTCTCGCTTTATAAACAGAAAAAGTTTTTTGCTCCCATGGGAGTTGGACTCAATCATACGCGCATCCTCGCTGGTAAGAACGTGGTGAGTTCTCCCTTGACTACTTTTAATTTTAAATTATTTTTTTAAAAGGAATTGAATGCAGTTGAAATCACTTTTCTTATTATCCAGTCTCTTTGTCTTTGCCTCTTGTGATGAAGGGTTTAAAAAGTTTTTTGGCGCCGATTTAAAGGACCCTCATTTAAAGCGCAAAAAATTTGATGTTCTCTACCCAAAACCCTTATTGGTGAATCGAGAGGTTAAACAAGAAATAAGAGATGCTACTTTTCTGATTTATGCCAATCCCCAGGATTTCAATACTTTTGTTTATTTACCCAACCCAAAGGAGTGGTTTGATCTTTTTAAATTTCTCGATTATAAGATGCCTTATTTAGGTATTCAGGCAGATTTAGAGAATATTGAAAAGGCGGAAAGATTAGTTTTAGAAATTCAAAGTATCGGTCAAGCGCGAGATGATGCCTTTTTGGTGACTCAATCTGTTGCTCTCGATATTGCAGGAATGGATCGAGAAAAATTAAGCTTAATCAAAACATTAAAGAAAGATTTTACCCGCTATAAATGCTTTCCTCTCATCTCCGATAAAAAGAAATGTAAACTTAAAAAAGATCTTGAGACTATCAATAATGTCAAAACCTATAAAGTTAAGGGAAGTTGTCTGAGAATTAAGCAGGCCGTGCAACGTATAGTGGATCTCTCCATCACAGCAAACCCCGCTGAGTTCGCCAAGTTTAATAAGGGCATTGATCAATGCCAGCAAATTAAAAAACTTTCTGATTTGATTGAACCTTTAGAACAAAAGGCGGCCCCTTACGGGTTAGTACGTTCTCAGGGTAAGCAATTTGTTACGGATATATTAGAAAAATTGCAGACAGACACGGGCGCTCTTCATCTCGCCATAATTTCCAGTCTGCTGGAAGAGCAGGAAGCTGAGAGAGATGAGAGTCCTATTCCTCCACGCTCACAAATACAATTTAATAAAGCAAAAACTGCATTCAATATTTTTAAGCTTTTTATTGATTTTGGCACCGATGGGTATAGGGAATATTCATTGGCCAATGGCAAAGTTGAGCAATTAAATATCGTTGAAATCAAACCCGGAATTTTTGAACTCTCTTTTGTTCTGCATGCCCCAGAACATCGGACTGAAGCATCCTTGACCTTGAATTTTCACGATCCAGACCTCAGTCGTCTCCCATTATCTGAGGTCCATCAAACAACGCAAAAGAATATTTTTGGGGTGAGGATGATTGGCACCACGGAAAACTTTTATTTAGATGGCACCATGAGGCATGGGGTGGTTAAAATAGAGTTAGATTATCTTTAATTAATCTTTTAGTTCTCTTATGAAGGGCCATTAAAATGGTATCAGAAGACATCTCTAGAAATTTTGATAAAAATAAATTTAGGCCATTAGAAAGATATCGAGTGGAAGGGAATGTGGTGGTTATTGAAATGGCCTTGCAGGAACCATCGGATATCTACGATGATAAAGATCCATCTCCGCTACGCATGAGAGACTTTAAAAAGGAAGTGGAAAAATATATTACCGATTGTATCCGCGAGATACCTCATGCAAAAAAGCTTCGAGTTGAGTTTTATTTTTATGAATTTTCTAATGAAGCGATGGAAAAAGAATTACTAAAAAAATCTTATCATGATTTTTTTGCCTTTGAAATTAAGATAAAGCGTTTTGAACTTAGAGAAAAAATTAAAAGAGGGATTAAATCTCTGTTAATCGGCTCTACTTTTCTCTTCTTCTGTATTTTGATTTCTCATCTTATAAAAGATCATAATGATTCTATTTTTAAATCTTTTTTTTTGGAGGGGTTAAATGTCCTCGGCTGGGTGTCCCTCTGGAATCCGGTGCAAGTTTTTTTATATGAAATATGGCCAATTGTAAAAGAGCGAAAAATCATGGAGAGGGCCTTGCATGTGGATGTTGCGTTCAAAAATGTCGAACATATCCCCGACAATCGAAAATATATTTAAACTTGATGTCAAATTGATAAAAATGCCGGCTTCGCACTTCTAACTCTTTTAATTTTTATAAAAAAATCGTTAACTTAGCTGCTTATGCACCGATCAATAAGTTGGTTAATCGTGCCATGCACTCGGTGTCTTGCAGCGAGTGCATGGCACCCATATGTGTGGCACCCATATGGTCACTTATGATGGGTAAGGTTATTATAGTTATTGACAAGGGCCACTAAAAATAGTAGCTTATTTGAAGTGGGCAGAGAGAAACGTGGTGGATATTTAGTAGAATGGTGGATTGGTGACCATGAACCAAAGCACGTCCATGTTTATAGAGATGGTAAAGAAGTGGCCAAAATTGTTATTCCAAGTATGAGGTTGCTTAGCGGAAAGATGAATAAAAAACTGAAAAAAATAATTGAAGAACTCTTAAAAGAGGGAAAAATATGAAAAACCAAAAATTAAAATCTGCTAGTTTTTCGAATAAAAAGAAAGAGATTGAGATTATTTATACTTCTGGAAAAATTGTTACAATTCATTATGGTTCGATAGGGCTATCAAAAAAAATAAAAGAAATTTGGATTGATAAAGAGACTGGCAACAAAAGTTTGGCCATTGAGTTTATTGATGGAGAGGTTGATTACATGCCTTATGATCAACCATTAGCGATAGTGAAAGATCCCGAATTTATGCTTCAAAACCATATTGAAAATGTTATAGCTCAAATAAAAGAAGAATTAACCAGAAAAAAAGTGTCTAAAAAATACTTAGCAAGACAGCTTGAAACATCGGATAATCAGATTCAACGTTTGTTGAATCCTAGTATTCTTAATAAAAATCTTACTCAACTCTATAAACTAGCATCTTTGCTGGAGCTGCGGTTTGAAATTAATCTTACTGCGGCCTAAGGAGTGGGAATTTATTAAACGTTAAGCGTGCCATGCACTCGGTGTCTTGCAGCGAGTGCATGGCACCCCGATTACAAGTAGTTTACCTTTAAGACTTGTTCTATAATTAAGAATGAAGAAGGTTTCACGGTCTAATATATCTTTCTTAAATAAGACCGTATTTAATTCACTAAGAGCTTGTTTTAGCTCTTTATCTAAAGCATCATACGGGCCTATGAGTTTGATACTATCTGAAATGTGAATAACAAGGTCTACATCATTGCCGTTTTTCACTAGGGAGTCTGCTTTTTCTAAAAAATTGGTACTTTCTAATGATGCCGAATGTATCACTTTGGAAAAAATCACGGCCGTAAATAGAACAAGATAAACGATGGTCTTCTTTTTGCTTGTAAAACTTAGATTAAAAATCATGTCACTTTCTCCCTTTAATAATTATTAGGGTGTAGACACTTGCCTATATATTGAACACCTTGTAATAATTTTTTATTTGTTAACGACCTTTAGCTTTGGTTAATCGTTCATGGCACCCATATCTAAACCTTTTACTTTGTCGGGTTTCAATCCTCTAGCTTTTCCAAAATCCGCATATTCATGAGCGTGATGTCTAAGCCTTTCCCTTTATAATTACCCATCTTTTGAAAAGAAGTTACGTGTTTTGAATAAAAATAATTGATTTCTTCGACAATTATATCTCTAACTCGATTAAGTAGTTCTAACTGCTGCCCCTGTGTTGGATTTTTTTTGATTAATTGACCGAGGTATGACCTTATTGGGGATAGTGTCGTATGAGGATCATTTAATCCTCTTATCTCTTCAGTTTTATTTTCACGAGAAAAAGATCGAGGTCGATAAAACTTCATTTTGATCTCAGGAGTTTTCTCCGTATGAATTGCTTTAAACATCACATCGAGATCTTTGAAAAAAATCACTGCGACTAGGTCTGCAAACAATTCGTGGTATGGCATCCAAACATAAGGCACAAGGTCCATCTCTGGCCTGCTGTTAATTTCCATTAATTCTTTTAGCATGTTTTCAAAGCTGGGATGCTTGCTTAGCATAAAGTCAGTCGCTTCTTCAGCAGACTTTCCACTTCTCTGAAGCCTTTCATACTCAGGTAAATAGTCTTCGTTCCATTTTTTCAGAGCAAGGGTTCTTTTTTTGTAAAACTGATCATACTCTCGAATAAAATCAACATTTTTAATGAGGTACTCTTTTATAATATGATGTCCAACTTCATGAACTATAGTGGCCTCTCTCATCATCTCAGAATCTTTTACCCCATCAAGTACCGGGGCTCCGGCGAGCACTAAAGTATCTCCTTCATGGGCCGCCTCATCAGATTTCTCAACGACTCTAAGGGGAAATGGCTTTGGAGAAACTTTTAAAAAATCGTAGAGTTTTGCAGCAGTTCTTTCAACTTCAAGTGCTCTCTCACATGCTTTATCCTTGACACTGTCTTTCTCATAATAAATTGAAGAAACAATAGAAGAAGTTCCTGCACATTGAATAAGCTTACCTTTATCTGCAGAAACAGGGGTAAATAATGACCTTAAAACTAAGAATAAAACAAGAAATCTATACATTCCAACTCCCTCATAACGATAACGATTTCCACCATTGCCTATTTTTTTGTACACCTGTAAAGTATCTATACAAAAAAGACAAAAAAATCATATCTACATAGCTATTGACAAGATATTGTGCAAAATGAACGCCAACTTTATTTTCATTAATCGCATTAATCGTGCCATGCACTCGGTGTTTTGCAGCGAGTGCATGGCACCCCGAATTGTTTAAATCTTTTTTTTTGGAGGGGTTAAATGTCCTCGGCTGGGTGTCCCTCTGGAATCCGGTGCAAGTTTTTTTATATGAAATATGGCCAATTGTAAAAGAGCGAAAAATCATGGAGAGGGCCTTGC
>Ga0316206_1000836_pt1 | contig 33707 bp, 27 predicted proteins | sample 6monthpyrite_MG_FD_204942 | JGI IMG/M metagenome (GOLD analysis project Ga0316206, IMG submission 204942) | Microbial mat bacterial communities from mineral coupon in-situ incubated in ocean water Damariscotta River, Maine, United States -... | ecosystem: Environmental > Aquatic > Marine >... | reverse complement strand
CAGCATCAGCGATGACCACTGGCGATACGCTTCTGGAGGGGGGGTATTATTGCTTGTTTGGGCAATCAATTCGGGGATAGATATAGAAAGTCTGCTCAGCATTGGATGTATTGTACGGGCAAATTTGGTGATTGGATGCTAGAGTAGTCACCAACTTTCTTGACCCCTTCGACGGGGAGGAGCGTGTATGCATCTCGAAGCACATCAGAATGTGATTAACGACTTAGAGGCGCGGATTGTGACGATCCGTGACTCACTTTGACTATGAAAACAAACGATCCAGGCTCAAAGAGCTTGAAGAGGTGATGGGCGGCGTCGATTTCTGGAATAATCAGGAAGAGGCCAAGAAGGTGATCTCGAAGCTCAAGCTGATCAAAGTCCAGACGGAGCCCATCAAGGCGGTTTCCGAGGAGTTTGAGGACGCCAAGCTCGCCTACGAGATGAGCCGCGAAGAGGGCGACACGGAACTTCTCGAAGAGGCAGACGAGCAGCTCTTTGGGCTCATATCCAAGATGGACAAGATCGAGATTCAATCTCTGCTCTCGGGCAAGCACGATACGAAGGATTGTTTCTTCACGATCTCTGCCGGCGACGGCGGGACCGAGGCCAACGACTGGTGCGAGATGCTCTTTCGGATGTATCTCTACTTCTTCGAGAACCAGGGATGGAAGATCGAAGAGGTCGAAAAATCCTTTGGCTCGGAGGTCGGGCTCGACTCGGTGACGCTCCATGTGCAGGGCCCGTTCGCGTTCGGATACCTCAGCTGCGAGCGCGGGACGCATCGCCTGGCGCGGGTGTCACCATTCAACTCGCAGGGCAAGCGCCAGACGAGCTTTGCAACCGTCGATGTGATCCCCGAGCTCGAAGAGACCGAGCTTGAGATCCCGGATGGTGATCTGGAGATCAGTTGCTTTGCCAGATCATCTGGCCCGGGCGGGCAGAATGTCAACAAGGTCGCATCTGCGGTCCGGCTGATCCATAAGCCCACCGGTATTATGATTCTTGCCTCGACGCACCGCGAGCAGCAGCAGAACCGTCGCCAGGCGATGGAGATCCTGACGGCGAAGCTTGAGCAGATCGCCGAGGACAAGCGGGCGGCTGATATCACCGAGGCAGCAGGCGGCAAAATCGAACACCGCGGATGGGGTGCGCAGATCCGCAGCTATGTGCTCTATGACAACCGCGTCAAGGACCACCGCACCAATGTCGAAGCGAACCCGACCAATGTGCTCGATCGCGGTGAACTGGATCAGTTCATCGATGCCGAGCTCAAGCGCAAGCGGGCCGAACGGGGCTAGATATTAGTTTTTGGACGGTGGATTTTTATCCCGAAACATTTGTAGCGGGCGCGGGCCCGGGCACATGCCTGTGGCGCAGCCGTCGTTGTTGCAGGCGTCTGATGTGTCGTCTTGACGGTCGGAAGGTTCGTTGTCGCGAGATTCTTCGATCCCGGTGAGCACGGTGGCGATCAGGATGGCAAGGAAGCTCAGCATCGGGACGATGGGCGGCATTCGGACGCCGTAGTAGGGCAGGACGATGTAGAAGACTACGCCGAGAATCGCGATGAGGATCATTGCGACGAAGAGGCGACGGGCGAGCTTGACCGAGTCTTTGTTTTTATCATCTTCGTCGCGGATGCGCTGGCGGGCGTCATCGAGCAGCGACGCGGGATCGCTCGGCATGTCCGGGCCGATCAAGAACTGCGGCGGGTGGTCTCGCTCGTGGTCTTTGTTACCCATGATTGATACCCGTTGTTCAAACCAGCAGCGAAGCGGGGGCTTCGAGCAGTTCCTTGACGGTTTTGAGGTAGGCCGCGGCCATGGCGCCGTCGATGATGCGGTGGTCTGATGAGATGGTCATGGACATTTCGGAGCCGATGATGAGTTCGGGATCGCCGTTGGCGTCGTGCTCGACGAAGGGCTTGTCGATCGCCTTGCCCACCGCCAAGATCGCCGCGTTTGGCGGATTGATGATCGCGGTGAAGTGTTCGACGCCGAACATGCCGAGATTCGAGATGGTGAAGGTCGAGCCGGAGAGTTCGGCGGGCGAGAGCCCCTTGTCGCGGGCCTTGGCGGCGAGGCGTTTGGTCTCGGCGGAGATCTGACGCAAGCCGGTTTGGTCGGCGTTGTTAATGGTGGCGACGACGAGCCCGCCGCCGCGTTCTTGTGGGAGCGAGATGGCGACACCGATGTTGACCTGTGCGTGGAGGTCGATGGCCGGGCCGGTCGGGTTCCATGAGGAGTTGATGAACGGGTGCTGGTGCATCGCGATGGCGCAGGCGCGGACGAGGAAGTCGTTGACCGAGAGCTTGATGCCTTGCGGGGCGAGTTGCTCGTTGAGTTCGGAGCGAAGCGCGTTGAGCGAATCCATCCGGGCGCTGAGGGTGACTTGGTAGTGGGGGATGGTGGACTTGGATTCGACCAGCCGCTTGGCGATGATCGCCCGCATGGTGTTGAGCGGTACGGTCTTGGATTCGAGGGCCGCGCCGACTGCCGGCAGCGGCGCGGGCATCGGGGCGGGTGTGGTTGGTGCTTGGACCTCGATGGGTGCAGCGGGTGCGATGGTGGCGGCTCCGCCTCGGATGACGGCTTCGACATCCTTCTTGGTGACCCTTCCGGAGGGGCCTGTGCCCGTGATGGTTGCGAGACTCATGTTGTTCTCCTGCGCTATTTTCCGCGCTAAGGGTGACGCAAATACACGGTCATTGGTGGTGGGGGTGGGTGATGATTCAGATGATTCAACTGATGCGGGTGGCTCGGCGATGGCGGTCGCGGCTGGAGCGGCGATTTCCGACCCGCCGCTCTGGGCGGCTGCCGGTGCGGAGGTGCTCACGGAAGCGGCGGCCTCTTCGACGCTCTCGCCGTTTTCTGCGAGGACGACGATGGTCTCGCCGACATTGATGGCTTTGCCCTCTTCGATCGCGATCGCAGCGACGACGCCGTCGTCGAAGGATTCGAGTTCCATGGTCGCTTTGTCGGTTTCGATGTCGGCGATGACATCGCCGGTGGACACGGTGTCACCCGCAGCGACATGCCACTTGACGACAGTGCCTTGTTCCATGGTGTCAGAGAGGCGGGGCATGGTGATGTTGATAGCCATTGAGGTCTCCGTCAATCGTTCTTATGCAGTTCCAGCAAGGTACACAGGGTGCTTGATTGCTTCCAAGTAATCGCTCCGCCGTTTAAATGGCCAGATGCGATCGTCTATGAGTTCGTGTGGGTTTTTGTCGACATCTGAGTGTCGATTCCGTCCAGTCAAACATCTTAACAAATACTGTATCCAAGCTCGCCCAGCACGCGGATGAACCCAGAGGAATTTTGCATTGTAAGGGTATTCGTATTCCAGATCTGTATGAAGGAATATCACGCATCTTGCGAAGACCTGTCGTTGAAACTTGCTGAGGCGATGGCGGCCTCGGAGTTTGTGCTCGGTGAGGTCGTCGTAGAACATCCAGGCGAATAAATCGAGTTCTCGAACAGCTCGATCTTCTGGACCATCAGAGATCCAGTTTTCAAACTCAGAGTTGGTAATCGTTCCCGACGCAAGTTGGCGCAGCGCCTCGGCCAACACGATCCGTGCAGGTCTGGGGTCATGATTCATTTTGGATCGAGCGAACCATTTCATCCAACCATCCCCTTCACCGCTTCGACGATTCGTTCCGGGTTGGGTAAGTAATCATACTCCAAACCCTTGGCGTATGGGGTCGGGACATCGGCTGTGTTCAAACGAGCGGGAGCCATGTCGAGCCAGTCGAAGCAGCGTTCGCAGATCTGGGTGACGACTTCACTGGCGATCGAAGCGAATGGCCAGGATTGATCGACGACCAAGACCTTATTCGTCACCTTGACGCGCTCGATAATGGATTCGATATCGAGCGGGCGGATGGTCCGCATGTCGAGGACATCGACCTCGATGCCTTCAGCAGCGAGCGTCTCGGCGGCTTCCATACAGAAGTGAACTGGTCGCCCGAAGCTCACCAGTGTGACGGCGTCGCCCTCGCGGGCGAGGCGGGCGCGTCCGAAGGGGATGTAATACTCTTCTTCGGGGACATGGGCCTTGTCGCCGAGCATGCGTTCGGACTCCATGAAGAAGACCGGGTCGGGGTCGTTGATCGCGGTTTTAAGGAGCCCTTTGGCGTCGTAGGGGTTCGAGGGGATCGCCATCTTGAGCCCGGGGACATTGGCGTACAAGGCTTCGACGCACCAAGAGTGGGTCGAGGCGAGCTGGCCGCCGGCGCCGTCGTTGCCTCTGAAGACGATCGGACATCCGAACTGCCCGCCGGACATGTAGAGCATTTTCGGTGCGTTGTTCAAGATCGGGTCTGCAGCGACGAAGCTGAACGACCAGGACATGAACTCAACGATCGGGCGCAACCCGGTCATCGCCGCGGCGATCGCCATGCCCGCGAACCCGTTCTCGGAGATCGGGGTGTCGATGATGCGCTTTGGACCGAACTCATCGAGCATGCCTTGGGAGATTTTGTAGGCGCCGTTGTATTGGGCGACCTCTTCGCCGAGCAGGAAGACGCGTTTGTCCTTGCGCATCTCTTCGCTCATCGCTTCGCGGAGTGCCTCGCGGAACTGGATGAGCCGCTCGCCCTGCCGGGGCGGGAGCTGGTCCTCGGGGAGGAACACCGGAAGGTCCGGATTCTCGACGGCGGGGTGGATATCGGTTTCGATCATGGGCATACTGGTCATGGTGTAATCTCGCTGAGTTTGGCGATGAGGGTGTCACTATCGGGGACTCCGCCGGGATAGATTCGGCAGCTCATGGTTGGGGTCGCGGGTTGGGGCATGTCGAAGAGGTCGTGGCCGTTGACGAGGATGGTCGGCGAGCCATACCCTCGGCGGATATCGCTTTCGGGGAGTTGGGCGAGATCAACCGCTTTGAATGAGCCATTCGATTGATCGAGGGCGGCTTCGAGGTATTCGCGGAGTTGAGGCGTGTTGGGGCACCCATCGAAGTAGAGGAACTCGATGGATTGGGTCGTGTTGGCATTCATGACTTGCTGTCCTCTTGGTTGAGCGGTCGAGCACCCACTGAGCCCGAGAGCGAGGATGGTTCCAAAGATAATTCGGGTGATGATGGTCATTGATTCGTGTCTTTGGTCTGGGTCGAGAAGAGGTCATTGGGGATCACGGTTGGCTTTGGGTCCACGGCGGGGTTGGTTCTGGTTGTTTCGCCTGATCGAAGGACGATGAGGATGATGACGCGGATGGCGAGGGTGAATCCGAAGGCCAATGAGAGGAAGATGAGTGGGCCGATGGTGTTCATGTTGTGGGCTAGCCGTTAGAGCATCGGGTTTCTGGTGCCATGGTGGTAGTGGGCGGTGGGGGACAGGTTCTTCTCAGGGTTCGCAAACACATCAGTAAACAACTCGCCCGGTTCGGGCACCGGGGCGTGCTCGGCGGCCTCGACGGCGGCGCGGACGATGTCGCGGATTTCTTTTTGCATCGCTTTCCACCCGGCTTCGTCGATGTGGCCCATCGCTATCAGGTCGGAGCAGAGCTTGGCGATCGAGTCTTTTTCTTTGTACTGATCGACCTCCTCCTTGGTGCGGTACTTCTGTGGGTCGGAGAGCGAGTGGCCCTGGTAGCGGTAGGTCTTGAGGTCGATGAAGGCGGGGCGGGAGGTGGCTCGGCATTCGTCGGCGATGGGCTTGAACTCGTTGTAGATGTTCATGATGTCGAGCCCGTCGATCTTGGCGGTGCGGATGCCGTAGCCCTTGGCGCGATCGGTGAGGTTTTCGCAGTTGGCGGTGTGGCGTTTGATGGCGGTGCCCATGGAGTAGCCGTTGTTTTCGAGGATGTAGATGACGGGGAGATCGAAGAGCGAGGCGAGGTTCTGGGCCTCGTGGAATGCGCCCTGATCGAGTGCGCCGTCGCCGAGGTAGCAGAGGGCGACTTTCTTCTTGCCTACGCCCATGACCTCGTTCTGGTATTTGGCGGCGAAGGCGAGCCCGGCGCCCATCGGGGTCTGTGCGGAGACGATCCCGTGTCCGCCGAAGAGCCAGTTCTGGCGATCGAACATGTGCATCGACCCGCCCTTGCCCTTGGCGCACCCGGTGGTTTTGCCGAACATCTCGGCCATGCAGGCCTCGGGGGTCATGCCTCGTGCGAGGGCGTGGCCGTGGTCTCGGTAGGCGGTGATGACGGGGTCGTCGTGGTTGACGCACCCGATGGTGCCGACGGCGACGGCTTCTTGGCCGGTGTAGATATGGCAGAACCCACCGATTTTGGCCTGCTGATAGGCCTGCATGGTTCGGTTCTCGAACTCGCGGATGAGTTGCATGTCGGAGAGCCATTTGACGAGGACTTCTTTGGGAAGCTCGCTAGCGGTTTTGGCGGTGGGTGCGAGATCGGTGGCTGGCGAATCTGCTTTCGCGGTGTTCATTTGAGGATGCTCGCTTGTGGGTGGTGCCTGGGTCATGGCGTCGTCCTTGATCATGATGGTTCATCGCCGCCGAACGGATCAATGGGAATAGGGGATTCCACGCGATCTGGCGGACGATGCATATACCGATACCTTCCGAACAACTCGCCCGGCGGGTCTATTGCAGAGTATAGGAACTTCGCCCAGATCTTGCCATTGTCGATGGGGAAGAAACAGCGGGCATGGGCGAATCAGCGGTGTGCTGCGTTTGGCTCAGAGTCCCCATTTTGACAGAAAAATCGCCACCCCGGAGGGTGGCGAATGATGGATGTGATGGATGGGGAGCGATCAATCGCGCATGGAGGTCTTGGTTGTTTCGCCTTCAGTGCGGGATTTGAGCAGCACGAGGGCGGTCTCGACCTGGAGATCGGTGCCCTCGGAGATGAGGGTGCTCGGGTCGGGGCGCTCGGCGTCTTCGATGATCTGGCCGTTCTCATCGAGCGGGAGGACATCAGCATTGCGACGCAAGAGCAACGCGGCTTCTTGCTGGCTCGGGAGCATGTCGACGACGAGGTCCGGGTCGATCCCCCATTCGGTCGCGCCGGGGACCTTGTGGATCATGCGGGGCGAGTCGACGCGGTAGTGGTTGGTGGTGACCTTCATCGCGGCGGTGGCACCGGGGAGGAGGTAGACATTCTGGACCGAGCCCTTGCCGAAGCTTCGGTTGCCGAGCACGAGGGCTTCAAGTTTGCCCTTTCGGGCGGCGGCCTGGATCGAGCCCGAGAGGATCTCGGATGCGGAGGCGCTGCCCTCGTTGACGAGCACGACGACGGGGATGTTGGCGACGGAGACCTTGGCCGAGACGCGCTTGGCGTCTTCGAGCGATTGGGTGACGCCCGAAGCGTCCACTGTGCGCACGATCATGCCCTCGGGGACGAATCGTGATGCGAGCGAGACGGCTTGGTCGAGGAGCCCGCCCGGGTTGTAGCGGAGATCGAGGATCAGGGCGTTGAGCCCCTGGGCTTTCATTGCGCGGACGGCGCGGTCGAACTCTTTGGTCGAGTCTCTGGTGAATCCGGTGAGGCGGAGGTAGCCGATCCCGCCGTCTGGGTCGATAAAGTAGTCCCAGTCGGTGTCGCTTGGGCCGGTCTTGGACCAGCCCTTGACGCTCGGGAGGTCGATCTTCTGGCGGATGATGGTGAACTCTTTTTCGATGATCTCGCCGGCGTCGACTTCGCGTTCGACGGTGATGTTCACCTTGGTGTTGGCCGGGCCGGTGATGATTTCGACGGCTTGGTTGAGCCCGAGCCCGACGGCGGTGAGCCCGTCGATTTTCTTGATGATGTCGTCGCTCTGGATGCCCGCGCGCTGTGCGGGGGTGCCCTCGAGAGGGGTGACTATTTTGATGTTCTGGAACTCGTCGAGCTGGATCTGGACCCCGATGCCGATGAACTCGCCCTGGGTGCTTCTGCGGAATCGTGCGAGTTCGTCGGGCCAGATGATTGCGGTGTAGGGGTCGAGGGCGGCCATGGCGCCGTTGCCGAACTCGTGGAGCAGGGCGTTCTCGGGGATCCCGACGCTCTGCTGGCCGGCGATCAGGACCGCGTCGAGGGTCCGGCGGAGGTCATAGCCAGAGGCGATCCGGTCGCTGGATTCGATCTTTTTTTTCTGTGTCTCGATGACCTCGATGAACTTCGCTCGCTTGGATTCATCGTTGAGCCCGTCGAAGACGAGCGAGAGGTCGGTGGTGGTGGCCATGGTCTCGATGGCGTCGAGCCCGGAGCCGATCAGGTCGTTCATGGTCACGCCCTGGGGGTGCTTGCGGGTCTTGCGCCCGACATGCTGGTCGGCGGCCCGCCCGATGGCGGTGCGGACGGTGATGAGGTTGATCCCTTCGAGCTTGTCGTGGTAGTCGTCGCCGTAGGCGTTGTAGGGGGGGAGGGCGTCGAATTCTTCGTCGATTCGGCGCTGGTTGCGGATCTCCCAGAGGCGCTCGGGGGCGTACATCCGGATGAGCGAGAGGCGACGGGTCATTCGGCTGACATCTTCCTTGAACTTGCCGCTCTGGTCGAAGATGGCGTTGAGGCGGTAGTAGAGCTCAGAGGCGATCATCCAATCACTCGCGCTCTCGGCCTCGATCGCGGCGGCTTCGGAGGTGTGGATGGCTTTGGAGACGCTCGCGTCGGAGAAGAACTTGTCGTCGTCGTTGTAGAGTATCTGGAGCTTGACGGCGGCGGCGAGGGCCTTGGAGAGCTCGATGCCGGACTTGGACTCGTCGTAGGCCTTGAGGTGCTCGAGCAAGAGCGTGTTGGATTCGGTGATCTGCTCGGCGCGGGTTGCCTCGCGTTTGTCGATGTTGGTGTTGAGCAGTTCGATCGAGGCGAGCAGGTCGGTGTTGAGATTCGTTGCGTCCCACGCGCTGGGTGTGAGCAGCGCGTCGAGGGCTGCGGAGTCGCCTTTGATGGCGGCGTCCCAGATCGAGCCCGGGGTCGTCGAGCTCGCTTCGGCGGTGACGACGGGGGCGGGTTCGGGTGATTGGATCGCATCGGACGCGATGGCCGAGCCCGAGAGGGCGGTCATCAGTCCGATGAGTCCGATGGTGCCCAGTTGTGTCGCGTTCTTTGTCCAGGTCGTCATTTTGACTCCAATCGTGGTCATCACTTGTTGCTCGTCTGCGCTGGCCTTGGTGTGGTCTGGGGCGCGAATGATCCGGTTCCACCCGTATCTTCGGCCCTTCGTCCACCCCTGGGTCAACATCGTCGGGGATCAGATCATTCCCGATGGGTAGCAATGGGGTATCGGGCGTCGCATCTGGCTCAGCCCGCATAATGCCTGAGCCGAGTATGGTACAGCCCACCCGATAAGAAGTTTCTGATTCTTGGGACACCCGGGCAGATTCATCCGGTCCGTTTCGCTCCCCCTCCCCGCTGAGCGTCTCGGGGGATCAGGCCCCATCCAAGCAGTGCAGAGACGATCACCGAACCAGTCACGAGGGCGATGACCCAGACTCGGAACGAATCGGGCTCGCCGCCCGAGAGCCCGAGCGCAGAGAGCCCGAGGAGTGGACCGAGGGTATAGCCGAGCCCGATGACGGCTTCGTGCTTGCCCCCGGCATCGACCTCGGCGTGGCCCACCGCCATCGCGTAGTAGAGCGCCCCGTAGTAGGTGATCGCGATCCCGATGCCCACGATGATGAGCCCGCCCGTGAGCGTGGCGAGCCCGAGACTGCCCGCGATGGGGGCCAGCATGCAGGCGCTGAACCCCACGACCATCAGCCCCATCCCGGTCCACGGCGTCCACCACCGCCCGTGCCACCCGTGCCAGCGCTCGAAGACGATGAAGAGCAAGACGCGCGAGGTGAGCCAGGCGCTCGCCAGCGGCGTCTTCCAGTGGACATCGATGCCGAGCTTGTCCTCGACGATCGGCAGCAGCGGAGAGAGTGCCGAGAGGACGATGTACGACGCGATGAGCAGCACCCGGAAGATGGTCAGCAGCGGGACATAGACCTCGGGCGTCGGTTCGTGGTGCTCGGGGAGGTGCTTCGGCGGATGGGCAGGGAACCAGCGCAGGAGCCCGCACATGAGCAGCTGCAAGACGCCTAAGAGCGAGAAGATCAGGAAGGGATGATCGCCCAAGAGCGGGGCCATGAGCCAGAACGAGATCACCAGGGCGATCGACCAGACGATGTTGAAGCGTCCGATGGCGCTGCGGAGATCCCTGCCCGAGCGACCGCCCGAGAGATACCCCTCGACGATGGGCCAGAAGATCCCGGTTGCGGGGGAGAAGATGATGATGAACGCCCAGAGGGCGGGCTCCAAGAGATCGGGCGCGAGTTGCTGTGCGAGGATCGGGAGCTGGCAGGCCAACGCGATGACGACCAGCACGATCGCCAGCAGCCATCTCGGCGAGCACCACCCCTTGGCGATGGAGACCTTGGCGACCAACCGCCCGGCGAGCAGCGCCCCGACGATGTAGGTCCCGCCGAGCACCACCGCCAGGAACAGGTTCATCTTGCGCCCATACCCGAGCCCCTCGGAGGCGATGAAGGAGAACCCGTTGGTGACGGCCCCGGTGCCCAGTGAGCCGAGGAATGTGAGCGCCAGCACCGCGCCAAGCGGGGTTGGGGTGGTCGAGGGTGCAGAGTGATTGGGTGGGGTCGTTGCCATTGGTGCAGGGCGATCGTAGACTGGTGGACCGGTCCCGTAGCTCAACTGGATAGAGCGTTGGCCTCCGAAGCCAGAGGTTCTGAGTTCGAATCTCAGCGGGATCGTTTGAAGCCCCCGATCTTTGATCAGCAGATCATGGTTGGGGGTTTTTTCGTGGGTGGACGAGATCCAATCAAGGGGGACAAACCCTGTCTCTGGGATTGTCCTCCTTGCTTTTTACATGTCATACGCATGAAAAAACACCCCGCGGGGTGCTTGAGAAGTTGTGTTGTTGACGGAGTCGTTTATCGTCGCACGCGTCGGTAGGCACCGAGCCCGGCGAGCATGGCGAGTCCACCGATCGCGGCCGGTGGCAGCGGGACGACGGTGACGGTGTTCATGGTGAAGGAGGAGGGGGCACCGCCGAAATCATACAGAAGCGCACGAACCTCATACTCAACACCTTGGAGGAAGGTGACCTCCAGTGAACCAGTGTCACCATCGAAGGCCTCAAAGTTGAACCCAAAGCCGTTGACGTCAGCATAACCTATTTCTATATCCCAACTGAGCAGGAGCGTTGTATCAGTCGCCACTGTGAAATAGCCATCGACGAAGGCGTATGCATAGCCATTTGTCGCACCATTCGCCGCTATATCTAAGCCGAATGTACCTCCAATGGAGTGTGTGCCATCGCCTACATCCGCATCCCAGCCACCAATCCCGATGTCGGAGCCGAAGTTTGCTATGTTGTATGCAAAGCCAAAACCGAAGCTCCAGTCCACATCCCCGGCTGCCGCCGGCGAGCAGAGCCCTGCGCCCAAGAGTGCGCCTCCGAAGAGGCATGTTTTTACATTCGTTTTCATTTGTTTCCCTCGTGTATTAAAATGTGTCTTCCTCTGAATCCCTCAACAATCCTCCTCTGAGGTAAGAGGATACCGTGGCGATCATACCAGATTTGGGGGGAAGCCGATCCGTGAAATGCCCGTTTCAGGAAGATATAGAGAAGATTGTCAAAGCGACCAAGGCGTCCATAATAAGATGGGCAATCCGTAACCCTCCACCCCGATCCCCGGTGCCCTGCTTCACCTCGAAGAGTGAAGCAGGTCTTTGCGGATGGGGCAAGACCTGCTTTGCCCTTCGGGTCAAAGCAGGGCACCCGCGTCGCAAGAGCAGGGCACCCGTCGATTGATTCCAACCTGCTCAAACCCGTACCCATGGGAATGAGCAGGTTGGGATGACCCTCTCCGCCCGCGTGAGGAGAGAATCGGGGCATGATCCAAGGAAGGGGGACAAACCCGGAGACAGGGTTTGTCCACCTTGCTCGGCTGGCTCCGTGCGTGACACGATCCATCAATTGCCTAACATAGAACCATGAAGAAGATTATTCTGAGTGTCGTGCTCCTCATCGTGCTGGCGATGGTCAGCGCCGGGATCTGGGGCTACTTCGCGTTCCTCTATACCAAGCCATTGAACAAAGCCGAGCTCGCCGAGCTGACCCCGGACTGGTCCGTCGTGACACACAACAACTGGTCGCCCTGGTTCGATCCCGGTGACGGCACAAAGGAATGGAACCCGGCGGCGAGCTTCAACGCGTGGCTGGCGACCGTGCCGGAGGAGGAGAAGGCGTGGCCGATACTCGTCGAACTGAAGTATGCCTATAGCGATCTCATTGAGGACGATGCATCGGGTGCATTCCCAGAAGAAGGTGAAGATTGGATTCGATTGATCAACTCCATCAACAGCGCTGAAAATGTCGGCGTGATTGAACAGATTCAAAAGGCATATTCGAAACCTGTCATGGGGTGTGGGTTGTATTTTACGACCGACCCATACGAACATGACGCGATGATGCGCCATGGTGTCGAGGATGATGATTGGGATCCAAACTTTTCCTTAGATTTGGATTTACTCAATGTCTTGATACCAGCCTTGAGACTTCATATGAGAACATCGAAGATTCTCTCATCCTATTCGCCCCACCTTTTACTCGAAGGCGATACCGATGGGTGCATCGATTTAATCGAATCAATCATGGACTCATCAGAGTTAAGTTTGGAGTTTCCTGTGCTGATTGGGCAGTTGGTTTCAGCCGCGATCAAATCAAACGGGCAATCCGTCATTGTTTGGGCTCTTGAAAATCACAGCGATCAGTTTACAGACGAGCAACTCGAACGGCTCGATCAAATCTTGGAGCGTCACCAACAGATTGATGCCAGTTGGCAGGGGGAAGCACTCTGGTTTCATGACATACTTCGTCGGGTCAGTTCGGCCGACGGGAAGCTGCTCTTCTCAAAAGCGAATCGATGGGGTTCAGCGTTCGCCGAGGGTGATGCATTTACAGACCTCCCGACACATGTGCCCGATGCCCAGCTGCACGCATCGTTACAAAGACCAATGTATCTCTACGGCAAAGCATTGTCCCTGATGGAAGCCCAGTGCGCTCTCCCCTGGGATGACTCGTTGATTTCAAGTTATGAATACCTTGAATCCAACTTCGGATCTGTCAACTACGCTACCGAGTTGATAATCAATTTGATGATGCCCGCGACTGGCAAGTTTGCTGCCCGTGTGCGCCAATACGAACAAGTTGCAATAGCCAATCGTCTCTTGATCACCGTCTATCGGCACCGGTTAGAGCACGGAGCGTTTCCCGAATCATTCGAACAGATCGACGAACGATTCCTCACATTCGAACCGATCGATGCATTCAATGGGCAAAGGCTCAGTTATATCCTCACCGAATATGGTCCGGTGATCTATTCTGTTGGTGATAACCGAGTAGATGACCAAGGCGAACCGATGTGGAAAGTTGCCAAGGAAAATACACTCAGGGTTCCGGACTGGCACAGTTCATCTGAAGCCGAAAGCTTGCTTGATCCAGATCGCCCTTTGATTGGCGGAGATTGGGTCCTCTACCCAAAACCAAACGACGACTAAAGCATTCACTTCTTCTTCGCCAGCACCTTGTCACAGTTCACCCCAAACTTCACGCACATCGGATGATCGTGGGTGCAGTTGGGGCGGGCGGTGCAGTTGTAGCGCCCGTGGAAGACGAGCTGGTGCCCGAGCCGCGACCAGTGGGCGCGGGGGAAGAGGGCCATCATCTTCTTCTCGATGATCGCCGTGTTGGTCTTGGGATCATCAAAGAACCCGAACCGCCAGGAGAGCCGCTGGACATGGGTATCGACGGTGAACCCGTCGTTGATCCCGAAGGCGTTGCCCAGGACCACATTGGCCGTCTTGCGGGCCACGCCCCGCAGCTTGAGCAGCTCGTTCATGCTCCCCGGGACCTCGCCACCGAACTCTTCAACGATCATCGTCATCGACGCGTGGATCGACTTGGCCTTGTTGCGAAAGAGCCCGATGGTCTTGATGTACGGCTCGATCTGCTCGGGCGTGGACTTGGCGAACGCCGCCGGGGTCTTGAACTTCTTGAACAACGCCGGCGTCGCCTTGTTGACCCCCGCGTCGGTAGACTGGGCAGAGAGGATCGTCGCGATCAACAGCTCGTGCGGGTTCGAAAAAATCAGCTCGCAGTAGGCGTCCGGGTACGACTCCTGCAGCGCCGCGTCGATGCGTTTGGCCAGCCGCTTCTCCGCCGGCGTCACCTCGGGGAGCGCGAACGGGATGTCCCTGAGCCCACGCGGGTTGTCCTTGCCCTTGGGATGGATATTTGTCATGAAGCAGGTTCCTTCTTTGGAGCCGTCAGGGTCCACCCGGCGAGGACGATGTTGACGAGCACCGCGATCGTCAGCGTGCCCAAGATCCGTGAAGCCATCGTGTGCGATGCGAGGAACCGGTCCTTGAACACATCGGCCTGGGCCGTGTCGCCGAGCTGGGCCAGCGACCAGTACGCGCTGAGGGTCTTCTGCAACCCCGGCATAAAGATAAACAGGTGATAACTCAGCAGCGCCAGTGTCGTGCACAAGACGATCACCCGAAACACCCGCGCCACCGTGTTGAGCGAGTACCCGCCCGCGATCATGACCGCCAGAGCGAGCAGGGCCAGCGAGCCGCAGACGAACTGGATGGTATCGACCGCAAAGAACACCCGCGAGGCGACCAGCCCGCCCGCGAGCACGCTGTGATCGCCCCCATAGTCGGCGTACGCCCCGAGCGTGGGCTCAACCTCCCGCATCAGCGGGAACACGATCGCCGCCACGACCCCCGACATCGCCACCGCCCCGAGCCAGATCGCCAGCGCGACGAGGTGGACGATCTGGGCGATCCGACAAATAAAGGCACGGTTCATGCACGGATCGTAGTGCCCCCGATGCCCACGCGTCGGTTCGATTCTACTATCCCTGCCATGTTGGGGCTCCCCGAAATCTCGATCAGCACCGCCGGGTATCTCGCCCAGTCCCCTTCGCCCAAAGCCGCGATCGAGGAGATCCACGCGCTGGGCGTGCGCGGCATCACCCTCGATGCCTCGCTCCCGGATTTCCGCCCGCGTACGCTTGGTCGATCCGCCCGCCGGGATCTGGCCGCCTCATTGCGTCGGCGCGAGCTCGAGTTCACCGGGCTCGATCTCTGGATCCCCCCCGAGCACTATGCCGATCCAACCAACGCCCCCCGCGCGATCGACGCGCTCAACCAGGCCGCCGAGATGAGCAGCGAACTGGCAACCCTCGTCAGCGGGCGATCGAAGCCGGTGGTGTCCGTGGTGCTCCCCATCGAGATCAACCCAACCGAGCGGGCCGCCATCGCCGCCAACGCCCAACGCGTCGGCGCCATCATCGCCGACCACCACCCAGAGCCGCCGCCCCATGGCGCGGGCATCGGCATCGGGATCGACCCGGTGATGGTGCTGATGACCGGCAACTCCCCGGGCAAAGCCGTGACCCACGCGGGCAAGAACCTCGCCAGCGTCCGCCTGAGCGACCTGAGCGCCATGGGACGATGCGTCGTCGGCGCACCCGGCTCCAAGCTCGACCTGCGGGGCTACGCCGGCGCACTGATCGTCGCCCGGCAAGAATGGATCACCCTCGACCTGCGAGAGATGCCCGAGCCGAAGGTGGCTGTCGAGCGTGCGCGTCAGGCGTGGCTCGAAGCTTCAGCCATCTGAGAAGTTCAATTCCCCGTGGCACAGGCGGGACGCCTGTGCCTTCTGGAATATTAATCATCAAGATCACAGGCGAGATGCCTGTGCCACAGCTTAGAGAAACTTAATCGGCTCAAGATCCGCCCGCAGATACAGCGGGTGCTTGGGGAACCCGTGCTTCGTCACCGCCAAACACATCGGCGTGCACACACCCTTGAGCAACTCGAGCACCTGCGTTTGCCGATCGTTGAGCGCCCCGTGCGTGCCCCACCCGACGACCATCAGGTCGGCGCGCTTGGCGAGCTTGACAATCGCCGCATCGTTGCCGGGCCCGATCGGATCATCAACCCGCCTGAGCCCCCTCGGATCGGTCGAGCGCAGGGCGAAGATGTTGGCGACATCCATCGCAGAGAACCCCCAACGCAACGCATACCGATGGCACCGCGTCAGCGTCGGATCGAGCACCGTGGCATCAGCGGTGGAGGGGTTCAAGAGGCAGAAGCAGACGCGCCGCCCGCCCGGTGCCCACCGCCGACCGAGGGTGTATCGGTAGGCTTCGGTCTCGTCGAATGTCGCCCATCCTCGCATCGGGTACGATACGGCAATAGACCTGCCTAGGGTGCGTTGGGCATCAAAAGGAGTCGATATGCTCACACTCATCGCCATCGCGTTGTCGTTCTTCCTCGGCGCACCCCAACCCCAAGCGCCCGAGATCACCCAAGCCGCACCCGAGCCGACGATGGTGATGGAGGTGACCAAAGACATCAAGTACATCAATCGCCGATGGACCCGTGCAGCCTTGACCAGTCTTGATGTGTACGAGCCGGTCTATGCACACCCGACGGATGCACACCCGACCGATTCGACTGATGCCGCCCCTCGCCCCGTGCTCCTCTTCATCCACGGCGGCGGATGGACACTCGGCGACAAGAAACGCATCGAGCACAAGGTCGAACTCGCCCTCCGCAACGGGTGGGTCTATGTCAGCATCAACTATCGACTCTCACCGAGAGTCAAGCACCCCGAGCACGCCCGCGATGCCGCCGCGGCGATCGCCTATATCCATGAGCACGCCACCGAATTCGGTGGCGACCCCGACAACATCGTCATCATGGGGCACTCTGCCGGGGCGCACATCGCCGCCATCGTCGCCTGCGACGAGGATCTACTCGAAGAATACAACATGGCGCCGTCCGATCTCAAGGGCGTCGTGCTCCTCGACGGCGCCGGGTACGACATCCCGAACCAGATGAAATCGCCCCTGCTGCGTGGGACATCCCGCAAGATGTACGAGAGCGCCTTTGGCACCGATCCGACGCTCTGGGCCAAGGCGTCTCCGACGCTCCAAGCCAAGCCCGGGGACAAACTGCCGCCGATGCTGGCGGTGCACATCGACCGGATGCGATCACGCATCGAATCACCCAAGCTCGTCGAGGCGTGGAAGAAGACGGACGCCATCGCTGAGCTGCACTACGCACCCAACCCCGACCACAAGGGGCTCAATACCCTCGTGGGCATAGAAAATGACCCGGATTCACGGGTCATCGAATCGTTTATTCAGAAATCATTCGTCTCAGAGTAGCTGCCGAAGTGTCGTTCGCTTCTATTCGAGATTCGCCAGCTCCGCCGCATCGAAATCGGCGTTCGAATACACCTTCTGCACATCGTCGTTGTCCTCGAGCGCATCGATCAGGTTCATCACCTTGCGGACATCCTCGCCAGCGACCGCGACGGTGTTCTCGGGGATGCGGGCGATCTCGGCTTCGAGGATCTCGATGGCATTGGCCTCGAGCGCGTCCTTGACGGAGAGAAACTCCGTCGGGTCGGTGAGCACGGTCCAGACGCCCTTGTTCTCCTCGTCAGCGCCCTCCGGCGCCTGCACATCATCTGCACCGGCCTCGAGGGCCGCGTCCATGATGGTGTCCTCGTCGTACTTGCTCGCGTCGATGATGATCTGCCCCTTGGTGTGGAACATGAATGCCACCGACCCGGTGTTGCCCATCGAGCCGCCCCGTTTCTTGAAGATGTTGCGGACATCGCCCACCGTGCGGGTGTTGTTGTCAGTGAGCGAGAGGATGATGATCGCCGTCCCGCCCGGGCCATAACCCTCGTAGACGAGTTCTTGAAAGTCCGCCCCGCCCGCCTCGCCCGAGCCCTTCTCGACGGCTCGCTTGATCGTGTCCTTGGGCATGTTGGCGTACTTCGCCTCGTCGATGGCGTAGCGGAGCGCGAGGTTGGTCTCGGGGTCCCCGCCGCCGGTGCGGGCCGCCACCATGATCGCGGTCGAGCACTTGGACCAGATCTTGCCTTTCTTCTTGTCCTGGCGTTCCTTGCGGTGCCGGATATTCGCCCATTTACTATGACCAGCCATGCGTCGGTCTCCTGCTTCGGTCTCGCTGCAATCGCCAGCAGAGCGTATTCTGTATCGGGGAATCGTTTCGGATTGATTATTGGTCCAGATGGCCTAGCGTTCAGGTCATCCGGGTTTCTGCGTTGAGATTCTAGACTTACTCTTCGTTCCCCGTGTGTGCTGACGGTGTGACAAGCGGGGCAAGCATCGGCTTGCCACTCGAGGCAGCATCCTGGAGCCGGGTACGGACCTCTTTGAGTTCGATACTCAAGGCACTCTTGGCTCGCTGATTGGGATTGGGCTGGAGACTGATAAGCCTGATCCGTGCCCGGAGAATATCCTCCGCGGCGAGCCACGCGTCAATCGCTCTATCCGTGTATCCACCACGCCAGAGGGCGTCACCGAGATGCAGGCTGATCGTCGCGTTCTCTCGCTTGGTATCGAGCCTGTTCGCCCGGGTGAGCAGCGAGATCGCCCCCGGGATCTTCGTGGTCCCATCGGCGTCCAATGTATCATCGAAGATGCCAATCTTGTAGCGGACCCACCCGAGCGAATCGATCACCGACGCCTCGTCGGGCATCAGCCTTGCTGCCCGCTCGAGCATCTCCAACGCCTCCTCCATCCGCTCGCCCTTCTCGGCGAGCATGTACCCATAGTCATTATTCGCCCACGGATGGTTGGGATTGTACGACAGCGCCAGCTCGTAATATGAGTTGGCCTGCTCGGGACGATCGAAGGCGATCGTCAACGCCGCAGCGGTGTAGGCAAGCTCGCTGCGTTGCTCATCGGGCGTCACCGCGGGCTTGCGACTCGGGGTGCCGATCCGCTGAGTGGTCAGCGCAATCATCTCGTCCATCAGACCCGACGCATCGAGCTTCTCGAGCACGCCAATAAGATCGGTATTGGTCCCGGTCTCGGCGAGGAGCTGATAGGTCTCCATCGCGGCGTCCTCGTCGAGCGAGCCGCCATCGATCGACATCAGCGTCGAAAAGACAATCGCCTCGTGGATGCGATCATCGCTCAGCAGCGACTGGATCGGCAAGATCCGCAGCGTGTTCCGGTTGTCCGCGTCGTCCTCTTGGCTCAGTGCGAGCCGGACGACATCGACGAGCTCAGGGATCTCGATCTCCGCCTGCTGCGAGAGAAGAATCAGCTTGATCCGGGCGAGCTGGAAGTCGAGCCGCCCCGAGTGTGCCTCGATGATCGAGAGCAGCTCGAGCATCTCCCGCTCGATAGACAAGGATTCGATCGAGCCCGCGATCGTAAAGACGATCTGCTCGAGCTGGGCGCGTTGGCCCGGGAGCAACTCGATGTCGGCGGGGAGCCGGGCATTGAGCACCGAGACCAGCCGATTGGTCGAGGGTGTGCTTCTTTGTCGTGCGAGTAGACCAGCGTACTCGAGCGTCGGGTCGATCCCGACAAGGTTTTCGAGGCGATCCACCGCGTGGCGGCGGGCATCGTCTGCCCGATCCATCGGTCCTCCGAGAAGCTGCTCGATCGCACGGGCGATCTCGAACGAACCCGTCCGCTCATACCCCGCCTCAAGGAGTGCCAATGAGCGTGCGTGGGCCTCGAGCTCGAAGAGCCCCTGCGCGATCGCGAGCAATCCCTGGGTCGAGTTGGGATTGAGTACCTGGCGGGCTTCAAGCCACGCGATGCCATCGACGAGGGCCTGGGGATGCTCTTGCGACTGCTTCGTCTTCCAGATGCTCAGCAGCAGGTCGTACCCGATCTCCCGATACGGCGAGGCGGTGTTGAGTTCAATGAGCTTGGCCTCGGCCTCGTCGACAAGCCCGTTGCGTGCAAGCTCGTTGACACGAATGAGCGAGTACAGTGGCGAACGCGGGCGGGTCGTTGCGAGCTGACGGACAATCAGCTGGAGCTCCTGCTCATCGCCCACGGGCGAAGAGGACGAACGGAGCACAAAGATCTGCTCATAGATTTTCTCATCGAACCCATCAAGCTCCATCGCCCGCTCGAGCAGGTTGGTCGCCGAGTCGTAATCCTCGAGGCTCCGAGCGATCTGCGCCCCGAGCACCAGATCCTCGATCGAGGCATCGACTGTGTTTGCTTGCTCGCGGATCAGGCTCCACGCCCGGGCTGGTTGTTGAGCGATCAACAGGGTCGATGCCAATGTTCTGCTCGCCAGCGCGTCGCCGCCATCGGATCGAGACGCAAGCTCCGCGATCAGTGCTTGGGCCTGCGACCATCTCCCGGTCAATGCAGACGCTTGCGCATGGACACCGATCCATTCGATTGATTGCTCTGAAGACTCTGGGAGTGCAAGCCCGTCGAGGTGTCCGATCAGGTCGGGTCGTCCGAGCCCGATGCCGATCGAGCCAATGAGCAGTTGAGCCGCCGGTGTTTCGGGATGGCTCTTCGATTCGAGAAACCGGACAGGATTTTCGAGCGTGCGGATCAACCCCGAGGCGATCGCCCGAGCGATCCCGGGGTTGGTCTCGAGGATCGACGCCGCGGCTTCACCCCGCGCAGTCTCGCTGTCGATCCGCCCGAGCAAATCGAGCGCGATCATCGGATCATTGGCATCCAAACCCGCGACCCCAAGCCGCTCGATCGCAGCGTCGATATCGAGCGCATTGATTTCAACCCTCAGCAGCGAACGCCGGAGAGACGGGGGCAGCCCCGGGCGAGCAATCAGCTTATCAACCGCACCACCGAGCAGGCTCCCGATCCCATCGATCGACGAGAGCGTCCGGGCCCAGGCGATCTCCTCTGGTCCTAGATCCGAAGGGTTATTCTGGAGATGATCGAGAAAGAGCAGCGTCGCGTTCGACGGGTGGCCCTGGCGCAGCGCCGACGCGATCTGGCGGGCAAGGAGCCCGAGCGGCGGATGGTCCGCGCCGAGCCCGGCGTTGTTGAACGCGTCGAGCGCCCGCTTATGGGCACCGATCGACGCCCACGCATCGCCGACAAGGATCCAGAGCGGCGCACGCTGGCTCATGATCTGGATGATCTCTCGCTTCCATCGGATCTCGCGCGAGCTGGTGTCGAATGACTCGAGCGCATCACCGAGTGTCAGGGCACCGGCCTTGAGATACCCCGCGTTGATCTCGGCGGTTCCCAAGAGCACCGAAGCGATTGAACGCGCCATCGGTTCACGGTTGATCGTCGGCGAGGCAAGGGCCAGCCTGCTCAGACGCATGACTCCGAACTGGTCATCCCGGTTGGACGCATCCTCAGCGAGGTGGATCAGCACGCGCGGCGATCGGTCGCCAAGCTCCACCGCCCGCTTATAGGCGTTGATCGCCCCGATGCGGTCGTTGGCGATCATGCGTGTCTCGCCGAGCTCGCGTTGGATCGTGCCCGAGTGAGGATCGAGCACCGCCGCCTGCGAGAGCAGCTCAGTGGCCTGGCGGATCTGCCCCGTCTGTTTCAGCGCTCGGGCCTGGACATAGAGCTTGGTTGCCTGTGTTTTTCTGCGTGGATCCGTCTCTTCATCGATCGGCTCCGATGGTGCATCGGAGCCGTCTTGATTGACGATCGGGATGTCTGCCGGATCGGTCAACGCTCGCTGATAGGCCGGCGAGCCCGCAGCAAGCTCGGCGCGAGCATCTGGGACGATCTTGGCGAGCAACTCGTCATCGGCTCCGCCCCAAGGCTGGGTAATCTCAAGCTCGGCGCGGGCTTCGAGCGTCCGGATCGGGCTCTCGATGTGGGCCGTCGCCTGGATGGAACGCTCTTGATTACTCTGATGGGTGGCGCACGCGGGAAAAAACAGCCCGCCGGAGATCACAACAACTCCAGCCATGACGACCGGCCATCTTCGTTGACGCGCGGAACGAACAGTATTTTGTGAATAGGGAGAGGTCACGCTGAACCCTTCGAAGCGGACTTTGAAACCGGTGACTTCGAGATCGATTTCGAGGGCGACGGGTTCGTATGGGCTGTGGATTTGCCGGCTCGCTTGCTCTGGGCCCAATGCTCGATCAGCGTGTAGTATCGCAACGAGTCACTCGCGCGGACCATGCGTTCGAGCCTCTGGGTCTGCTGATGGATATCGAGGGAGGTGTCCGTGATCCCTCGCTTGGAGAGCTGCTTCGTCAGCCAGTCGTCGATTGGGAACGCATGCCACCCGAGCCCGAAGAGGATCACCCTCGAAGAGGCAAACGGGGTCATGCCATCGATGGCTTTGAAATAGCGGATCACATCTTGCTTGTGCATCTCACGGAGATGCACAAGCGAGAGCCGGTTCTCGGTGATAAAAATTGTATTGAGGATGCTGATCAGGCGTTGGCAGCGCTCGAGGCTCCGCGGGTATCGAGACGGCAGAATGCCCGAAAGTTCTTCGGGGGTGCACACACGGAGTTCATTGAGGTCGATGAGATCATCCTGTATCCTCGACACCGCCCGCAGCCCATGTTCGATCGAACTCTCCCAGACCAGCATCGAGAACACAAGCTCGGCGATCAGCGGATCGGGCGAGAGGATTGCTGGATCAATGAGGTCCGCGCACCCTACGCCGCCCTTGTCGGCATAGGGTTTTTCAAGCTCATGAATAAACTTATTCAGGTTATCCGATTCCGCAGAGTTCACTTCTCACCGTCCTCTGATACTTCCGGCTGGGTTGTTGACGGAGAAAAAGAACTTTTTCGATCGGCCTGCTCTTGGCGATCTTTTTCGAGAAGCTCAAAGACCTCCATCTCCGCCTTGTGCCCCTCGTCGTAGATCAGCTTTAATGTGGGCATCTCCTTGATGTGGATCCGCTCCATGACATCCTTGCGGAGCCGACCTGTCGCGGAGATGAGCCCGTGCATCGTGAGCTTGGCCCGCTCCTCGGGCAAAACCGAGATAAACGCCTTGGCGTGCTTGAGATCATCAGAGAGCTCGACCTTGGTCACCGTCACCAGCCCACGGATCCGTGGATCAGCGAGCCCGCGCGAGAGGCGCTTCTGGAGCTCCTGCTGGATGTTCGATGCGATCTGTAAACTTCGTCTTCTCAAGTGTGATGCTCCCGATTCAACCGCCCTCTATGCGGGTTCGTCCACAGGGTCCTTACCAAAAACGCCCACGGACGGTTTCACCAGTGAGCATTTTTCCATCATTTAATCGAGCGTCCGCGCGACCTCGATATTCTTGTAGCATTCGAGCACATCGCCCGCCTTGATGTCGTCGTAGGCGTGGATCTTCATGCCGCACTCCATGTTGGCACGGACCTCCTTGGCATCGTCCTTGAACCGCTTGAGCTGCTCGAGCTTGCGATCGTTCTCGACAACCACCCCGTCGCGGGTGACGCGGATGAGCGCGTCGCGTTGGACCACGCCGTCGGTGACAAAGCACCCGGCGATCGAGCCGACCTTCGAGACCTTGAAGACCTCGCGGACCTCGGCGTGCCCAAGGACCTCCTGGCGGATGTCCGGCGAGAGCAGCCCCTCGACCGCCTTCTTGATGTCCTCGACGATGTGATAGATCACCTGATAGTTTCTGATCTCGACGCCCTTGTTATCGGCCAGCACACGCCCCTTGGCGTTGGCGATGACATTGAACCCGATGATGATCGCCTTGGATGCTTCGGCGAGCAGAATATCCGATTCGGTAATCCCGCCGACGGCCTGGTGGATCACGCGGACCTTGACCTCCTCGTTGCCCACCTTCTCCACCTCAGACTTGAGCACATCGACCGAGCCCTGAACATCGGCCTTGAGCACCACGAGGATCTCCTTGAGGTCCTGGTCGGCGATCTGGGTGAACATATTGTCCAGTGTGAGCTTGGGCGAAGCAAGCATGGTCTCTCGCTCGCGTTCACGACGCTGCTCGGCGGCCTTCTCCGCTTCCTTGATCGAGCCGACGCAGTAGAACTTGTCGCCCGCGTCAGGAAGATCATTGATGCCCGAGATCTGCACAGGCAGCGGCGGGAGCACCTTCTTGAGCTTCTTGCCGCGATCGTCGGTAATGTCACGCACACGCCCGAATGCACGCCCCATGACGATGAAATCGCCGACCTTGAGTTCGCCCTCTTGGACGAGGATATTGGCGACATTGCCTCGCCCGCCTTCTGGACGAGCCTCGACGACCGTGCCCTGGGCCTGGCCGGCGAAGTCGCTCTTGAGTTCGAGGATCTCGGCTTGGAGATCGAGGATCTCAAGCAGTTCCTGAATACCGATGTCCTTAATCGCGCTCGTTTTAACGACTTCAGTGTCCCCGCCCCATTCCGTCGGATTGAGCCCATGCTCTGCGAGTTGCCCCAGAATCCGCTGGATATTGGATTCCGTTGCCTGTTCCTTATCAATCTTATTGAGCGCGACAATGATCGGTACGCCCGCCGCTTTCGAGTGCGAGATCGATTCAATTGTCTGGGGCATCACCCCGTCGTCGGCTGCGACCACCAGCACCACGATGTCCGTCACATTGGCACCCCGGCTCCGCATTGCGGTGAAGGCCTCATGGCCCGGGGTGTCGATGAAGGTGACAAACTTTTCAGTATCGCCCGTGGTGACGGGGACCCGGAAGGCGCTCGTCGCCTGCGTGATCCCGCCCGCTTCGCCGTCGGCCACATTGGCATTGCGGATCCGATCGAGCAGCGAGGTCTTGCCGTGGTCCACATGACCGAGGATCGTGACGATCGGGCCGCGGGCCCGCTCGTCCTTGCGTTCGCGTTCGGCGAACTGCTCGGCAACCTGTTCCTCGGCACCCTTGGCCTCGGTGACCTCGAGCTCGATGTCCCAGTCGATCATGATCTCCATCGCCTTGTCGGTTTCGATCCCCGAGTTGATGGTCGCCATGACGCCCTGCATGAAGAGCTTCTTGACAATGTCGGCGCCCTTGACACCGGTGGCTGCCGAGAGGTCCTTGATCGAGAACGGGGCGGCGATAGAGACCTTGCCGCCGATTTTGGCGGGGGTCTGGGCCGCGTTGGCCGAGGACCGCATCTGCTGTTGGCGCTGCTTGAGGTACCCGCCGGATTGCTTGAGCCGAGCATCACGCTCGGCCAAGTCGGCCGCGGTCCACCCGCGTCCGGCGCCAGAATCTTGCCCTTGACGCGGTCCACCTCCGTCACGCCTCCGAGCGTTGCCGCCGCCGCGTGGCGGGCGTCCTTCCATCGGTGGTCCGCCCACGCCTCCGCCGGCGGGGCCGCCCGTGCGTGGTGGGCGTCTGCGCGGCGCCTCGACATGCTCGGCGGCTTCGACGCGGATGACCTTGGGGCCAGAGAGTTTGATCTGGGTCTTCTTTTCGAGCTGTGGACCCGCCGGAGTGATCGTGGTCGGTCGCGTCGGGATGTTCATCGCCGGGGCAACGGCCGGTATCTCGATTTCGGGCTTGGGAGGGCGCACAGGTTGATCTATCCCAGCGCCTGTGTCCTGGTCGGTGGGTGTTTCGGTTGCTGCTGCTTTGGAAGCGGCCAGGGGCGTCGCATTTGTTGGTTGGGCCGAGAGCTCCGCGGGGATCTTTGTTGCCGAAGGCGGCGGTGGTGGGGGGGAGGCAGGTGCCGGAGCAGCGGCGGCGGGCTTGACGGCCTTTGCCTTTGCGGGTGGTTCTGCCACCGCCGTCGTCGATGATGAATCGCTTCCTTCATCTTCCGAAGACGCTGCGACCTTCTTGGCTTTGGTCGCCCTCTTCTTGGTCTCGCGGACTTTCTCGATATCCACTTTTTCCGCCTGCTCGACCGCAGTGTGGGGCGATTCCTCAGCCTCGTTGGACGCGAACCATTCCCGGATCGTCTGCTCAAGCCCGATCGAGACCGTTGACATGTGGTTCTTGATCACATCCTTGGGAATCCCTTCGGCGTGACATTTTTCGACGATCGCCTTGGACTTGATGCCCATCTCTTTTGCGATTTCAAAGATTCGTTTGTTCGCCAATTGCTGCTCCGCCGCGTGTCGCGATTAGTCTCATATGTACCGGTTCGTCACTGTTGGTTCTGTATCTCTTCGCCGGAGCATGCACACGCACGCCCCGGCGTATTTCTGTATTATGCGTCGCCGCTCAGGATGTCGGCTGCGCGGTCTTCAGACGCCGCGTCGGGTTCGAGCGATGCTGCGGGTGTTTCCGTGGTGCTGCCTGGCGCTTCGGTGCTCGCTGCCGCCGCACCGAGGATCGCCGCTGCAGCAACCTCAGGAGTTGAATCGCCCGCAGCAGCACCCGAAAGGATTGCCGAAGCGGCTTGTTCTTCCTCGGCCTTGCGTGCCGCAGCTTCGGCCTTGTCGATTTCCTGCTGAGCCGCAACCTCTTTGGCCCGCGTCGCGCAGAGTTCGACGGCCTGCTGGCTGAGTTCTTCGCTCAGCTCGAGCTCGGATATCAGGATCTCTTCGCCGATTTCTTCGATATCGAAGACTGAGATCATTCCTAATGCAGCAAGACGATCAACCATCTCGTCGGTGACGCCCTCGATCTGTTGGAGGGTCTCGGAGAGGATCGTGAGCCCCTTGGTGAACTCTTTGGGGGTGAGGATGTCGACATCCCACCCGGTCAATCGAGCCGCCAGACGGACATTCTGACCCCGCTTGCCGATCGCCAATGAGAGCTGATCGTCGCGGACGACCACGGTCGCGCGTCCGAGCTCGAAGCACAGCGAGATCTCGTTGACCTCGGCGGGCTTGAGGGCGTTGGCGATGAGGATCTGGGACGATTCGTTCCAGCGTACGATATCGATCTTCTCGCCATTGAGCTCTTCGACGATGGTCTTGATGCGTGAGCCGCGGATCCCGACGCACGCACCGACTGCGTCAATCTTCGAGTCGATCGAAGAAACCGCCATCTTGGTGCGATACCCGGCTTCGCGGGACATCGCCTTGATCTCGATGGTGCGTTCCATGACCTCGGGGACCTCGACCTCGAAGAGTCGACGGATGAAGTCCGGGTGCCCGCGAGAGAGGTAGATCTTGACCTGTGAGCCCATATCCTTGACATCGAGGATCATCGCCCGGACCCGATCGCCGGGCACGAACTGCTCGCCGGGGATCTGCTCACTCCGGAGCATGACCGATTCGGCCCGATCGACCTGGACAACGAGCGCCCCGCGATCGTATCGTTGGGCAACACCAGTCACCAGCGTACCCACCCGCACGGAATACTCTTCCATCATCGACTGGCGTTCGTCGTCGCGGAATCGCTGGATCATCACCTGCTTGAAGGTCTGGGCCGCAATGCGTCCGAAGTCGCCCGGATCCATGTCCATCGGTTCATCGTACCGGAATAACTGGATCTCGCCGGTGAGCGGGTCGACGGTACACTGGAACTCATCAGCGTCGAGCGTCCCAAAGAACTTTCGGCACGCCGACACCATCGCGGTCTCGAGATCCGAAATCAGCAGGCTTTTTTCCACATTACGATCGCGCGCGATCGAGTCGAGGATTCGCATCATTTCTGAGGTGTTCACAGCAGTTCTCCGGTTCTTTGTGCCCGCGTGGATTGATGCGGGACTTTCGGGTTGTTGAGTTGTTCAGATGTTGTAATATTCGTCGCAGTGCTCGATGAGCAAAAATACAAATGACCGCGGGCATCGCTTAGCCGCGGTCGGACGCTGATGGGAGGCGGGGATAGACCCCGGAATCCGCCCAGATCGGGATGGACCACGCGTTCACCGCATCGTCCGATCCTTTCCGTGCAGACCGGCTCCGATCAAGATCGAAGACCGATTACCCATCATGGCGTAAGACCATAAGCATGCCGTACTCCTTCCCCGGACACCACGCCCAAGGATTCCGATCAAGTATAGAACACCCGCCTCGCGAGAATCAACTCGCCAACGCCCATTGGAAGGAGATCAACCCAGTTCGATTATGGTCGAATTCTCTCGATGCAGACTCGGTTTTACTCGAAGAACGCGCTCGGAGGGTGGATTGGCTAGTCTTGGAACCGACGCTGGACCCGATCTCCGCGCGAGACCGCTTGGTTGATCTTGATCGCCCTCTTCCCGCTGTGTTGACCAACCTGGGCGAGGAACTTGGTCTCGCTCCCGACGAGTACCATTGCGAGATCGTTGGCGGTGTTGGAGGTGACGAGCATATCGCCGACCTTCATCTCGCTGAGTTCGCGGAGCGTGATCGTTGTTTCCGCCAGTACGGCGGTGACATCAACTCCGGTCTGGTCCAAATTCTTGTTGATCCGTTCTTCGGAAGTGGTGTCGTTGTCGTTTCGGCTCACCGCGAACCAGCTCTGGGCGCTGAGTTCTTCCATCACCGGTTCGATCACATTGTACGGGATACACAGGTTCATTGTCCCCGCCCGTGATGCCATACGCACCTCGAGCCCGATGACCATGACCACCTCGTTGGGCGGCACGATCTGTACAAGCTGGGGGTTGGATTCATGGGCCACGATATCAAACTTGAGCTTGCGGACGCTGTCCCATGCCTCTGAGAGTGCATCGAGCCCCCGTCCGAGCACATTGGAGATCAGCCGTTGCTCAATGGCGGTCATCGGGCGTTGGGGGATGAATAGGTCCTGGTTATTGCCCCCGAGAAGCCGATCGATGATCGGATAGATAATCAGAGGCGAGACTTCGAGGCACATCTGTCCCTCAAGGTCATCAGGCTGGATCAGGTTATAGCTGGTGGGATTGGGAAGCCCTGAAACGAACTCGCCATAGGTCATCTGTTCACAGGCTGCGACACGGACTTCGACAATTGTCCGCAGAAAACCAGAGAGCGAGGCACCAAAGTTTCTGGCGAACGCTTCGTGGAGCGTTTCGAGGGCGAGCATCTGGTCCTTGGAGACCCGCTCGGGGCGTTTAAAGTCGTACTGACGGATCTCCACGGTTTCGATATCTTTTCGATTCCGTGAGAAGACCTTCGGCAGCTCACTAATTTCCTCGGATTCGTCACCCGAATCAACCGCCGCAAGCAGGGCATCGACCTCATTCTGGTCCAACATGCTCATAATGCGGGGGTCTCCAGTCGGAGTACGGCGACAACTCAAGGCACAACGAACCCCCCGGTTTCGAGGGGACACCCCGTATTATCGGCTCAATAATCCCTCGCCCTTGATCTTGAGCAGGGCAGAGTTCAACCTTTTTCTGGAACAAAAACATTCTTGAGAAGGTTTACGACACAGAGGCAGCCGCGAACGATCCACTTCATGGGATGGATGCGAATCTTTGGTATGATCTCCGTGTAGACTGTTTGTATTTTACTGCTTTCCCAATAGGTACCCATTTCCGATGCACAACCACGACCGTTCACGCAATCACACCCGCCGATCGCTCGTCGGGACCCTTCTCGTGTGGTTGCTCGCGATGGGGCTTGTTCCCGCGTTTGTTTCGGCCCAGCCAGACTTTGGCAACACGATGGTTTCATCGGCTCCCAAGGATGCCGAGTCAGAGGTCTCGCTGAGCATTGAATCATCCGAATCCCAGGTCTCGCGAGGCTCAGAAGTGATCCTCGCGGTGACCCTCGATCACCAAGAGCACTACCACTCAAATCTCAATAAGCCGATTGTTCCCAAGGAGATGGGTGATTTTTATCCTGTTCCGACGACCATTCAGGTCCCCGATATCGAAGGGCTGAGCTTTGGGCCGATCCAGTGGCCAGCCCCGATCGAAGTCGATGTGGACTTCTTCTTCACCGGTAAGCCCATCAAGTACCTCGTCTATACGGGCAAAGCGGTTGTGTATGTCCCCATCACCATCAGCGCCGATGCCCCGGTGGGCGAACAGACGATCGAGCTCAAGGTGACCTACCAAGCCTGCAACGAGACCACCTGCCTCGCACCAGAGACGGTGAAACTCGCTCAGGCGATCACCATCGTCGATGCACCCGTCGAATCTGGTACGCGATCTGCGATCTTTGATGGCTATGACCCGAATGGCCCATCTGCCGATGCCGGGACGCAGAGCGCCGGACCCGAAGCCGACGAACCCTTCAAGATCGAACGCCGATTCCTCGGATTGATCGTGATCCCCGAGCCCGATTCGCTCGCCGGGATCGCGGTCCTCGCTCTCAGCGCAGCCATCGGCGGGTTTATCCTCAACCTCACGCCCTGCGTGCTCCCGGTGATCCCGATCAAGGTGATGACGATCTCGAACCATGCGGGCGAGAGCAAGTCCAAGGCCTTCATGCTCTCGATGTGGATGGCAATCGGCGTCGTGACTTTTTGGGTCGGGATCGGGATTCCGGTCGCCTTTATCGCCCGCAAGCTCGACCCCTCGATCATTTTCGGCATCTGGTGGCTCACGGCGATCATCGGGATTGTGATTGCGTTGATGGGTGTGGGGATCATGGGGTTATTCCAGATCAAACTCCCTCAGAAGGTATATATGGTGAATCCCAAGGCCGACTCGGCTTCGGGGTCGTTTGTCTTTGGGGTCATGACGGCGGTGCTCGGGTTGCCTTGCTTCGGATTTGTCGCCGGTGCCTTGCTCGCCGGGGCGGCGACGATGCCCTCGTTTGTGGTGTTGACGGTGTTTGCCTTTATGGGCATCGGGATGGCGCTGCCTTATGTCGTGCTGGCGATGTTCCCCAAGCTCATCGACAAACTCCCACGGACAGGCCCAGCGAGCGAACTCGTCAAGCAGATCATGGGTTTGTTGATGATCGCCGCGGCGGCCTACTTCTTGGGCACCTCGGTGATCTCGTTTGGATCGGGGCATGAGTGGGTCTTCCCGTGGTGGGGCAAGGCGGTGCACTGGTGGGCCATCGGGCTCACGGGCGTGGCAGCGGGGGGCTGGCTCTTAATCCAGACCGTCCGTATCTCCAAGCGGGTCGGTCCGAGGTTGGTCTTTGGGTTCATCGGGCTCTTTATCGCCCTGAGTGGGTCGGGATTGGCGTATAACCAGACGAATCATTTGTATGAGAACTATGTCGAGAATCTCTGGCAGCCGTTCTCGCCCGAGTTCCTCGAAACCACCCTTGCTTCGGGTCAGATCGTGGTGCTCGATTTCACCGCCGAGTGGTGTCTCAACTGCAAAGCCCTTGAAGCGACGATTCTTTCCAGATCCCCGGTCAAGCCCGAACTGCTCGCTGACGATGTGGTCCCGATGGTCGCGGACCTGACGAGCATGAGTGCTCCGGGGTGGGATTTCCTGCGTGATGAACTCGGCCAGACCGGCATCCCGCTCCTGGTGGTCTATGCCCCTGGCAACTCTGAACCGATCTGGCTCTCGAATGCCTACAGCCCCGGGCAGGTGGTCGATGCGATCACCAGGGCCCGCGAGCGAGGTTCTGCGATCGGGCTGGCAGACTGAGTCCGATTGCTATGGGCGGGGCCCGTAGGTCCGATCAGGAAGAGTTTTTATGCCTGTATGGACGACTCTGCAGGTTCATTGACCAAGTCGATTGACGAATGCCGATTGGTGGAATATCTTTACCCCCGCGGGGACATGTCATCTGGCATGGTTCCGCAAGACAACTAGATGCGGGTGTAGCTCAGTGGTAGAGCGTCACGTTGCCAACGTGAATGTCGACGGTTCAAATCCGTTCACCCGCTTTCAAGGCCAGCCTTTCGGCTGGTTTTTTTTATACGCCTATCGTCCTCTATGCCCTTAAAACTTATTCTACAGATCGTGCTGGTCCTCTCTGTCGTAAATACTCCGAGCAGCGCACAAGACGACACCCGCCCGTGGAACCAACGCCCCTACCTCGGGCTCGCGGTGCGGGACACTGACGATGGGCTCGTCGTTGGATGGATTTATCCCGGCCCGATGGGCGGGCACTCGTTTACCTCGGATGTAGGCGTCCAACGCGGCGACAATCTGGTCTCGATCGAGGGCCAAGCGGTCGATGCCGGCGGGTTCCACGAAGTGGTCAGGGCTTTGTCGGCGGGGGATCTGCTCACGATGGTCTTCCGCCGATCACCCGACGCCCAGGTGAATGGTTCGGTGCCAAAAGGCGGACCCGGCGGCGACGAGTTCACCATCACCGTCGAACTCTCGAGTAAAGATCTCTGGTCGGGCACCATCAAACGCGGGCTCGGCGCGCGGGTGATCGCCGAGCCGGAGGAAGGCGAGTTTGAGGCAACCCTCCTCAAACGAGCGGGCAGTGTGGGGATCGTCGATGCAGATGGGGGTGTGAAGGCACTGATCGAAGATTTGGCTGGTGTACAAGAAGACAATCTGGATCCCAACGCGCTGCCCGCGGTGGTCCATGTCTTTCGCCGACCACTGAGCATCGACGCGGTCGAAGGCAAGATCGCCAAGCAAATCGCCAAGGTCAACGCCATCGGTCCAAAGCACAAGGGCGGGGATCTGGGGCGTATCGCGGAGTTGATCGACTCGACGCTCGATCTGCCCAGTGACAACGAACAGATGATCGATGCGATTGTCAAGTGCATCGACGATCAGCAGCACTGGAACGCGTGGAACAAAGCCGCCGCCCTCATCGCCCAGATGCGGGGCGATTGGTCGATCCAGACGGACAAGGCGGCGGATCACATCGCGGTGATTCGCATGAGCAAGGACGCAGCCGGGCCATTGATCGCGGCTCACCTGGCTGGGATGGAGTCGCAGGGGTACGCATGGGAGCAAGCCATCAAAGCGGGGTTGATGATGAATCGCAAGCCGATGGATGGCGAGCAGATCCCCGATGATCTGCGCGGTGCGGTCCAAGGCGAAATCCTCGCCTTCGAACTCGACGCCAACGGGAATTATCAAGTACTCGGCGGCTCTGGGGTCAATACCTATGATATGTCCCAGCTCGCTGCGATCGTCGATGTCGGTGGCGATGACAAGTATGTCTACCCCGATGGGATCTACCTTGAGCCCACAAGCCCAACGCGCAACCAGTCCATCATCGACCGTGCCGGCAACGACACCTACGAGGCGATGGGCGATTTCTTTGGACCCGCGACGGGGGTGTTTGGCTATTCGCTCATCGACGATCGTACGGGCAATGATGTGTACATCGCGCACGGGCAACTCGGCATCGGTGCGGGGCTCTTTGGGATCGGTGTATTGCTCGACCGCGCCGGCAACGACCAATACGAGAACGCCGGTGCCAAGGCCGGGTTCACGATGGGCGTCGGGTTCTATGGTGCCGGTCTCATCATCGACAAGGGCGGCTCGGACACCTACATCGGCGAGAAACTCTGCCAAGGCATCGGCGGCCCACGCGGGTTCGGCGCGATCATCGACTCAGCGGGCAATGACCTCTACCGAGCCAACGGCCCAACCTTCGGCTCGGCCTATGGCACCCCGGCGGTGTTCCTCGGGATGAGCCAGGGCTTTGGGTACGGTATCCGTGGATACGCGGCCGGCGGGGTCGGGGCGATCTATGACTTCGACGGGCACGATCAATACGAGGCCGGCGAGTTCTCGCAGGCCGGCGGCTACTACTACGGGCTCGGGATCATGCACGACTTCAGTGGCAACGATCTCTACTTTGGCAACCGCTACGGACAGGCCTTCGCCGCCCATCAAGCCGCGGGGATCCTCATTGATGATTCCGGAGACGATACCTATTGGTCCAAGACCGCCGCCTCGCAAGCGGGGACCTGGGACGAATCCATCGGGATGCTCATCGATAAGGCGGGCAACGATTCCTATCGGTGCGACGGGCTCGGGCAGGGTGGGGCGGCGATGCAGGCGATCGCGATCTTCCTCGACCTCGGCGGCGACGACCAATACTCATCCAACCCCGGTGCGGTGCTCGGGCAATCGAGTTCGAACACCTATCACTATGACGACGATCGCGTCTTTAGTTTCTCGTTCTTCCTCGATCAGGGTACCGGCGCAGATAGCTACAGCGGCGGAAACCACCAACCACCCCGGACAAATAACACGATCTTCAAGACCGGATCGTTCAACGAAGAATCCCCAGAGAACTCAACACTCTATGGGGTCTTCATCGACGAGTGAGCCATCGATCAGCGAGCGATCTGCTGATACCGATAGTCGATCTCTCTTTTTCGC
>Ga0316206_1000835_pt1 | contig 33744 bp, 29 predicted proteins | sample 6monthpyrite_MG_FD_204942 | JGI IMG/M metagenome (GOLD analysis project Ga0316206, IMG submission 204942) | Microbial mat bacterial communities from mineral coupon in-situ incubated in ocean water Damariscotta River, Maine, United States -... | ecosystem: Environmental > Aquatic > Marine >... | reverse complement strand
ATTCTTGGTGGTCTCAATCAGGGGACAGAGTGCCAAAAAACGGCGCTCTTTCCCCGCCGGAGATGTTCCTTAACAGGGCAACTGAGCATCGAGATTAGCAATAAAACGAACGTCCGCTTCTGGCTAGCTTGAGTCATTGCCTACTGTCGGAGAAATTGAAACTAAAACAGTAATCGGTCAGATGAGACCTGAACCAGTTCAATTTAATTTTCATTTTGATTTTTTGCTAGAATTACGACTCGCAAATTCATCCTGCTCTTTTTGTTCTATACGCGCTTCAATCTGTGCTTCCTGCATTTGATACTTCACAATCACAGCATCCAGGGCTTTACTGCGTGAGCGGGTTTTCAGCCAGCTGAGCTTTTGTTGTTCGCATATTTGTTTTTTATGTAAAATATTCATGCGAGCCTGTTCGATACTTTGATTAAGTTTATCTAAAAACAGCTGATAGTCTTTTAATTGAATCGCAGTTTGTTGATAACTGACACGCCCACTATTATATTCACATCGATACTCTAATAATTGCTCTAATTGAATTTGTGCATCAACAACCGCTTTTTGTGCCACCACAAAAATCTGCACTGCCTGTTGTTGCAACTGATCGGCATGTTTTGCAATGGGCTGGATTCTTTTAGAGCGCATTTAAAACACCATTTCACTCGAATTATTTTTAGAATTAACGTAATTTTTAACTTTCAGCAGCTTGCACACGTGCCAGTAACTGATTTAACATCTTCTGACTCTGCTGAAATGAAACCGCTTCATTCATACTCTGACGCATAAACTGCTGGATGTGTGGCTGCATTGCAATCGCCTTGTCTATTTCTGCATTGGAGCCTGATTGATAGGCACCTACATTGATCAAGTCTTTGTTTTGCTCGTAAATTGAGTATAGTTGTTTTATCTGCTGACTGGATTTCAACTGCGATTCATCAGTCACCATTGGCATCACCCGACTCACAGATGACTCAAGATCAATTGCTGGATACTGTCCCATGTCCGCCAGTTGTCGTGACAAAACGATGTGACCGTCTAAAATACCCCGTGCCGCATCTGCAATCGGATCATTATGATCATCGCCTTCAGTTAACACGGTATAAAACGCAGTTATTGAGCCCTGGCCAGCCTGACCATTTCCCGCACGTTCCACTAGCTGCGGAATGCGTGCAAACACGGATGGCGGATAACCTTTGGTGGCCGGTGGCTCTGAAATAGACAAACCTATTTCGCGTTGTGCCTGAGCAAAGCGCGATAACGAATCCATCAGCAACAATACTTTTTTACCCTGATCACGAAAATATTCTGCCACACTAGTGGCTAGCATCGCTCCGTGTATTCTCACTAAGGGAGAGGAGTCGGCGGGTGCAGCAACCACACACGCACGTTTAATACCGTCGTCACCTAAAATATCCTGTACAAATTCCTTTACCTCACGCCCCCGCTCACCTATGAGCCCGACTACAATCACATCGGCTTCGGTATATTTGGTCATCATGCCAAGTAAAATACTTTTTCCCACACCGGTGCCAGCGAACAAGCCCATGCGTTGCCCACGACCCACGGTGAGTAAAGAGTTAATCGCACGCACACCCACATCCAGAGGTTGCTTTATAGGATCACGCATTAACGGATTAATGGACTTTCCCGCAAGTGGCATATGAGCTGAAAAATCATGATTCGTTTTAATCGGTCCTTTACCATCCAGAGGCCGACCCCGGCCATCAATTACTCGCCCCAGAAATCCAGCAGAAATTTCAATCGTGCTCGAATGGCCAACCGGAATTACTTTTGCATTTGGAATTAAACCGCGACTTTCACCCATTGCCATTAAATACGTTTTATCGCCGGAAAAACCAACCACTTCCGCTTCAATACAATGATTACCGGGTGCGATGATATTACAGCTGGTTCCAACCGCTGCTTCACAACCCACGGCTTCCAGTGTTAAGCCCACCATCCGAATTAAGCGCCCCTCAACAACTGGCTCCGGTGCAATGATGCGGCTCTGTTTTTTTGCTAAGTCGTCTATCCAACGTTGAAAATAATCACTTTGTTTAATCATCGTTTTCCAAGTCATCTTCGCTAGGTAAATTAAGCTGATCGATCAGCTGTTGCACTCGGGTTTCAACCGTTGCATCAATATGCGATGCAGCCGACTCAATAACACAACCACCGGCGGTGACATTATTATCTGCAATACAATTCCAGCTTTGATTAGTGGTATCCACTTCTGCCTGCTTGAGCAAAGCAATATCATCTGCATTTAAATGAACTTCAATATCACGTGATTTAACCGGTAAATATTCTAACGATTCATGAACTAAATTTTGAATGTGTTGCGCGTCAAGCTGGCTTTCTTTTTGTAATAATTGCTTTGCCAACACAATAGCCAACTCCGTTAACTGTTGCTCAACCTGTTTATCTAAATCGAGTAATGGTTGCTGTAAAAAGTTAAACACTTTTTGTAATTGATTCGCTTTGGCTTGCATCTCCTGTAAACCCTGCTTTAAGCCTTCAGCATGTCCGGCTTTAAGGGCTTCGTCATACGCCTGTTTTTGTAATGCTTCAATTTCTTCTACGGTTTGTGGACGCACAGCTTCGTCCTGCATGCCAACGATATTACCCGTTAGTTCAGGGGGGATGTAATGTTGAATGTCATTTTCAGCAACTTTAAATCGATTTGACATATTTTTTTACTACACTTATTTTAAATAAAAAAATTAATCATTTCCTTATTTTTAATTTTTCTATGTTATCTGGATATCCGGATATTAAGTTCTGAGGGTAGGATGATAATGGTATCTACAATGAAACCCACACTAAACCATCTCCTCACCACCGCCACCACCCAACACAATATCACCTTCCTCAGCCAGGCGCCGAGCCGTCGCAATAATATCTTTTTGCGCAACTTCCACATCACTTAAACGAACCGGTCCGCGAGCTTCCATATCTTCACGCAACATTTCCGATGCACGCTTTGACATATTTTTGAGAATTTTTTCTTTCAATCCTTCTTCCGCACCTTTCAGTGCTAGCGTTAAACTGTCCGTTGAAACCTCTCTTAACAAAGCCTGAATTCCACGGTCATCTACATCATTCAAATTATCAAACACAAACATCAGCTCAGAAATGCCTTCCTGCATTTCTTCGTCGTGCTCGCCAATGGAATCCATAATCGCGCCTTCAATAGACGACTCCATAAAATTAAGAATATTAGCTGCAGTTTTAAAACCACCCATACTATTCTGGCTAACATTCTGTTCCCCGGAGAATTGTTTCTCCATAATTTTATCGAGTTCCTGCAATGCTTTTGGTGGTATACCTTCTAATGCAGCAACCCGCATCAAAATATCGGGACGGGCACGCTCAGGTAACATTTTTAACACTTCTGCTGATTGATCGGGTTCAAGATAGGATAAAACGATTGATATAATTTGCGGATGCTCCAGACGAATGACTTCTGCAACCGAGCGCGCATCCATCCACTTCAATGATTCTAAACCTTTATTACCACTACCGAGTAATATACGATCAATCATGTTATTGGCCTTATCCTGGCCTAATGCATTAATCATCATGTCGCGAATATAATCTTCCTGACCTATTCCCATCGATGTCTGGTTACTCACCTCAGCAATAAATTCATCCATCACACCCGACATGGTCACCTTGTTTACATTTTCCATAGTCGCCATGGCAGCACCCAAACTTTGCACTTCTTTTGGGTTTAAATGTTTTAACACTTCCGCAGCATTTTCAGAGCCCATTGCCATTAACAAAACAGCCGCTCTTTGTACTCCGCTTAATGATTTTAGATTTTCTTCAGCCATTTAATTCACACTTTTAAGATTCATCGCCAACCCAGTCTTTCACTACATTGGCGACTTTTTTTGGATCCTGCTGAACCATGGATTTAGCAAATTCTATTTTCTGATCAGAATCAGTGGGTAAAGGTATCGCACTTTCCTGATGTTCTAGTTGCGCAACGTTATCAGCACCTTCAGCATCTGTACCACCTTCTGATCCTTCAGGTGATGCCAATACCGCAGTGGGTGGCACATAAGTGGTCAGGCCTTTAATAGAGGGTTTTAAAATAGTAAAGATAACCACCAGTATCAATATAAACGGCCATATCCATTTTAGCGCAAACTGTACCCATTTGTTATCCATTATAGACGGCTCTGGTAAATCTTCTATGGCTTCTAAAGGCGTAAATGAGGCGTTAATGACATCCACCAGATCACCACGCGGCTGATCGAAACCAATGGTTTGCTGCACCAACGTTGTTATGCGTTTTATCTCCTCTTCAGTCAACGGTGTTCGTGTGGTTTCACCATCCTCAATCACAACTTTATCATCAACTAAAACGGCCACTGTCAAACGTTGTAGTACATTTGTATTTAGACGAGAGTGACGAATGGTACGATCGACTTCATAATTTCTAACACTATTCTGGTTAGAATTTGTCGGTACACCAGTTGCACCACCCTGCCCGACACCTCCCGCACCTTCAACTAATTGCCCACCCTCTGGTGGCTGATTAGCCAATGCTCCAGGTACACCACCATTCGCACTACTGGTTTTTTGTGAACGAGATGATTGCTCACTGCGCAGAGTTTGATTGGCATTATTAAATAATTCTTCGGTACTCTCCTGTTGAGTAAAATCGATTTTTGCATTCACCGTTGCACGCACTTTCCCCACGCCCATAATCGGCTCTAATAAGTGTTCAATACGACGCTCTAAATCCTGTTCTACCTGTTTTGTATAATCATATTGGCGCGCAGTCATAGCAACGTTACTGGCAAGATCACCGGACGATAAAAGATGACCATTCTGATCAACAACCGTCACATTTTCAGCGGATAAATTTGAAATCCCGGAGGCCACCAAATGAATAATCGCATTCACCTGACCCTGCTCAATTGCACGCCCACCATAAAGGCTTAGCGCAACTGAAGCACTGGGCTTTAACTTCTTACGTACAAACACAGAATGCTTGGGAATAGCCAGATGCACTCGAGCTGATTTTACATTTCGCATGGTGCTAATGGTGCGCGCTAATTCAGTTTCCATTGCATGATGATAGCGAGCGCTTTCAACAAACTGTGATGTTCCAAAACTTTGTTCCTGCTGCAACATTTCAACACCAATAGCAGTACCCTTGGGCAAACCCTGCGCAGCCAGATTTAAACGTGCCTCATGCACTCGCCCCGATTCAACCATCACCGATCCAGATGCCGCATTTAATTCATATGGAATAGCTGCCGACTGTAACGCCGCCACCACTTCTGCCGCATCACCCGGCTCTAAACCGGTGTATAAAGATGAAAAGCTGGGCGTAGTGCCCCAGGTAAAAATACCGATACTCACCAGTACAGTTACTACAATACCCAGAATGGCGCCGATAAATCGGGGCACAGGAATCATCATCGTTGTCGGTGGAGTTGCTACTTGTTCAGCCATGTTTTTATAACCTTAAAAAAAATAAATGCTAAATATAAACGCCAGATAATGAAGGCATAAAATTTATACGAAGATAATTTAAATCGACATATTCATTATTTCCTGATACGCAGTTAATAGTTTATTGCGCACACTAGTCATTGCCTGAAAAGATACACTGGCTTTCTCCATATTAATCATTAATTCAGCCATGGTAATATTTGAGTCACCCTTTTCAAACGCTTTAGCCATCTCACCTGACTTCATTAAGTTATCATTTACATTATTTATCGAATTAGATAACACTTCTGCAAAATCTGTATTCTGGGTGGCTTTTGTTTCATTGACTGAAAGTGGGCCTCCATCCAGTTGCAAGGTATTAGCCTGCATCTCCTGCGCTTTCGCCTGAGCTTCTAAAACTCGCATCTGCGCTAACACCTGATTAATATTCATATTGCTCATCACATTTCCTCAATATAAAACTTTAAACGCTTATTCCGCAGTCACGCATTCTAGCCAGTTTATAACGCAAAGTTCGCGGACTTATGCCTAATCGTTCCGCCGCATATTTGCGGCTACCATTACCGGCTTTTAAAGCCTCAAGAATAAGTTGTTGCTCCCTGTCTTTCAGACCATTAACCAGTTCTGAATCATCACTAGACTCGATATTTTCATTTATTTTACTCAATTCATAATCATCAATTTCCAGATGAATATCTGCTGCTTTAATCTCATTTCCTGACTTAAATATCAGTGCCCGCTGAATCACATTATCCAGCTCACGAACATTGCCTTTCCAAGAATAATTTAACAACTTTTGCTGGGCATCTGCGCTTAACGTTAACTTTTCATTTTCATGACAGAAATGCTTATTTAACAGTCTATTAGCAATTGGAATAATATCCGCAAGTCGCTCACGCAAGGGTGGAATGTGAATTGGAAACACACTCAGTCGATAAAATAAATCTTCTCTAAAGCGACCGTTTTTCACTTCTTCATTTAAATTTCTATTGGTTGTAGCCAACACTCTTACATTGAGTTTAATTAACTTTCGTCCACCCAGCCTTTCAACCTCCTTCTCCTGCAGCACGCGTAATAATTTAGCTTGTAACGCCGCATCCATTTCAGAAATTTCATCCAGTAATAATGTACCGTTTTGAGCCAGCTCAAATTTTCCTGGAGTTGCCTGCACCGCTCCGGTAAACGCACCTTTTTCATATCCGAATAAAACGGCTTCTAGCATGTTCTCGGGAATAGCAGCACAATTTATTGCCACAAATTCCTGCCCTGAACGTTGTGACTGATTGTGAATAAATTGCGCAAATACCTCTTTACCCACACCACTTTCACCGCATAACAAAACTGTTGCATCACTCTGCGCAACTTTGCTTGATAATAACTTTAGTGATTGCATTTTTTCATCTTCCGCCAGTAACTCCATTTCCTGCCTAACGACCACGCCCTGCTGACTAATAAACTTTTTCACAACCTGTTGTAATGCATCTGCTTCAAATGGTTTAACCAGATAATCGGCAGCACCTAATCGCATAAAATCAACGGCTTTTTCAATGCTGGCATAAGCAGTCATTACCACTACGGGTAACTCTTCGTATTTATTTTTAATTTGTTTTAATAATTCCGTGCCATCCATTGGTTGCATTTGCACATCACTAATAACCAGTTTAAATTTATATTCATTTAACCGAGCCAGTGCAGCCTGACCATGTTCTGCACACACCACCGAATAGCCAGCCATTTCACAGGTATCACAAATGGCTTCTCGAAGCTGCTCATCATCTTCAACAATTAATACATCTACGCATTGTTGCTTTGTTTGACTCATGTAATTCTCCAATGTATTTCCCATATAATCTAAAGTGAAACTTAAACCGAAATTTAAACTATTTTCTCGGGATCAAATTTTGATTCCTGACCACTAGCCATAAATTGCTCACTTCTATTCAAGGGCAAACAAATATAAAAACTTGTGCCGTTTCCCGCTTGTGAACGCACCAGTAAATCTCCGTGATGCGCTTGCACTATAGATTGAGCAACGGCTAGCCCAAGTCCAGTACCGCCTTCTCGCTGGGTATAAAATGGCTGAAATATTTTTGTCTGCTCATCAGCGCTTAAGCCGGGGCCGTTATCTTTAACTGATAAAATCAAATAATCTGCTTGCTGGTAGACCTCAAGCTCAATTTCACAATTAGCGTCTTTAATTTTCTGACATGCTTGAATCGCGTTTTCTACCAGATTGACTAGTACGCTGACTAACGCATCCAGGCTTCCGGTTAACTGAGTATTCTCTAACTGACTGATAATGCGTAACCGGGTATCGCTCTCTCTAATATTAGTTTCAATACGTGTATTAAATGTCACTAACAAATCATTAAGTTGAAACTTTTGTTCCGCAAATTCACCGCCCTTGGCGTACATCAACATATCGTTTATTAATTTTTCAAGATAGCGCATGCAGGTGCGAATTTTTTCTACCGCTTTATTTTCTCTGGCACTATATGCGGGATTATCAGCGGAAAACTGATGCAGTTGTGACGCATACAAAACCGCCGAAGCTAACGGTGTTCGCAGTTGATGTGCAAGTCCCGCCGCCATCTGCCCCATTGCAGCTAAACGTTCCTGTCGATCGGCCAGGCCTTCTAACATTCTTTGCTCGGTAATGTCATCCAGTAAAATTATTTCACCCGATTTATTTATATGATTCGTCTTTTCGGAAGGTTCAAGTGGTTGTTTTTTTAAGCTTAAAATACGTCCGGAGTTTAAATACAAATCCTGCTCCGTATGACGTAAAACTTGATGAGCGTATACTCGTTGCCACTCTTTACCAATAAGGCTTTGCTCTAGAAACAATTCCGCTGCAGGATTCGCTGTATTAATTACCCCCTGATCATCGACCAGTAAAACACCTGCGGGTAATGCGTTTAACAACGACTCTAAATGATATGCCAGCTGTTCTTTTTCGGCTAACTGTTGCAGGCGTTCATTTTGTGCAGAGGCTAATTGTTCCGTCAGTTTTGCTGCCCGATCATCTAGCTCCTGATAGGATTGCTGTAACTGATCAGACAACCGCCCGAACTGCTCAAAAGCCGCAACTAACTGTGCAGGATCCTGAACAATCTTTTGCGTTACATTTAGTGTGTTGTCTGTTGTTTGTAATTTTGCTGATGGTTGCATGTCGTATTTATGTCACTTTTGTTCGACTTAGCAGTAGTGGAGCATTTAGCGTGCCAGAAATATTTTTCGAATGAATACAATAACTTATAATATTGACGGCAAACAAGAGTCAATTATTCGGCAAGATGGCAAAACGTTGCCGTGTGAAATTTAAAAGAAATTGATTGTAGATGAGGGTCTCAAAACACCCTGAAGCGGACGTTTAAAATCAGAAGCTTTTGACCTTCCGCTTCTGGCTAATTTGAGTCATTACTACTGTTAGAGTATATTGAAGCTAAAATTCTACTCTGTAAGTTAAAGCTTGACTTAATGCACTTAAAGTCAAGACAGATATTTAATACGTTATGCTTTTATATTATATTTTTTTAATTTTTCAACCAGGGTGGTTCGGCGCATTTTTAATAGCTTCGCCGCATGTGCAACCACCCCTGCGGTTTTACCGAGTGCCTGTCTAATTAATTGCACTTCTAAACTTGCCAAATGCTCTTTTAGATCCAAACCTTCGTTGTCCATATTTAAACTTGTGTCGGTTATCGCAATTTCACTGAAGCCATCAGATATTTTTTTTGGTAAATCAGACGGTAATTTTTTGAGTAAACTTTTTTCAATATCGTCATTTTCATCTATGTCGGCAAACATTAATGCGGGGTTAAATGGTGGCTCTGATTTAAACGTATCTGCTTCCGGTGTAAATGACGAAGCCGGTTGGTATTTCGGTGGCAAGTGTTGAGCATCCACAATACTGTCAGGATACAAAATAGATAAGCGTTCAACCAGATTGGCTAGCTCTCGCACATTGCCCGGCCAGGCATACTGACTCAACAGCTCAGTTGCTTCTGCGGTTAGTCGCACGGTTCCCCGATTTTCGGCTTCTAATTTATCGATCTGATCTTGCAATAAAAAGGGGACGTCTTCGAGCCTTTCACGCAAAGAGGGTAGTTCTATAGGAAATACATTTAGACGATAAAATAAATCTTCACGGAAACACCCGTCTTTTATATTCGCTTCTAAATTGCGGTGGGTGGCGGCTAAAATTCGCACATTTGACCGTATGCTTTTATTACTGCCTACTCGTTCAAATGTGCGTTCTTGCAATACACGTAACAGTTTCACCTGCATTGGTAAACTCATGTCACCAATTTCATCTAGAAATAGCGTGCCCTTTTCCGCTAGCTCGAAACGCCCCTGACGAGAACTAATCGCGCCAGTGAACGCGCCTTTTTCGTGACCGAACAACTCACTCTCTAACAGTTCCGCCGGAATGGCTCCACAGTTCACCGGCACAAAACCGGCTTTACAGCGTTTAGATAAAGCATGTATATTTCGCGCCACTACTTCTTTACCCGTGCCCGACTCGCCTAAAATTAATACACTGGCATCGGTTTTCGCGACCTGCTCAATCATCGTGCGAACATATTGTATGGCAGCACTACTGCCGCCTAATTTTGGAATACGGTTGATTAATTGCTTAACGGATTGACTCGCATCCACTACCACAATATCGCTGACTTTTTCTAATGCCTGCGATACTGCGTCATATTTTAAGGGCATGTCTAAATGCGTAACGAGACTGTCAAACTGTGACTGGTATTTTTCTAAATGCGTTTTGTGCTGATTAAATAAAACAACGGGTAAACCAGCTTGCTGGATTTTATGTAAAGCATCGACTCTTGATGCCTCGCCCTGAAACTCGCCTAACAACACACATTTAAAATCACCGCTATTGAGTGCACCGGTTAAGGCGTCCAGGTCATTTACATAAAAAGTATCAAAACCAATAAAGCCCATCAAGCGCTTAGTTTCACTAAATATTTTAGTGTTATCCTCAACGAGAAGAATACTGGGCTGAACTGGGGGGGGTGACATATTTGACCTAAATTTACTTTCTATACCCATGAGTAAAGCAGAATTTTTTTAAATGTCAAAAAAATGTCTCTTTATTTTCCTCTTAAATTCAAACGCTTATCTGTGTTTTCTTGAAAATGACTAATGTATCTTATTCCTGAAAGTGGCCGTAGGCCTTAATTGCCCGTTTTCCTATATTAATTTTCTGCACCTCAGTTGACATTTTCTTCTGCTCTATCTGACCCTTTTGTATCAGCTGCTTATCACTCGCTAAAATATGCCTGATACCCTGCCCCACCTCTTCTGCCTCGGATTCTGATACAGGAACTGAAAAGAAATCCTCAAGTTTTGCCTGTCTTTCAGTTTCTAATTCAGTCATTGCTGACCAGTTTTCATCAACAGATAACGCCTGTAATTGCTCGGTTATCTGCAATATATTTTGCCATTTCTGTTGACGTTGCTGATGCATAACTATTCTTATGACTCAGTCTTTTTTGAGTTCCGAACATCCTGAGGAATCGCTGTCCAGCCTGAGCGAATTTCATTCATCAATGATAATACTTCATCGACATTTTCAGACTTGTTCTCGAGATTTGCTGCTAGTAGCTGGCGCTGCATATAGTCATACAACGCCTCCAGGTTTGTTGCAATTTCACCCCCTTTTTCCATATCCAGGGATGCACGTAAGCCATCAATAATAGATATTGCACGACTAATACTTTCTCCTTTTTTAGAGATGTTATTTTGCTTCATATGCATTTTAGCCATATTTAAGCGCTCAATAGCTCCATCTATAAGCATCTGGATAAGGGTGTGGGGATCTGCATTACCGACTGCGGCCTGCACACCTACCTGCTTATACTGATTCATTGCTGCTGAATTTTGCATTGGTTTTTTCCCATCTGTTGGCTTGTTTTTATCCATTTGTTGTTTATAGCAGACTACTCACAACAAAGCGTTATTTACTACTAAATACGACACCTGGCAGGGAGTCGAGTTGTTGCTGTAAAAAATCACTGGTAGCATTCATCTGACTAATCAGAACATCCAGTGAAGAAAACTGTCTTCTGTAGCGCTCTTCAATTTCGTCTACCCGTTTTAATAAATCGATACGATCCTGGGCAATACTTTTTATCTGCTCGTCAAGGCTGTCTGTTTTAGCCGTAAGCTGACCACCTTCAGTTTGAAAATCAGTTAATAAAGCATTTAACTTGGTTGCCAGACCCCGTGAAAAAGTTATCGCGCCACGATTTCCAGCATTGTTGCCGGTTATCTCCAGCACCAATCCCGTTGCTGCACCCGATCCAGTCAAAAACTGACCTGAACCCGTAGCGGGTAACCCACCAATGGTACCTGTTACATCATTACCTTCGGTTGAAACACCACTGCTGGTCAATCCGAGGCTAGCATTTTGGGTTAAAATACTGATACTGGAACCAGAACCATAAGAAGATGAGGCCACCTGAAAAGCACCGGACTCATATGAAACAGAAACACCCAGACCATTACTCTGTAAAGCATTGCTATTATTAATTCGGTTTTCAATTTCCTGAGCCAGACTATCCATATCAGTATAAGTGGCCTGGCTAATTGAAACACTGCCTGTTGATGTACCATCTACGATAAATGAAAAACTATCATTACTTGAATCAATCGTAATGGGGCCCGCGACTGAAGTTGCCGTGAATTGCCCCTGTGTTGCAAGGGTGCCAATCGATACAGAATAACGGCCTTCCTGTGTCGCTAGACTACTGTCAGTCACAATGACTTCACTATCTGAGGAGTTTCCATTGGCATAAAATAATTGCGCTACAGAATCAAAATCGTCACTTAATGCATCTTTAAGCGCGCTGCTATCCAGTTTTAATGAACCATCTCTTTCTGTTGTAATGCCAATTGAACCAAGGCTACTAAAGCTACCTGCATTATCTATCAAGCCCCCCATCTCACGGCGAAGCTGTTGCATCATGTTTCTGGCAGTCGAATCACCCAGCAATATTCCATTCTGACCATCTACTCCACCATAGGATGTCAGGCTATTAAACACCGCTGCCAGTTCATTAAATGAAGAAACAAACGCACCGATATTTTTTTCGGCTTCACTGGCATTACTACTGCTAATATTTACCTGCACCGGGTTACCCACATCTGCAGTTTTTAAATTAAGCGTAATACCTGGAATGGCACCGGTTACTGTATTTTCTTCACGAAAAATAGTTAAGCCATTTATAGTTAATTCTGCATCAACGGATGCCTGTGTCTGTTCAATATTGGTAACGCTGGAATTAAAGGCTAAATTTGACAGACCGGTAGTATCAATATCTTCAGCAGCCAGGCCACCTTCTTCAACACTAATACTCAAACTATTATCTACGCCTTGCGTATCCGAGGTAATCAATAAACGAAAACCTGAACCATCATCAACAATAGATGCGGTGACGCCAATATCTGCATTATTAATTGCATCACGAACACCACTCACGGTGTTGTTTGAATTGTCTATCACTACCGATTCACTGGAACGTTCCGGGTTACTCGTAAAACTCGTGTAGGTATCATCACCGGTCGCAAAATCTGTTCCCGGATCATATACGGTAGTCCCAAAATCAAAGTTCAGGGTACCGCTACCAATCACATCATCAATATTCGTAAAGGCAATGGATGCCAGGGTTTGAGATTGAGCAAGACTTTTAACTTCTACCGAAAAATTGCCCGCACTGGCAATGCTGGATGTTGACGCACTTAATACGTTTGCATCACTCACCGACACTTTGCTGCTATTAAATAATGATGCAGACGTGAGTTTACTAAAGGAGGATTGAAAAGAACTGACAGCACCTTTTAATGTGCCAAAGGCACTGAGTTCAGCCTGTAAAGAGGCTTCTTTAAAATTTAAACGACTTTCAGTTGGCGCACGCTCGGCTTCAACAATTTGTTCCAGAATACTGCTAACATCCAGACCTGAACCGATACCTGCTGCCGAAATTGTTGCCATGGAAACCTCGATAATGTGTCACCATTCAACCATCGCTGAATGCTCACAATTATTTAAAATATAATTACAATTTATCCGTATGCGTTGACGCACACCTATTTGGTAGTCATTGCAATTAAAAGGCCAATTATGCGGATGTTTTAAAAATTAAACCGGTCACATCACCCGACTGGTCTTTAAGGCTGCGTGAAATACGCAACACTTCTTCCGTTGGCATTTGTCTAACCACTTCTTCGGTTTCTGCATTCACCACACGAACGATTGTGCGGCCACTGCTATCATCAACACTGAACAACAAGTCGCGTTGAATCTGTTGCACACCCTCATTTAACTGAGTCACAATTTCCCGCAGCTCTTCGCCACTTATTTCAGTTTTTTCTGCCTCAGGCGGTAATACTTTGCCTTCCGAAGCGGCAGACTGGGTAGCCACATTTTGCCGACTCTCTGCTTGAGCCGATTTCGAAGATTTAGCCACAGACGACGAACTCAAAACATCTTTTGAAATCTGATTAGTCATGATATCAGTAGACATGTTCTCACCTATTCACAGTTATAAAATATACACAGTTATAAAAACATAGTTTAATTAACAGCCAAAACGCGGCGCAGAGAAACTCTGCGACCGCTTTAAAAGTACCTGTTTTGGTTGTAGTCACCTTTGACCTACTACTGAAGTAGACTCAAAACTAACTGTGGTAGCTGGTTAGCTTGAGCCAACATCGCTACACCCGCCTGTTGCAGTACCTGAGCTCGTGTCAGATTTGCAGTTTCAGCCGCAAAGTCCGTATCCTGAATTCGGCTACGTGCTGCACTGAAGTTTTCAACGGAAGTATCCAGGTTTGAGATAGTCGATTCAAACCGGTTTTGAACCGCACCTAAATCGGCGCGGATACTATCGATTTGGGCCAAACCACCATCGGTTACTGAAATGGCCGCATTGGCACCAGCTTGTGTACTGATATCAATATTGTTGACAGTAGCCAGGGTACTGGCATTAATGTCATTTGCATTACCGGCAAATAAACCACCACTACCCGCATTCACATTCGACGTTACGGTAAATGAGCTACTGGACGTAAATTCAATATTACCCCCTACAACGGTCGAATCTAAATCAATCGATGTGCCATCCTGTAAAGTCACCGAGGAACCTTCACTACCCGTTATTCGCAGGCTTGCTGTGGTGCTGGTAGTAACATTCGCCGCAGAGCTACTGAAGTTCAGGAAGTCTAAATCGTCACCATTAGCCTGCACCAGGTCAATTGAAGAACCATCAACACTAACGGTTGCACTCACGCCTGTTGCCCCGGATTTGGTATTAATAGCTGTAGCCAGCGCACCTAAATCTGTTGTGGTGACTTCAGCTGAAACCGTTTCACCATTGAGTGTTAATGAAACCACACCATCTTTATCCAGATTACTGATAGTAGCAGTGGTACGCGCATTAGCACGTACACCCGTTACATCCGCGACCTTATTAATTTGCGCTACAATTTCTGAGGCGGTGCTATCTGCGTTGATATCCACATTAGACACGCCTTCACCTGTAATCGTTAAGGTTTGAGCTGCAGCAAAGTTACCACTACTGGTGTCACTGAGCGCCGAACCGGATGTTAACGTTGCATTAGTGCTTCCCAACGCATTTATAATACTGCCAGCTGCTGCCGCCACATCTGACTGGATATTAATACCCGCTTCTTCCATCAGTACCGTTAAGTTACCGACCTGAACGGCAGCCTCATTTCCTGCACCACCGGTTTCTGTCACGGTTTGACCTGCGAAACTGATCGTATCGGTTTCAACAACCACTGACGCAATGGTTGACGCAACAGTACCAGCCTCAGCCAATATGGGATCCGATACGGTTGTTCCTGCATTTAATGCGGTTACCGCAAAACCACCACCAGCGGCAGCCGTACCATCAGTATTAACTGCCCCAATCGTTAGAACGCCTTCATAATCAGCCGCGTTGCCGCTGACAATACCACTTCGGGTCACGATTACGCCAGTACCAGCCCCATCCAGTGAAGAAGACACACCGATGGCTGCCAGTGTGCCGGAGGCATTTATAGCGGCATTTAAAGCGGTTGCCGTCACACCCTGGTCAGCTGATAAGCCAGCTGGAATCACTGCAGTGGTTACCGCAACACCCGCAATGGTGAAGTCGAGTGTCGTTTCATCACCATTGGTATCCGAGGTGAAGGTATCGATAGTGACAGAAGAGTTATCATACACATCAAAGTTTTCAATACCGATATTGGCGCCTTTGGCACTGGTAATGGTTTGAGTGGTGGTATTAAAGCTCAAATCACCATCATTACCATTTGAAACATTAATTGCATCAACTGCGGTTTGTACGGCATTATTAAAATCTGTGGTATAAGTTGCACTATCAACCAGAATTTCTACTGTTTCACTCTGTGCGCCATCACCTGTCACAATATCAAAAGCAACCACATCGTTATTCTGTGCAGCAGTTGGGGGTGCAGTTGCCGTAAATGATGCCGAGTTAGCTTCGGCTGTTGCACGTACACCATTAATATTATTTAAGGCTGATGCAATATCTGCCGCATCTCGGTTATTACTCGCCGCATCAATATTGAGTACAGTTGTACCACCCGCACCGGTAACTGAAATAACCTGATCTGCCAGTAATGTGCCAATAGCGGCTGTCGCAGTCGCTTCCGGAGCTGAAGTATTAAAGGCGGTAGTCGATGTTCCAACTGAAAAGCCAGAGGTCGCCACTTCAATACCCACATTGGCATTGTCACTTTCTACACTATTAATACCGATGGTATCAGCCGTTGCACCGGAGATATTCACATTAATGGTCTGGTTAGCTTCAGAACCAATTTGGAAGCTTTGTGCTGTAAACGAACCATCCAGTAATTTCAGGCCATTGAATGAGGTAGTATTTGCAATACGATCTAATTCTGAAACGAGCTGATTAACCTCAGATTGCAGGCTTAATCTATCTTGTGCTGAGTTGGTTGAGTTAGCTGACTGGATCGCCAACTCACGCACACGTTGTAGAATACTAGTCGATTCAGCCAGTGCACCCTCAGCCGTTTGTGCTAAAGAGATACCGTCATTGGCATTACGTGACGCCTGAGTCAGACCACGAATCTGTGATGTGAAACGATTTGAAATCGCAAGACCCGCAGCATCATCCTTCGCACTATTAATACGTAGACCAGAAGAGAGGCGCTGTAGTGAAGTTGTCAGATCATTTTGAGATCTATTCAGATTACGCTGGGCATTTAATGATGGAAAGTTGGTATTAATGACTTGAGGCATGGTTATCTCCTAAGCTTCAGTCGCCTTACCAGGTCGACTAAAGGTCTAAAAACTGGTTGCAGCGAATTATGTGTTTAATTCGTTCTCAGAATAGTTATCGGCGATTTCGATAATAGCTTTAGGATTTATTTGGTTTTTTTACACGTTTTTTGAAACAATAAGTTAAGTTATTGATTTTTATTAACTTAAATGATCTAAAAGAAGGAGAGTTTCGCATTAAACAGGTCGTATTCAAAAGAAAATACCCCTCGAAAAATTAACTCGTTTGGGTGGCAGGGCGATACATTTCTGCTCTGTTTTTAGCACTAAGTTCTACAACATTTGGACAGAGCAGCAAAAGATCACCGCTTATCCACAATAGCGTAGACTTAAAGCGAGCAGCATCAAATCAAATCAAACAAACTCAAACCCTGTATGCGCACAAAGGTTTGCTGGGCAACTTGCAGTGCCGTCGTCTGAAACGTAATGTCGGTAATGGCTTCGGCGATATCCAGATCTTCGATACTTGAACGTACCCCCTGTAAAGACACCGTTTTAGCCTCATTATCATCAGTCTGGCTTTCAATACTGTTAAGCCGTCCGCCGATGCTGGTTTGTACCTTAATAATATTATCCATGGCACGGTCTATATTATTTAAGGCATTATCAATTTGCTGGGATAAAAAAGCATTAGACGGCGCGCCCGCCCCAAAAAAACCGGTATCACCGACTATTGCCGATGTAATCGAGGCAACCGATGCCACGGTATTGCCATTATTATTCAATAATAAAACGCCATCATTGCCGGTATCGGTTAAATTACTTAAATTTAAGTTACTAAATATTTCACCGTTACCGCCGTCGGTTCTAAAATCAATAGCGTTGGTGGCAGTATTAATTTCAAACGTCACGCTTAAGTTTGGCGTTAAGCCGTTTAATGTAAACGTGCCATCACCATTATCCGTCACACCGGCGGCAACCAATGCCGCGGCAATATTGGTTGCGGTTGCAGCATCGCTTGCACCAGCTGCTGCGGCCACATTTAAGGTAACCCCATCAAAATCCAGATCAAATGTAATTGCATCGCCATTGGCAAAATTATTCACTAAATAATCGCCACCAAAGCTACCGCTGATATCGCCCACTCCGGGTGTTTCCAGCTCTCTCACTAAATCGTTTAATGTGGTAAAAATATCCTGATAACGACTGGCTTCAACACTAAATTCATCACCGGCTACCGGCTCGCCCAAAATTTCAACTTCAATACCATCAAAAACAATGGCTGCGCCATCATTATAGGGCCGGGGTGTTGCACCCACGACAACGCCTTGCGTGTTATCGAACACCTCATAGTTATCCGCATCGATAAAACGAATCGTGTAATCGTTATTTAAATACGCGGTGCGATCCACAACCGAACCGGTACTAATACGTCCGGTGCCCGCATTAGTGCGAATGGCATCAACCGAAAAATCTTCATTGCCCTGGCGTATCTTCTGAAATATTTCGGCACCGGTATCGGTGGAAATAACCTGCCGATTGGAGCCAATTTGCAGCGCCAGCAACCCTTCATCGCCATTGTAAGTGTAGTTACCCACACCATCGGTTGAGAATGCCTGGGTTTTAGATTGAAATCCGGAAAACACATATTCACCATTGGCATCGCGGGTGTTGGCATAATCAAACAACTCAGCCAGCCTTTCTTTTATTTCACTGGCAATGGCCTGCTCGCTTTGTAGATCATTGACGCCGGTATTGGCCGCCTGAATGGCCAGCTCTCGCACCCGTTGTAAAATATTAACCGATGAACTCAGCGTCGCTTCTTCCAAATTTAAGCGTTGCGTTGCAAAGGTGGCATTTTCATCGAATTGGGTAATCTGGCTCAGCGCTTCTTTTAAATCCGCAACCCTTGATGCCCCACTGGGATCATCGGAAGGCAAATTGATTTTTTTGCCGCTGGACAACTCAGCTTGAGATTGCACCAACTGCGACTGTTTCTCCAGTATGCTGCGCACACCCTGTTGATGTATTAAGGCTGTTGATATTCGCATGACTAAACCGCACTCAATAAGGAGTTAAATAACTCCTGTGATGTTTGTATGACTCTCGCCGCCGCCTGATAGGCTTGCTGAAAGCGAATTAAATCGGCGGCTTCTTCGTCCAGATTGACCCCGGACACGGTTTCCCGGCGTTCCATCGCCTGCTGCAAAATACTGTCTTCCACCTCTAAATTAATTTTAACCTGGCGGGTCACTACTCCGACTTCAGACACCAGTGAGTTATATGATTGTTGCAGCGTCGAATTGCCATTATCCATCACATTCAGTTTTTGGATGTTGGCCAAAAATAACATATTTCGATTATCGGAGGCGGCATTGGTATTGTTTTGCACATTCACAATATCACCCACCTGTGGCTCACCGTTTAGCTGCAACTGCCAGCCATTCTGGTTAATCGTGATGCCATTAAAATACACCACATCATCTTGTAACACGGCACCGCTAGCCTGGTCGACCACATCAAAGGTGCCCGCCGGATTAGCCGGATCAAAAAACACATTCACTGCACGCGTTAAATCGCCGTTTAGCGAATCAGTAACGCTTAACTGGCTGACCTCAGCCTGCCCTAAATTACCCACATTTGCGCTGGCTCTAATCGGCACGGCGGCAGCAAATTTTTGCGGATCGGTAATTTCAGTTTGAAAATTGACCGCACCCAGACGAGTGCCTCGAATATAAAACGAGTCGCCTGTCACTGGGACATTCACCCCAATATCACCCGGTGTTATTTCCATACCATCCACTACAAATGGCCCGGTTCCGGTTGCCACGATGGCATTGTCGGTTAGGCGCGTGACATTAAAATTAGCGCCGTCAAAGCGCACTTCGTAATCGGAGATGGTGAGTGCATTCGCGTCGGTAATCGAATAATTCACCAGCCCGGTTCCAGTATTATTTAAATTAGGTATGGCAACCGTACTGGGGCCAATAAAAGTTGCGGGATTGGTATTGGTCACCACGCCAGCCGTAGATTGGGTACTGCTTGAGCCCAGTGGTGACAGGGTTAAAATAGCATCATCCGCTACACCATCAGTAAGGTTGGTCATCAATAAATTATTACCGGTTGAGCTGGGGCCACCGGCCGTTTCAAATTTAATATTACTGCCATACAATTCAAAGGTCATGTCCACACCGGGGGTGTCACCCCCCGCCAATGTGTAAGTGCCATCCCCATTATCGGTTACATTTGCATCCGCATTAATACCGGTTGCACCAAACAGCAAACCGTTTGCGATATCCTGATTGGTATCACCTGCGAGCACAGTGTGAGTCGTAGTCACGGTTAACCCGTCAAACTGCAAATCAAAACTCACCGTGTCACCCACATCAAAACCGTTATTTAAATAATCACCACCAAACTGTGCCTGTAAATGCCCACTGTCTACGCTGCTAAAAATACTGGTTCCCAGGTCACCATTTAAATCATAGCCCTGAATATTTTGCGCATTAATCGAGTCGGATACCGCTATCGCGGTGCGCCCTAACTGGTTTTGTGCCGAGCGTAGCAGGTTAACTCTCAAATCAAGCAAACCACCCAGCTCGCCCCCCACTACTGAGTCGGTAATCACCACCGAGCCACTGTTACTTTGTAATGCAATGGCAGTCAAATCTGGCTGTGCCGCATCCTGCTGGGTCACCATATTAAATGAAATTTCATTAGACACTAGCAACTGCCCACTCCCCACCAGTATATTTAAGGTTCCATTGGCCTGCTCTACCACATTCACCGATATTTTTTCAGCTAACTCTTTAAGCAAACCGTCTCGTTGGTCGAGCAAATCGGCGGGACGACTACTCACATCGCTGATGCTGGAAATTCGACCATTTAAATTGGCAATCTCCGCCGTAATCGCATTCACTTCGCTCACTTTTATGCGCAGGGTACTATCCACTTCTGTTTCAATTGCATGCAACTCTTTACCCAGCGATTCAAATCGTTGCTGCAAATTTTCGGCCGCACCCAATAAAGCGACCCGGGGGGCATTGGCAGAGGGGTCATTGGCGACATCATTCACTGCATTAAAAAAATTATTCAGCGCCGGTGATAAACCGCCCAGCTCGTCGCCGAGCAAGCCTTCCACCCGCCCCGCAAATGACTCAAAGATACTCAACCGAGTCGTGCTGGAGGTGGAGTCACGCAGGCTAATGGTATTAAATTCATCAATAATGCGTTTAACATCGGTGAGCTGCACACCCTGACCAAAAAATCCCGGCCCCTGGCGAATCGGTTGGCGCGCATTTAACTCAACTCGCTGGCGGGTGTAATCTTCATTGCCAACATTGGCAATGTTTTGCGAGGTCGTAGACAATGCGCCCTGATAGGCAATTAAACCGCTTAATGATGTGTCGAGTATGCTGGGCATAATGCCTCACTTTCCTATATTTACTATGGCCATAATATCTGCAGGCCGATTCAACCGTCTTCCTGAAAGCGTTCTCAGGTTATCGGCACTTTCGTTGTATTCTTTAGTTCTGCTGCTTGCTTTTCCCCTTTGAAATGGGGAGGGAGTAAGCGTATTCGTGTTTTTTACTCTGTGTATAGCGCGCTATAATTTGAACGTTTTCAAATATCCCCCAGCCCCTCTTTGCTAAAGAGGGGGCAGAATATGTCTTGTTAACTCACCCCGTGGGTGCGGCACCGGATACATTATTGGGTACATTATCGGGTACGTTTCCAGTTACGTTGCCGGTTACATTGCCGGGTGCTTTGCTTTGTAATTCTTCGCTATTACGAATTCGGTTAATTTTATTTGCATAGTTCGGGTCCGTTGCATAACCGGCCTTTTGTAACTCTCTGGCATAAGCCTCACCGTCGTAGCCATGCTCCAGGGCTTGTTGGTAGCGTGGGTTATCGAGAATGAAACGGGTGTAATCTTCAAATGCCTGAGAAGCTGATTCATAGGCGCGAAATGAGGCCTGCTCCTGCTGCATCACCCCGTGGCGATATTCACGCGTGGTAATGTCCAGCTTGTCACCCTGCCAGCGCTGATCTGCTTTAATGCCAAATAAATTAAAACTATTACTGCCATCCGCATGTTTCGGGGTGTGTTTGCCCCAGCCGGTTTCCAGTGCTGACTGTGCCACCAATACATCCGCATCGACGCCCAACACCTGTGCCGCGCGCAGCGCATGTGGCCAAATATCATCAATAAATTGTTTGGCTGAGTGCCAGATGTCATTGTCATTTTGGCCGGTTGGCGCTATTTTTTGCGCGCCCATTTCATCCTGGTTTTTTTGTAACTTAAACAGGGTGACATTGCTTTTTAATATCGGGTCTATCGGCTTCGGATTAGATAAGTAGGTTCCTATATTTTTATCATTGAGTTCGTGTTCAGGCGTTCCCCCCAACTGTCTCTCAATGGTGCTGGCCAAACCAATGCCTTTGCCATTCGAAATATGCATGCTCAGTTGTTTGTCATACATTTCCCGGTACATTTTTTCGGCCTTACTGCCAAACAACTCACTTTCTGGCACGGTATCGCGCATGCTCTTTAACATCATTTGCACAAATAAAGATTCAAACTGTTTAGCCACCTGCTTAATCGCTTCGGGGCTTTTTTCACGGGCGCCCTGTTTCAAATTCCCCAGGTTTAAACCTAATGGAGATTGAACATCGCCTGGCATTGTCGGTACGCTTTGCATCATTAAATCACGATCAACTCAGCCGATAACGAACCCGACTGTTTTAGCGCTTCGAGCATCGCCACCAAATCGCCCGGTGCGGCTCCCACTCGATTAACCGCATCCACCAACTCTCTTAAACTGATGCCGGGACGAAATAAAAACATCCGGACATCTTCCTGATCCACATCAATTCGATCACGACCAACCACTGCGGTCGTACCTCGACTAAAGGCGCCCGGCTGACTAACAATCGGGTCAGCGGTTACGCTCACCACTAAATTACCGTGAGCCACCGCCGCTCGTTTCACCCTCACTTCATCGGTGATAACAATAGTGCCGGTGCGAGAATTGATAATAATTCGAGCCGGTGCTTTACCCGGCGACACCGCAATATTTTCCAGAAATGACACAAATTCAACTTTCTGCGAAACCGTGGGCGGGGTTAAAACCTGAATGGAAACCGCATCCAGTGCATGAGCACTGTCTGGCCCCAAAATATTGTTAATCGATTCAACCACTCTTTTTGCCGTTGTAAAATCGCTACGGTTTAAATTGAATACCACTTTCTCCATCTTGGCGAACGGGTTACGCACTTCACGTTCCACAATGGCACCGCTAGGAATGCGGCCAACGCTAGGCACATTGACGGTAACTTTTGAACCATCACTACCCGCCACACCGAAGCCACCAACCACTAAATTACCCTGTGCCACTGCATAGATTTTGCCATCGGCACCTTTTAACGGTGCCATCAACAGGCTGCCACCCCGTAAACTTTTTGAATTACCCAGTGATGAAACCGTGATGTCAATTTTCTGCCCGGGCTTTGCAAACGCGGTTAAATCCGCATGAATGGCCACAGCGGCAACATTTTTCAACTGCGGCTGGGTGCCAGGCGGCACGACTATGCCGTATTGCTGCAGCATGTTGTTGAAACTTTGAATAGTGAATGGGGTCTGGGTGGTTTGATCTCCAGTACCATCAAGGCCAACAACCAGCCCATAACCCACCAGATGGTTATCCCGCACTCCGGCAATGGAAGCGATATCCTTTAAGCGCTCGGCCTGTGTGGTTGCGGGTATGACGATTAAGCTAATGGCCAGTAATAATATTCGTTGCCAATACATGGCTTTGCTCCAGATAAATTGTTGCTTTGTAATGTTGTAGCAAGTGTGGGGCCAACTTGGAAATTTATCTGGTTTTCGTGTTTAGTTCTTATTAATATGGAAATCTTGTGGCTGGTCGCAAGCTCTGGTCATTTTGGGAATTTGAATTTTGTAGTTTTGGACTGTTGGTTTATCTTCAAGCCCTTGGCTTCATGGGAATTTGAGTTCCCAAAAACCCAAAATCTTGCCCACCTATCCCCCAAAAAAACAATTTAAAACGGCCACCACTTACCATTCATAAACTGTCCAAACCAGCCCTGATTATTCGCATCCGCAAGGAATCCCTCGCCACTATATGCAATTTGTGCATCCGCTAACTTGGATGACAAAATGGTATTATTCGCCGTAACATCTAACGGACGCACCACACCTGCAATACGAATATATTCTTTGCCCTGATTTAAGGTAAACCACTTTTCACCCTGCACCACTAAATTATCATTCGGTAAAATATCAATCACTGTTACTGTAATTTCACCGGTTAAACTATTACTCTGTGTACTATCCGCTTCCCCTGAAAATTCACGCTTCGGTTCAATACTCATTTCCATCACACTTGCACCATTAAAGGTGGGGGTCGATCCGAAAATAGTCGGACTTGGCATATCAATTGAGTCTTCTTTTTTAGTACTGGTTTCAGCCGACTTACTTGCACTGGTACTTTCCTGCAACATGACCGTTAATATATCGCCAATGCGATAAGGCTTAGGGTCTTCAAATAATGAAATACTGCGCTGCTGAAATAATGAACCATTATTATAAACCGGTGGTTTAGGTGCTATGGGTCTGATAATGGGTTCAAAATCGGCCAGTTCCTGAGGCGTGGTGGCACAACCTATTAACAGTTGAAAAATTAACAATAATAATAAACGCTTACACGGAAACGCTTCATGCACCGCCTTCAATGAATAATCTATAAACTGTTTTTGTTTCATTCTTATCACCTTCTCAATCTTAAACCGGTTAAATTTTTTATAAATTATTACTCACGTACTGCAACATTTGATCCGCCGTTGAAATGACTTTTGAATTCATTTCATAAGCGCGCTGGGTTTCAATCATATTCACCAACTCTTCCACCACATTTACATTTGAGGTTTCCACCGCACCACTTTCCAATGTGCCTAATCCGCTTAATCCCGGCGTGCCGGTTATTGGTGAACCACTGGACGCGGTTTCTACATATAGGTTATTTCCATCTGGCTGTAACCCGGCCGGATTAACAAAATCCGCTAATTGAACCGTGCCGATTTGAGTCGGGCTTGTGTTGTTTCCGGTTAACACACTGACCGTTCCATCCTGACCAATCGTAATGCTTTGGGTATCCGATGGGATGGTGAGTGACGGTGTTAAAAACTGCCCCTGTGACGTGACCACCTGACCGTTTGCATCAATTTGAAAAGTGCCATCTCGTGAGTAGGAAAGAGAACCATCAGATTGCTGAACCTGAAAAAAACCTCTCCCTAAAATGGCCATATCTAATGCATTGCCGGTTTGAGTTAAATTACCCTGGGTGTGCAATTTTTGAGTGGCAACAATGCGCACGCCGGTGCCGGTTGAAAAACCTGACGGAGCGCGGGTATCTTGTGTGATTTGACCACCTGCCTGACGCTTGTTCTGATAAATTAAATCTTGAAAAATCGCCTGGTCGCGTTTAAACCCGGTGGTATTTACATTCGCCAAATTATTTGAAATTAATGATAATCGGGTTTGCTGTGCGTCTAAACCTGTTTTTGAAATCCACAGTGCCGGGTTCATTTTTTATCTCCAAAATCTTTTATTAACAATTTAAACATTTTAACTATTACGCAATAATACGGCGGATGATTCATCCAGTGACTTGGCTTCCTGCATGAGTTTAATATTGGTTTCAAACTGCCGCGCATTGGTAATTAATGCAATCATTTGCCCTACCGCATTCACGTTACTGCTTTCCAGTACTCCGCTTTCCAGTTGCACACCAACTGCAGCCGGCGCCTCAGCACCGCCTGTTAGCTGTAATAACCCATCAGCAGTTTTCTGTAAATTTCTTACGTCCGGGTCCACCAGTTTAATTCGATCGGCAATCACTAATGCGGCAGCAGCTTGCCCAACCGGCACAATGCTAATGGAACCATCAGCACCAATGTCAATTTTCTCCGTTGGCGGCAGCGCAATGGGCCCACTGTTGCCTAACACGGCAAACCCGGTGTCGGTCATTAATCGACCACTCGTATCAAGTTTGAAATGGCCGGCACGGGTATAGGCTTCTTCACCATCTGCGTTTTGTACTGCAATAAAACCAGAACCATTGATGGCCACATCCAATTCTTCGCCGGTGTTTATAATTGCACCTGCAGATAAATCAATATCATCTGCATCCTGCTGATTCATGATCCGTGTATTTAATCCCGGACCACTCACATGCCAGCTGCTAAAGGTATTAAAATGCGATTTAAAACCCAGCGTGTTTGCGTTCGCCAGGTTATGCGAAATGGCGGTTTGCGCCTGCATTGCCTGGCGTGCGCCATTGGTTGCGGTGTATAACATTTTATCCATGAGATACTCTTTTTAAAGTCACTTAATTAAATATTAATAATGGTTTGGGTAATGGTATTGGCGGTTTCAATCGCTTTTGAGTTCGCCTGGAAATTTCGCTGCGCGGTAATTAAATTAACCAGCTCAGCGGTTAAATCGATATTGGATGTTTCCAGTGATCCGGATTGAATCAACCCCAAATTACCGGTGCCCGCTTCACCGCCAATGACGGGGCCGGAGTCAACCGTTTCCACCCACGAGGTATTACCGGTTTGGCGCAAACCCTGTGGATTATCAAATCGGGCAAGCGCAATTTTTCCTAATGCGGTAGTTTGACCATTGGTGAAACTGGCACGAACCAGGCCGCCATCATCCACCTCTAACCCGGCCAGTCGACCAGTTGAAAAACCATCCTGACTTAAAAACTGCACCGAAAAATCACCCTGTGCTTCCTGGGTAATAGTGTTTCCCTGGCTGGTAAAATCGATAGATATATCTAACGGTGCGGCACCATTAGTTAATATAAAAGCATCAAAATCCATGACACCATTACCGGTAGAGTTAGCCGTATCGAGCACACCGGAAGAATCAAAATCCAGCGTTGCGGGCGTCACCACACCTGCACCCCCGATTTCCATTGGAAATCCGTCAAGCGTTGAGCGCACTTCCCAGGAGTTGTTTAGCTCATCGGTCATCACGTAATACATGGTTAAAATATGCGAGCTGCCCTGTGAGTCAAACACCGTGGCAGAGGTTGAGTTATTATAATTTGAAGTAATGGGAGTCACCGTAGTATTACCTGCAATCGCATTTGTGAACTCCTCATCAATACCGCCAGCTACCGTGGGATCAATGGGGGGGGTTATACCTGCCGGTAAATTAAGATTAATGTTTAATGATGTAGATGCCTGCGGGCTACCTACTGTATTTGGCACCTGTAAAGGAATGGTACCGGTTAAGCTGGTTGTACCCACAATGCCGGTGAGCGGATCAACCGGAAATACCTGTAGTATTTGCCCGGCACTGTTTGCCACTAACCCGTTCTGGTCAACCTGAAACGCACCGGCTCTTGAATAACTCAATTCACTGCTGGTCTGGTTTGGGCGCAGTACAAAAAAGCCTTCGCCGGTCACCGCCATGTCTAATGTGTTTTCGGTAAAATCTAAATTACCCTGACCAAACTGCTGCGACACCGATGCCAACTGCACACCCGAGCCAATTGCATTGGAGGTGGTGCCCAGGGGTGATGCGGCAAACACATCGGCAAACTCGGCGCGTGACCCCTTAAAACCGGTAGTGGCAACATTCGCAATGTTGTTACTGGTTACGTCCAGGTCGGCAGATGCGGCGTTTAAACCACTAAGTGAAGTACTAAAAGTCATGCTAAATTCCTCGCATTAAAAAATCAGTTATTTACTGAATTTGGTTAACCTGATTAAAACTAACGGTGCCTAAATTGGCTAAATCAACCTGCATAGGTTGGCCCGGCGCACCCAGTGTCAAACTGCGCACCTGATCTAACACCTGCGGCGTGAGTATTTCGGTATTGCCACCAAAGCTGGCTTCCACTTCGATGCGGTAGCGACCCGAAGGTGCGCGCTGTCCGTTAAATGTGTTGCCATCCCAGTTGAACTGCAACAACCCAATGGGCTGGGCACCTAACTCTACTCGGCTTAATGCTTCGCCATTGGCGTTATAAATATTAACTGCTACATCGGTAGCACTGGAGTCAAGTTCTACGGCACCAAGCAATGCCCCCTGATTGGGTAAATAGCCCTGGTCTAAATTAACCAGCACCTGCCGGCCAATTAAGCTCGACGCCTGTAATGCCTGGGAAGACTGTAAATTGGTTGATAAATCCTGAAATGAAGTCAGCAGTTCGTTAATTCCATTGACCGTACCAAACTGTGCAATTTGCCCCATGAATTCACCATTTTCCATTGGCTTGAACGGGTCTTGATTGGCTAACTGAGTCGTCATTAATTTCAAAAACTCATTTTGCCCTAGCTCAGTTCTGCTGTCTTCTGTGCCCTTAGATTCTGCAATAGTGCGCAAACCGGGAATATTTTCAAATGCATTAATATCCATAATTAACCCTGCCCTAGTTGTAATGTTCTGAGCATCATTTCTTTTGCCGTGCTGAGCACTTCAACATTATTCTGATAACTTCTTGAGGCTGAAATCATATCCGCCATTTCGGCAATAGAATCTATCGCCGGGCTAAACACAAAACCCTCATCATTAGCCAATGGGTGGTTTGGACGATATTGTGGAACCGCCATCGTTTGTTCCTGCACAATTTCTCTCACCCTCACGGTTGCCAGACCATCTGAAAACCCCATTTCACCTTGCTCCTGCATGACCGATTCAAAAACCGGATGACGCGCCTGATACACATCATTTTCATTGGTGGAAATGGTATCTGCATTTGCCAGGTTTGAGGCAACGGTATTTAAGCGCAGCATTTGTGCGCTCATTCCTGAACCTGCTACATCGAACACTTTAAAAACTGACATACATAACTCCTGGAAATTCGTTGTGCGACTTGAAATCACTGCTCAAAAAAGACATTACTCACCCCTAAAGGCGGTTTTCAAACCTTTAATTTTGCGCGTTAAAATATTCATCGATAATTGGTAGCGCAAGGCATTTTCACCAAAGGCGGCTTTTTCTTTTTGCGTATCGACCGTGTTTCCATCTGCAGCACTTTGCTCAACTTCTCGATATTGAACATCACTTGAAAAAGCCTGTTGCGATAAATTAATGTGGCCTTTATTGGTGGTGCGCAATTTGACTGAATCATTCTGCGCCTGCTGCAATACCTGATTAAAATCAATATCGCGGGCCTTATAATTAGGTGTATCTGCATTGGCAATATTTTCAGATAACAACTGGGTGCGACGCTCAAATAACAGCAACGCATCATCATGTATTCCAAACGCATTATTAAAATTAACCGGCATAATATTTTCCTCTTGCAGATGATATTGCAAGGCTAATGCCAAGTTGAATTTTTCTTGTTTTTCAATGGGTTATATAAATTACACCGAATGGTGTGAGTAGGAACGTGGCAACTGTTGCCGGTAAGTGGCAAACCTGGTCGCTTTTACTTTTTACTTTTGATTTTTAATGATTAAGTTTTCAAACAGGCTTAAGCCGATAAACCACACCTGTGCTGGAACGCACCATTTCAAATTTATCGCAATACTGTGCAATTGACTCGGAGGCACCCAGCATTAAAAAACCCCTCGGGTTTAAGGACTGAGCCATGCGCTCTAAAATATCTTTTTTAGATTCTGCTGAAAAATAAATGAGCACATTACGGCAAAAAATAGCATCAAACTTACCTAATGTAGCATAACTTTGCAGTAAGTTAATTTCGCGAAAATTAATACGACTTCGGATATTTGCATTCACTTGCCACTGGTCTCCCAACTGTGAGAAATATTGTCGTTTACGCTCTTCAGATAAGCCACGAGCTAAAGCCAGAGCATCATATTTTGCCAACTTAGCTGCGGTTAAAATTTCCTGCGATATATCCGTTGCGACCACATCAACTTTAAATCCCGGGCGTTGTTTGAGGTACTCATCGGTGGTCATGCTAATTGAATAGGGCTCCTGTCCGCTTGAACACGCGGCAGACCAAATTCGCATAGATTTTTTATTTTGCTGATGCAATTCTTCAAAAATCGTTTTTCTTAGCACTTCAAATGGATAAGTATCACGAAACCACAGTGTTTCATTGGTGGTCATCGCTTCGATTACTTTTGTACGCAAATCAGAGCGTGAGGTTTTATTTAACATGTCGACTAACAACTGCAAAGTCGGAATATCATTTTCTTTCATTAAACGATTCAGACGACTCGAAACCAGATAATGCTTGTTAGCGCCTAAAACAATACCACAGGCTTGCTCCAGAAAATTCTGGAAATTATTATATTCGTCTGGGGAAAAACTTTCACTCATAAGGTATTAAGCCCACCTCAAATTTGAGGTATGATATTTTTATTCAAATAAAATTTATCAATTTTTTTACTTACACATCTGTAACATTTTCCATGCCTTCAGCCGGATCTTTGTTATTGATAATATTAATCACTGAATGCGCAAGCTCATTGGGTTTAAACTTAGGCACAAAATGATTCGCCCCAACTTTTTCGACCATACTGTTATTAAATACACCACTCAAAGACGTATGCAACATAACATAGATATCCTGCATTCTTGGATCTTTACGAATTTTTGTCGTTAATGTATAACCATCCATTCTGGGCATTTCGATATCGGAAATAACCAACGCAATTTTGTCACTCAATGGTGACCCATCTTCAACCATACGTTCAAGCGCTTCAAAACCTTCTTGACCATCATTTGCCAGGGTGCATTCAATTCCCACTTTTTGCAGCACTCTTTTAACCTGATTGCGCGCTACGGAAGAGTCATCAACCACGAGTACATGCTTGGGTTTTTCATCGGTAAATTCGGCTGATCCAGTTAAGACATCATCCGACACCTCTTCACTCACTCCCATAATATCAGCGAATACACGCTCTACATCGATGATTTCTATCATCTCATTATCAACATGAGTAACCGCTGTGAGGTAACTGGCCGCGCCGCTGCCTTTAGGCGGAGGGAGAATTTCTTTCCAGTTCATATTGGTAATTCGATCGACGCCCGCTACCATGAAACCTTGAATATAACGATTATATTCTGTAACAATAACGAAACTATTTTCTCTATCCTTAATTGGGTTGTTACTAATTGCCAGGCCTAAATCCATAACAGGAATTGTCCGATTCCTTAAGTGTGCGACACCAACAACTTTATGGCTGGCTCTGGGCATATTAGTTAATTTAGGACATCGAATTACTTCCTGAACCTTAAAAACATTTATGCCGTAACACTGTTTTCCTTCCAGTCGAAACAGTAATAATTCAAGTCGGTTTGTTCCCGCTAATTGGGTACGACTATCAACACTATCTAATACGCCGGCCATTTATGACTCCAAGCTGATGAGTTTTTCATTGTTGCATTTCAATTAAACTTGAATTTATCGAAATATGCTTTGCTATTAAATGATGCCCCGCTTTAAAACATTGAGCTATACTCGATGTAACTGGCACACATTTTATCCAACACTATAATATTGGTCTATTAAGGATATTAGTCTATATAAAGTGAAGCGCTAGTAAATAACGTTAAACTGACATAATTATTATAATTCGAGACCAATAGACATATGCCAAGTCCATTTATGTTCACTAAACTGGTGTTACCCATTTTACAAGCGGCTTTAAGTGCTGATAGTAAACAACTCCACCGACTTAAAAACACAAACCCAGGTTCAGCATCTGCTCTCGAAGAAATTATTTCAACTATCGTAGAAAATAATCAAAAAATTGCGAGTGCTGCAGAAGCAGGAGTTGAATCTTTATCTGAAACTTATGAAATTTTAACGAAGAATCTGCAGCTACAAAAAGAAGCCATCAACATTAATGACTCCATTTCCAGCGTCGCGACAGCCACTGAAGAAATGGCAGCAACCGCATCTGAAATTTCCCAATCATCGACCACAACGGCACAACGAGCCACTGAAAGCTACAGTAAAACCGAGTCTGGAAATCAGGCAATATCCTCAATGATGGGAGATATGGACCAGCTGGAAAGTGCAATGTCATCTATGTTTGATGACGTTCAAAAATTTGCCGGTTTTACGGATGAAATTAATAATTTAACGGCAACTGTACGTGGCATTGCCAACCAGACCAATTTACTCGCATTAAATGCTGCCATTGAAGCCGCCCGTGCGGGTGAGGCCGGCCGTGGGTTTGCGGTGGTTGCGGACGAGGTTAAGCAACTTGCCTCAAAAACCGAAGCCGCAACAGTTGAAATTGAATCCGTTACCAACACCATGAACACGCTAATGGATGAAGTAGGCGGGTCGATGACCTCAAGCCAGAATCGCCTCAATGATAGCCTCGATAGCTTAGAAACCGTTGCAATTGCTCTGAGTGATGTCACCTCCGTCGTCAATGATGTTACCGAGCAAGTACAAACTATATCTACTTCGGCTAATGAGCAGCAAGCAGTATCGGCTGAAATGGCTGCTAAATTGAATGAAATTACCATCGCTGTACACCACGAAAACCAACAGGTTGATGACATTTCTTTGCACACTAAGCGCCTTAACGCGGCGATCTTACAGCAGTTTAATCATTTAGCCAGCTTAAATCAGGATCAAATTTTATTACAAACGGTGAAGGCCGATCACATCACCTGGAAAATTCGTCTCACAGCAATGGCCATGGGTGGAGATGTTATTCCGGAGAATGAGCTAAAAGATCACACCCAATGTCGATTGGGCCAGTGGTATTACTCAAACGGAGCAGATAACTTTAAAAAAATAGATGCATTTCAGAAAATGGAACGACCTCATGCACGTGTTCACGAAATTGGCAAAGAAATTGCAGCTCTAGCATTACAGGGGCAAACAGATGCTGCGAGTCAAAAACTTGTTGAAATGGACGAGTACAGCAGACAACTATTTGAACACATACAAGATTTATTAAACGAGGTAAATTCGCCATGATTACCGGTTCTGCCAATTTAAGCAAACACGCTATATACCACTTGTTCATTATTTTATTTAGCAGCATATCCAGTTCAATACACGCAGCCCCCCTATCCACACAGAATCAGTCAACTCTGCATAGCCACCAAAATATCATCGAGTCTGCACGACAGTTTCTTGACGCCAATATAGATAAAACACAATTCTCCCGCGTCAATATACAAATGAGTCAGCTAGACCCGAGACTCAGACTATCCCAATGTCCTTTACCCTTAACCAGCACTTTAGCACCGGGTAGCCAATTTTCCGGTAAAACGACCGTGCACTTACGATGCAATAGTACCAGCCCGTGGACGGTTTACATTAGTGCTCAAATCAGGCTATTCAGCAAAGTTTTACAAACTTCCACGCCTCTAACAAGGGGACACATTATCACCTCTTCCGATTTAATAGCCGTTGAAGAAGATCTAAGCCGAATTCGCTATGGATATTTTATTAATAAAAAAAATCTAGTTGGTAAGCAACTAAAACGCCAGTTAGCTCAGGGTCGAGTCATTAAAGCGAATTATGTCAAATCCAAAACATTAGTAAAAAGAGGCGAACTTGTGTCTATTATTGCCGAAAACAAGGGTTATTCAGTAAAAATGACTGGTACAGCCATGAGCAGTGGTGCATTAGGGGACCGAATTCAAGTAAAAAACACTTCTTCGAAACGCGTCGTTGAAGGAACAATTAAGCAGGCTGGTGTTGTGAGCATAAATTAATTTAAAATTCATGTTAAAGATATTCTCAAGTCGGCCGATAAAGACTGTGAGAGAGTAAATGGGTGAAGCCCCCATTAAGCATTAACAATATTGCGTGGCAAAACCGGAGTAAAGCAATGACGAACCCTATTAACCCGATTGGTCGATCCACAGCTGGATCCGTAAATACCAGTACCGACAGGACTCAGGCTAAAGATACCGTTTCCAGCACAGCTTCGAGCGCGACTTCTTCTGAAGATACGGTAAGTCTGTCGCAGGAGTCGCAACAAGTTGCCGGTTTACA
>Ga0316206_1000834_pt1 | contig 33751 bp, 54 predicted proteins | sample 6monthpyrite_MG_FD_204942 | JGI IMG/M metagenome (GOLD analysis project Ga0316206, IMG submission 204942) | Microbial mat bacterial communities from mineral coupon in-situ incubated in ocean water Damariscotta River, Maine, United States -... | ecosystem: Environmental > Aquatic > Marine >... | reverse complement strand
CGCAAGTCGGCTTGCAAAATTCTTGCTTTGACCTACATATAAGCAAGTATTACCGCTAAAAATAGCGTATATGCCTACTAGCTTTATATTCTTTGTGTATTCAATGCTTAGATTTAAAGCGTTGTTTAATTTGAAGTATAGCGCGTCCTGTTCCAGAGTGCTGTGATCATGTATTTCAATATACATTTTTTTCTTTCGACAATAATAAATTTAAGGGAAGTTAAAAAAGTTGTCATGCTTTTAAACCCATCATTAAGATAAGCCCTTAATATGTAGCGGAAGCATGACAGAAACCGCTACTTATTAAAAGCTCGAAAAAATTATAACAAATAAAAAATTATGATATACTTACATCGTTCTTAAGAACGCTCACATATTGCTTAAGGTTTTTGATTGACCTCTTTTTCCTTTTGCATCACTTGAAGTCTATCCTTTACGTACTTACTCCATTGTTGCGCCCACCATACAGGGCGCACCTTAAGCCTAAACTAGATCAAGCGTATTATTGTCGTCAAAGATATTAATATCCTCTTCAACAAACTTAGTTACTTTTGATAAGTTTACTTCCACGTTGTTTACTCCGTCAATATCGATAATATTAACTTCTGCGCCTTGTCTGATCGCTTCCGCTACTTCTTGCAGCTTTGAATTATCGCCATCGATACTAGCCTCTACCTCGATTTGATACTTAAATCGCTTTGCTTTGATATGTGACATTTAACCACCTTTTTAAAATTTGAGTCTAAGACTCTGTAAAGTACCTCGAAAGGTACTCAAAGAAACTACTCTTTAGAGAAACACGAATGAACTTTTTGAATATCCCATACAAGCTTATTAAGTACATTCATAAGCATTTCTTTTTCGTTTATAGAGATCATCGTACCCTCTTCGCTGTTCGGGTGTATTGCCATCTGAAAGATTTTTTGAAAGTCGTCTAATGTAGCGTGCAAGCGTGATACGTCGGAACTGCAAGCGTGATCGCTGTCCTGCGGTATCATTCTAAAGATTTTCGCACGTTTAAATGCCTCGCTGAACTCCTGCGGTGTTGTTGCATAGTTAATTAAAACAGATAACGCTTCACGCTCTTTAAGAGAAGGAAAGTAATTAAGCTCGAAAGCTTCCATTTCTTCAATACCCAATTCTTTAAATAGAAGCGTTTTCGCTTCGTGAACTGCCTTTATAGACTCCTTATTCCTGTCCGCGTGTCCTTTTTGCATTTTATGACCTTCAAATGCTCTATTGTATAAATCCATCATTTAACCTTTTTGATCTTACATGACTATATGATTTAATTTTGACCTCATCATAATAGCCTTTTTTCTCTTCTAAGCACTTCTTAAAATCCGCTTTACTTGGTAGCCGGTATGCGTTGCTATCAGCTACTTTTACGATTATCCTTTTCATGTTCTTTCTCCATTTTTTCCAATATCTGTTTATATACTTTCCACTTTTTAACGTGTGGCTGCATTCTGTTTTCGTCCTTGTATTTGTCTATCTTCTTTTGTATAACTTGTTTTGCGTCTGCTGTTGAATAAACCCCGTATATATTATTACTGATATGTCTATCTTCTAGTTTTTCGCAATTTGCTGTTATGAAGTTAATCATACCTCCGCTTGTAATAGGTAAATCTAATCTTGTGAAATTCATATTTTTCCTTTTTTGAGGCGGTTAAGCCTCTTTTAGTCCATAAACAGGGATAAAGTAAGGGATTACGTCGTCCGCTTCGATACATAGGTGTTTTTCTTCGATTATTACATCAAGTGAATGGTGTAAGTCCTCGTAAACGTCCTCTATGCATTCCGCTTTTGTAAGTTCGTTTGTAAGTTCTGCTTCTACTGCTTCAAAAGCATAGTCTATGTCTTGACCTCTTTCGTCTTGACTTCCTAAGTAAGTGTTTACGTTTGTTTCATAACTCATTGTGTGACCTCTCTTTGATGTGTTAAAGAAAGTATAAGCTATTTCAGCTTATAGAATTATTAAAGTATGTAGTATGTATTTATTTTATTGAAGGGTCTAGAACGTAATGAGATACGATTGTATCTACTGCTTGCTTATTAGGTTTGATGTTGATAGCTATTAAAAATGTAGTCGAGGTAATAATTATGAATAACAATAGCAATAAGGCTATAAAGTGCCCGTTGCTATACATTTATGACTACAAGTTTAAAATTTTTCGTATGTGGAAGGTTGTTTTTTTCTATGTATTTATCCCTTTTGTAAGCACCTTCTATCGGATCTTTAAATCTTCCTAGCTTAACATTCTTTCTTTTTCCATTGGTTTTAAATTCTATTTGAGATACCCATTTCCCTGATTTAGTGTCATAAGTAACACCTAGGTAACCGCTTGTATTTCTTGTGTTTATCCTTCTTTTATTTGCCCCTTGAACCTCTCTATTTGCCCATCTGCAATTTGAAGCTTCGTAATCTCCATAAGGGTTAATTCTATCTATTGATAAATCATCCGTATAGCCATTGCTTAATGCCCATGCTTTAAAGTTATAATACTCCATCCAATCTTTAGAAACTCCTACACCCTTAGATTTGTAATTTTTTGTGGCTACGGTATGATTACTTAGAGTTCTATATTTTATTCCGCACCATATTTTATAAAGTCTTGTGTATCTATCTCCGTGTTTTTTATTTTTAATAGACGTAATCTCTTTAGTCATGCACCCACAACTAACTTGTGGACGAGAACTCATCAAAGAGTATATGGACTTCTTTTCTATTGATCCACAATGTAAGCACTTAGCTCTACATACCCTTATTCTTTTGCCTTTCTCTGTGTAATACGGGTCTATTTCATCCATAAAGATAAAACATTTATAGATGCTCCCTTTAATGAGAATATTTTTATCCATTTATCACTCTCCTAACAAAATTTAGCACGTTTTTTCCATCCATTGCGGAACATTGCGAAAGAGGGTTTTTTCTTAATAAGATCATCATAGAACTTTAATTCTAGTTCGTCAAATTGCATATCGAATAACTCTTCGTCGTAATTGTTTAAAGCTTCGATAGTTTGACTTCCTAAAATTCCGTCCTCCGTTGCACCGACTAGCTTTTGAGCTTTTCGTACTGCGTTTTTTGATCCGCTATTTACTGCGAATAAAAATATCTCGTTTGCTGTGTTCTGACTGTGTAGGAAATTAAGCTTCAAGCGGTTAAAATAGTTCTCTTTATAGAAAAGCTCGACTAAGCTTATAAAAGCTCCGTTAGCGTGTAGTTCTATGCTTGCAAGTGCCATATTGTCGTTATTTCTTGCAAGTGAAGCTTTAACTATACTCCATCCGTACCAATGAGGGTGCGCAACTTGATATATTCCGCCTACGGTTAAGCCGTCCTCTCCTTTGTTTTTGTGAAGGAAGTTTGAAGGGTTGTTGTATTCTAGTTTTTGAAGTATTTCAAAAGCCGGTTTAATGTTTGCCATTTTAAGCCTTTAGTGTAAGATATTCAATTATAGAATAAAAAGCAAGAAGTATTAGGATTTTATGCCATTTTGTCATTTTATAAGACTCCCATAACTCGCAAGTTAATAAGGCTTCCTTCTCTTCTTGACTAAGACTAGCCATAAGCTTTTATGATAAGATAGCCCAATACAGAGATAATAGTACCTACTGCAAGAACTGAAAGCCCGATATATAAACCGGATTTAAAAGCCGATTTCTTGTCGTCCTCTTTTTGCCTTAAAGCAAGGTCGCCTCTTAGCTCCTGTATCTCTTTGTTTTTGATCTCGTTTTTAATCTCTGTATGTCTCGCTTCTGCCCGTTCTGAATATTTGAACATAAGCCCTTTTAAGTCTTTCAATTCGTCCTCTATTCCGTCCATACGTTCTGATCCTCTGTCAAGCCTTCCATTGATGCTCTGCTGTCCGTGTTCTAATACTTCTAATTCGTGAAATATTTTTTCTTCGGATTGCTTAAGCCCTTGAATGGTTGGAAGTTGTCTTATTTGAGAGTCTTTAAGGTTAATTTCTTCTGCTGTCAATGACATTTTTTCGCCTTCTTTGAATTGTATAATTTTATCATTTTTTAGCGTTCACAAATTCCGCTGTTCTGGTGTTTTCTTTGTGCCTAAAATCTTTGTTATTTTCTCTGCTCCCCTAGAGCCAAAGTATGCAAACGTCATAGTTATTAACAGAGCTTCGATAACGGGAATGTAAGCTTCTCTAACGTGAAATTCTCCTATGTTTCCATCAGCAAGCACGATAGATATAAATAAGATCATCATAATCGAGTAGCTAATAGGTCTTACCAGCCTTGTAACTATGTTTTCATTATCTGATAACCAGCGTTTTGTTATCTCCTTTTCGTTCTCCATCGAATCTTTCATAAACGCTACTTGTTGAGCGTTCTCTATCTCTTTGAGCTTGTTTTTTAAAACAAGTCGTTCCTCATCACTTGTAACGATTTTATCAATAGCATTTCCAGTCGATTTTACGACACTTCCTAAGCTACTAGAAAGCAGATTACTTAAAAAACTCATATCAAACCCCTAACATTTTTTTTATTATCTTTCTAGGATATTTAACTAAACACCCTAATAAACCGCCTAACATAATTAGATAAGCTCCTACTGCTTTACGCTTCCAAAGACACAAAATAAAAACGTGTGTACTGCAAGACTCATCATGTTTTTTACAACAATCGCTAATATCTTGTATCTGCCACTTGAAAGGTGACACCCATACCGCCCACTTTTCAGGGAAGTAGCTACAATGATCTTCTTTATTTTCCATCTTCGTACTTATACATAAAAACTAATCTACCTTTTTTTGCTCCGTATTCGCTCTCTTTGGTAGGAAGATAACCAAAGCCATACCCAAAGAGTACCTTATAAAAAAGCATTGATTTTCTGTTCTCTTCCCACTGTTTATATTTAAAGTTATATGCTGTGTTTCTTATGTTCCATTTTATAGACATAATAGGACAGAAATTAGACTCTAAAGCATCCCCTTTATCAAAAGAGTTACCCTTGCACTTTTCAAGGCACTTTAAAAGTTTTTTATCACTTACTAGGTCTTGCCCTCGTCTATCGTCTAGGTGTTCATACATAAATACTTTTGAAGTCGTATCGCAATATGAATCATCATCTAACCAACCCCAGATCAACCAATAGGCTAACTGATACTCTAACCATGATACATAGCGTTTTTTGATATAACCGCCCGTTGTATCGTGATACGGTGCTATTTTATATTCGGTTTCTGTTTCGGTAATCGGTCTTTCTATAAGTCTGGGTAAATAAATATCATTTTTTAGGACGTAGTTATATACTCTGTTTCGTGCATATCTTCTAAAGGGTACGGCTAGAATAAACCAGAATAAGCCTAATACTTTTCGTATGAGCGTAAAGGCTAATACTAGAACATATCTAAGATATTTATACATTAGAGTATGATCGCATCTAATTGTGCTTGTGTCGTACAAGCTTGAATATCTTTAGAGTTCTGGCGCATCTGTTTTTGAATAGATTTAACATAGGCTATGTTCCCTCCTATTCTTCCCATTAGTTCGGCTTTTGTTTCACCGTCTAGCAAGATTCCATCTACGTAAGGTGTCGGTGATAAAGGGTCTAAGGTATAGGCATCATAATCTCTTTCTTGCATAGGAAATGTATCTATCTCGAATTGTGCGAATGTTTCAAAAGCCGTATCTATTTTGGCTTGTGCTGTATCTCTGTTTTCAACAATCTTTGTTTTTATTGCTGTTGCTAGATCAAACGGGGGATTATTCATCTGTTCCGCTTTGGCTTGTGCTGTTGCAGTGTCGCCACATTCCATTTTAAAACCGTTAGAGTGTATTACTTGTGTTCCTTGTACTATATAAGTCATTTTTTAACCTTTGTGTAAATTGTAGAAGTGTGGAAATGTCATGTCATACCTCAATATCTCATTTGAGTTATTGCTCACAGCCACCCTAGTGTAAATATAGATAGGGTTAAAACTGTATAGGTAATTTCCATATCTAAATACGCTCTTAGCTACGGTAGATGATGCTAGTCCTCGTGATTCTCCAAAGAAAGCGTATTGCTCAATATATGTGGTTAAGTTGATAACTTTTGGAACAGCGTTACCGTGAGAGGAAGCGTATAACATATCACCATCGAGAAATAGCGTTGCACTGTATGATTGTGTCGTACTATACATATAAGAAATAAACTCTGAACTACCATCTGATATTTTATACCTTACTAAACCAACTGTGGAAACTAGATAATATATGTAACCGCCATGAATGACAATGGAATTTGCCACAAACGTTTCAGTTAAGGCTATACCTGTCGTATATGTGTTCGTAGATTTGGTGTAGATAAATGTATTAGTTGAAGAGGCTTGTAAACCGTAAACCTTATCAGGGTTATCAGGGTCTACTTCCCACACGTAAAGAATAGCCGATGCGGGGGGTGTTGTTGGTGTTGTTAGTGGAGTCCATGAATGACCTACTGTATCGTATTTATAAGGCGCATCGGTTACATGAGTAGTTCCATTGTGATACGTAAGAAATAAAATATCTGTTCCGCTTACAATAGGGGAACAGTAAGCCATTGCTACGGGGCATGAAGTTCTTAAAGTCCAACCTTCTGTAGCTAAGTCATAACTGCTAAAATCAGTAGTGGTTCCGTTTAGCTGATATACGACATCTCCAACCCTTGCTATAACGTGTTGAGATGAGGAGATTGTAGCGGGGGTTGTTCCAACAGAAATTCTTGTGCCTACGTTTTTATTATAGTTAGTAGGGGGATTTTCAGCTTGATAAGCTCCCCCTTGTGTAGTTGAATCAAAATAAGGCATAGTATTAACACCATCAGCCATAACAGCATCAAAAGTAATTCGGCTTTGACTTTTAGTAACTGTATTCTTTATCTGTTGCGCTCTTTGTTCATCCATGTTTTAGCTCCATACCCCGTAAGGGAAATTATTAACATCATCTACAATATAGCTATTTGTTAATGTAGCTAGTAAAGTAGTGCCGTCTGTGTCGTAATACTTAATCGTTTCAATGTCGAAACTTGCTGTATAAGTATAAACTTTAGTGTTACCACTTGTATAAGTGATAGTGTCTATATCGTTGTTTGCTGTGACTGTGATAGGTATGTTTATATTTTCGTTTAGTCCAGCAAATAAAACCTCGATAAAGTCCTCTACGCTTAGTTTAATCCATTCTGTGCCTACTGTAAGCTCGGGGTCGTTGTTTATATTAGGCGACACATTGGAAACGTAAGCCACACCATTGTGAATGACTGATTTATTTGCAAAATCCGTTGTTGTATCCCATCCGCCCGATACGAAATTAGCGGAAGCATAAGCAAGATTACGAGCTGTTAAAGTTTGATCTCTATAACTTAGCGTCGTATCTCTTGCCGTGTTTACTTCGGTTTGAAGTGTATTAAGTTCGGTTTGAAGTCCGTTTATCTGTCCGATTGCTACATTCATTTCAGGTTGAAAGTCCACATATAAAGCTAAAACAAAAGCGTCTGCCCGACTGTTAAATATTTCGGGTGTATCCGTTGATTGTGGCGCAGTTGGAAGTGCCGTCAAAGTCTGCGTAATTGCCATTCATTTACTCCTTATAAGTTGGTTTGTTCTATCTGTATTCCGTTAGGACGGATTGCGCCCTCTACGGTACATGCTGCGTCTGCTGTTAGCGTGAAAGACATTACGCTTCCTAACGCTATTAGTGCGCTTATTGTCTCGTATTGTACCACGATTGTATCAGTGTTTTTGTGCGCTACTGCCGTGCTAGTTTTGTATAGTACTCCGTCATCATAAGACTTGATAGTTATATTTACGTCTGTACCTGTTGGAACTCTAATTAAAGAGGCGCACGTTATATGCCCTGCCGTAACCTCTTCCGATACAGAAACATTACAGATTGAAGCGGACTCCACACCTGCGGATAAAGTGAATTCAGTCGGGCAACTTCCTTCATGTAATACACTCATATTAGGGGTTGGAACTCTTGTTAGCAATACTGTTGTATCCTGCTCGGGCGAATAACTGACTGTTGGATGAGTCATTATGTCCTCATTTACAGGAACTTTTGCGAAAGGCGACTTATTTATGCTAAATCTTACATCCTCCATCACGCGAAAAGCGTTTCCGCCTGTCAAAACTGCTTGATACAATTCCCCTTTTTTTGCTTCATATGCTCCAACTATAATAAAAGACATATTATCTAACCTCCGAAATTGATATGCTCGCCTGCGTCTGTACCGGATTGCTTAACACTGTTGTATAGTTTTCGACGTATCCCTGTAATAAAAGATTTTCGTATCCACTATCCGCGCTTTCATCGACAATAAATAAAACAACTTTTCCTAGTTTTCTTTTAATCAGTCGCTTAACGTGATTTATTCGTCCGCTTTCAAACTGTATTTCTATGTCCATCGTATCGCGTGATATTCTTCTGGTTAGTGAAGTGTCTCCGAATTCGTCCGTTTCCTTCTTTGAATAATCTTCTATTCCCATTCCTACGCTAAACAATGTGTCTGCTACATATTCGGTTTTGCCACTGTTTAAAAAGCCTATACTCGAATATGATCCGTATCCTTCTGTCACTGTTACTTTGACTTTTCCGACTACGGGTTGAATACGATAAAAAAAGTTTCTTTCAAATTCTGTTAAATCAGGGATGAGAGGCGAATAAAAATAATTAAACCAACTATCCACCGTGTAACGAGTTTCTATTTTTTCGGTTATGGTCTGAACAGGTGTAACAAGATCGCTTGATTGAAACACTTCTATAATAATGTCTGTTCCTCTAACGTCTCCCAATGCGATAGTGTCGTATCGGCTTGTATCGAATTCTAATATTAAATCATATGGCGACGCTCCGCCCGTCTTTGTTGTTGCGTCACATATAGTGCTAGTACCCGATTTCAAGTCGATACAAGCGTGAGGATTTGAAACACTCCACTTTAACCACAAAGAGGGATTATCTGTTGGTATGTTGCCTAAATTACCGTCCGTTACTGACTTGTAATGATAATTTTCATAAGTCACAATATCATTAAAATTGTAAGTCGTTGCTAGTACAAAATCAGGGTAGAGTGAGTCTACGTTAATTGTTGTAAAGCTTGTTATGCTTTGATCTAAAATAAGCATTTTATGCTCCCTCTTGAAGTATTATATTGCTATCTCTTTGTACAGTTAATTGTTTCTTAGATACTTTGTTTATTTCGTATAAGTGCGCTTGCATAACATTAAGTGTCTGCACCATCTGTTTAAACAATCCGCCTTGACCGTTCAAGCCTAAATCTCTTGTAGTTTGTGCATTTACTACATATTCCCGTCCGTGTACCACTCCGGCAACTTGATTTATTCCGATATTGCCGGTATAACCACCGCTTGAAAAGCCCTTCGCTCCGCTTGCTAGTAATTGTGTCCTTGTATTGGCTTCTATCTGCTTAAGGACGCTTAACTCCGTTTCCATTACTCCGGTTAAATCTTCAAACTGTGAAGCTATCGCTAAACGTGCGAATTCCTGTTCCTGCTTGCTTCCAAACGCTGTTACATCGTCAAGTACAGAAGTAAGCCCTAAAGTCTTATCTAAAGATTGAGAGAATTTAGCGTAATCGCCCGTCTTTGATAGTCCGATAGTTGCACTCATAGACTCATAGAATTTATCAAGCGTGTTAGTGCTTCCTAAAGATGAAGCTCTAAGGCTTTCAGTAGCACCCTTTAGACGGTCTATTGAACTTCCGACAATACCCAAAGATGACTCAATGCCTCTAAGTGTTTCTTTAAGCCCGTCTTGAAGTGCTTTTATTCTTGCTTTTTCGGCTTCCTCTAATGCTTTTTGACGTTCTTTTGCTCGTCGTGCTTCATTTTTTGCGTGTTCTATTGCAAATTTTTCTGCCGCTTTTCTTTTTGAATCTTCTATCTTTTGGGCTTCTTTTAGTTTTGCGTCCTCTATTCTCTTAGCTTCTCTAAGGTTGGCTTCCTCTTCTTTTTTGGCTTCTCTCTGTGCTTTTTCTCTTGCTTTCTCTTCTGCTGACTCTTTTTCGTCAATAGCGTTTTTAGCTGTGTTCAAATAGTCTAATTCTGCGTCTGTTAGTCCGCCTGTTCCTTGCTTTAATGTTTCAAACTGACTCATTAACTCGGCTTGCGTATTAGCTACTTGTAAGTTAAAGGCATCGGCTTGCTCTTGTAGTAGCTCCTGTTGAGTTTTTAAACTGTCCACAAAGCTTTCAACATTACTTGAAGCCTGCGACATTGCGTCGCCTACTGACTCGATAGCGTCTACATAATTGTAAATCTCTTCTGGCGAAAATTTACCCTGTGGGAATATCTCGCTTAAATATTCAGCTAGTTTTGCCGGATCGTTTGCGTCGTACATATCTTGAAGGGTTGAATAGTCAATATCGTATTTACTAATTAACTGATCTAGTAAATCAGGGAATGAGTCTACACCTAAACGAGTAGATAGCTCGTTTACTTGTTTAGTAGCTTCCTCTAAGGCAATATTTGCGTATTTGTTATTCTGCGTAACTTCGTCATATATGCCCTTCCATGTTTCACGGTACCCATCCATAGCCCCTGCCATGTCTAACATTGAAGAGGTATAAGAGTTTATGGCTTCGCTTACTGCTGTTTCAAATTCAATTAAATCCTCTAAGTTTCCGCCTCTTGCAACTGCTCCAACATCCGGCAATGTTTCGCCTAAGTCCGACATTGCACCGAATAACTGAAAGATATTATCAAACTGCTTTACGGTAGCCCCACCTTTTAGCTCTAATGTTTCAAGATTAAACCCTGCAAGAACTCCGTTAAACTCTAATAAGTTAGGGTTGTTAAAAGACTCTCTCCATGCTGTCGTTACGTCGCTTATAAGCGTTCCTGCGGCTACTTTTAAATCGTTTACAAATTCAGATCCATAAAGCCCACTCGCACCGAATAGCTTATTCTGTACGTCTACGCTGCTTTTTAGTTCTTTTAACGCTGTTTCTAAAGATTTAGTTGAGTCCATACCTTCAAAGGCAAAACCTGCGGAAGTGCCTTGAACGTCTCCAACTGATACAGGCGCGGAAGCTCCACCGCCCCCACCGCTTAAAGTCTGCCCTATGTTACCCAATAACGCCACTACGGAAGCGGAAGTTGCTGCAACTGCCGGAAGGTTTGCCGGAAAAGGTGCTGATCCCCATGCTTGTATTACTGCATTAACCGCACCAACTAAAGCGAGGCTAGATTGTGCTACCTCGAAAGTCTTTGCTCCGTCTGATCCTTCCTCGAAAAATTGCGCCATTGCACCGGCTAGTTGCCCGTACCCTTGAAGTTGATTGTTTAAGTTCTCGCTTCTAAGTGTAGCCTGCTCTTTATCGAATTTAGCTTCTGCCTTTTTCTCTTTTTTCTCGTCGCCTCTTGCTTCTAAGAAAGCTTTTGCATAACGCTGTTGAGACTCATAATCTGCTTTTTGATACTTAAGGTTATTGACGTGCATTTTTTGGAATGACTGCCCGACTCCTGCAATTGCTTTTGCGTTTCCTTCTAGTGAAGTAGTCCAATCCTGTGTACTTTCAGCGAGTGAGATTTGAGCGTCCAATATGCTATTAAAGCTGTCGGCTGTTTCGTCAAGGTCGCCCAATGCCTCTTTAAGATCAAGTTCGGCTAGTTTCTGTTTAGCGTCGTAACTCTCGTTAAGCATTATGATTTCGTTCTCGAAAGCTTCCATTATACTTTCGGCTAGTTCTAACTCGGCTTCATCTGCTGCGATAAGTTCAGCTTGTACTTCTGCGCCTTTCTTTTGCTCTCTTCTAAGTGCCTGTGATATTGCGACTCTTTCCTCTACGGTTACGTTCCAATCGTCGAAAGCCTCTTTAGTGTCTTTTGCGCTCTTTGTAAGCTCCCACTGTGCATTAGATATATCTATACTTAACTGTAAAGACTCGTCAAGCCATCTATTTGTATCTTCTGACGTTATTAAACCGATAGACTCTAAAGCTCCCGAAATACCTATTAAAGAGTCTGCTAGTGCCTTAACCATAGTTTTAAACGCTATCTCTGTACCGCTTGTTAATCCTGTAAACCCTGCGCTTGCTGTCTCGAAAAGAAGGTTAAAACCGTCTCCCATTCTTGATAGTGTAGCTCCGGCAAAATCTCCATAAAGTACAATATCGTCTTTATTCTCATTGATAGCGTCTGCAAGATCATTAAAGCTGTCTTTCGTTGAGTCAAATAGTCCTTTAGTTAGCTCTCCGTTTAATTGCTCCCATGCATTAGTCAAGTTACTTATTGCACGTTCCATTGTGTCTGCCGGTTGGAACTGACTTAATCTATCATTTAGTAACCCGACTACGTTTTCGGAATTCTTTAACTCTTCGTTAGTTAATCCTAAACCGGTTAAAAATCTCCCTAAATCAGAGTTAGCTAATACCGTACCCGTTGCGAGTCCGTCCACTCCTGCAAGTAGCCCTTGAAATTCAATCTCTGCGCTTCCTGCTGCGATAGAAACTTGTTTAGTTAGCTGCACCATATCGTCAGTGCTTGCCCCTGCGTTTTTCATCGATACATACATAGCTTTATAGATTTTGTTTGTTTCGTCTAATGTGTGAGGGGTGTCTACATTTACGGCTTGAAGTGCTTTAAGTGTCTTTGTGGCTTCTACGTTTGCTAAGGTGTATTTTTCTTGGATATTAAGGGCATTGCCCATGCTATCCACATTTTTAGAGGTAGCAACTGTTAAGGCGGTTAAACCTTGTATGTTTTGTTCCATAGACTTATTAAAGTTGAAGCCTACCGCTAAGGTAGCGTCATAGGCTTTATTTAATGCATATACGCTTCCGGTTAGAACTGCGGTTTTTTTTGCTAAGTCTGTTAAAGAAGTTGTGGATTTCTTAGAATGCTTGTCTAAGTCTTGCAGTTTAGTGTTTAAATCATTGGCACTTTTTGCACCGTTTACATTTACATTAATGTCAAATTCTGCCATACAAAACCGCCTTAAAAATTTAATTTATTATAGCATTTTTAAGGAGTTGGATTATTTAGAGGCTTTGTTTTTGCCCTTCATCCATGCATCAAAACATAGCAATAGAATAGGTACATATTTGCTTGTCTTTAGATTATTCCAATGTATAAAATCTTTTAGGGCTTGATAATTAAAGCCCGTGACTCCATTCATTCCGTATTCCATCGGTACACTGTTAAAAATATGTATCAATAGAAGCGACTCTTCATCGGTTGGAACTCCGACTATTTTACTTTGCGGATCATTTAAAATAGTCTCTTTGTCGCGTTCAGGTATTGAGTTAATACCGTTTCCACCTCCTGACTGTTCAAAGTACGTTAAGAGGTGTTTTAGTCGTTTCCCTCTTTGTCTTGGATGTCTTTTTGAATGGTATCAAATACACGTTTATATCCGTACTCGTGCCCCAATTCCATGATTTCAGAGATGAAGTCTCCACCTAAACTCATATCTAAGCGTGATTTATAGATATTCTCTTCCTGTTCACTGTCACTCAAAACTTCAATTGCTTCATTAAGCTTGTCTGTTAGCTCTTGCATTTCTTCAAAGATTTTATCGACTTCCGCCCAATCTTCGAGCTTTTCTTTGATCTCTTTCTTTTGCTGTAAAAACGTCAAACGTGAAGAGTATTTCCTCGTCTCTTTAGACAATTTTAAAAGCTCGTCTTGCTTTGCTTTGTGCGCTTTCGTTTCACTCTTTGAAAGCTCTTTAAAAGTACCTGTAAGCGTTTTATCGCCTACCTCTAACGTAAAATCTTGAATGAAAGTGAATTTCATGTTATATTCCTTGCTAATTTTTTTTAAGTTGCTAATTTTTGGCTATCTAGTTTTAAGTAGATACGTGACGGGAATTAGCATAAAACCCGTCAAGCTATTATGCGAAAAATCCCATTTTAAGAGTTAGCGCAATGTCGCTTCCATCATTTAAAATCTTGTAAGTAACAGAACGCTTAAGCTGATTGCTTTCGTCGCTGTCGCTTTGTGTCTCTGTCTTTACAAGTGAAGCTGTTACGTGCATAGATTGACCGTTTACAAGTGCGCCTGCGCTGTCTGTGCCTACTTTTATGTCAAGTGCTGCTGTTGATTGTGCTTCGATTGCTGCTATCTCTCTGTCATAGTCTGCATTGTCTACATAAAAATCAATAGTACACGTTAAAGAGTAATCCGTCATTGTCTTACCTTTAAGCCCACTCGCACCGCCCATTGTGTACTTATCTGAAATTTCAGGATTTGTCGAGATAGTAACTTTATCCGGCTTTAGTGTTACACCGCCTAAAGTGACTGTTGAATAATTTGAAACTATCATTAAAGGCTCTGTTGAAAGCGTCACGGAAGGTTGAGCTACTACGGTAGGTGTTGCGCTGTCGATATACCCTTGAAGCCCTGCCGATATTTTCGCACTCGCTCCGACTTCAAACTCCATTGTTAAATCAGAAGCAAGGCTTCCTGTGAAAGAGAATTGGTTTGTGTCAAGAACTGCAAGTGCACTTCCCAAAACAGGTGTCTGCGTATTCGTGTAAGTTACAAATTCGTTTCCTACTACTGCGGTATCGATAGTCTCATCAAAGCCACAAACTTTAAGTAGTTCGCCAAACTCCGGAACTGTTTCAAGTGCTGTTCCTGCGCTATCGTTTGATCTCATCATATGTTCTACACTGAAAGAAGCCTGTGCATTTGCTACATCAACGTATGACTCTGTAGCGTTCAGTTTTCCACTAATACGCTTATAATCATTCGACGATATTTCAGGATTGATTAAAACAGGCGCGGAACTCTCCAGAAAGTTTGCCGGTGCTGTTGGTAGAACTGCTCCACTCTTTAGAAAAAGTGCGGATTTCGTTGTATTTGTGATTGCCATTTTTTCGCCTTTATGTGTGAAATAAGTTTGATAATTATATCACGAATACTACTCGTAATTATTGACCTCAAACGTGACTAGCATTTCATAGAAGTTATTATCCGTATCTATTGCGTTGCCCTGTGCTTGTCCTATATCTACGTTTATATCAGAAGCTAGTACCCTACTGCTTAAGAACTCCAATACACTGTCAGCTAAGGTGTAGGTAAGCGGAACATTTTTTGCATAACAAAACACTTGAAGTTGCCCGTTGTACTTCGTTCTGCCTCTTAAAGTTCCGTCCATCCCGTAATTACTGTTTTTAACAGGAACATACTTAAGACTTATCCAATCGTCATTGGTAGATACATCAATTTCCGTGCCATCAAATTGTATTGGTGTTAGTACCCAACTGTCTATAAAATATTGCTCGATTGTCTGCTTTGCTAGTGCTATTCCCATATCATCCCTTTAGTTTTTGTAACTCTTCTTGTAATTCTAAGTTAAACCGTTGTAATATCGGGTAGACTCCATCTGGTAACTGTTTTGATCCACCCTTTACCCCTGCCCTTATCCCTCTAAAGATTATGTCTGCGTATTCCATGTTATTAGACATTACCCAATGAGTAGCGGAAACTTTTTTTAGCTCCCATGCACTCTTAAGCGTTCCTGTGTCTACCGGTGTACTTCTTATTAATTCAGTATGTAAATTGACTACATACCTATTAATGATCTGCTCTTGTTTGCTTAATAGGTCTTGGAATTCGCTTGAAAGTGACATTATTTTTTAATCAGTATTTCATACTTAATAGCTATGTTTTGAAGGAATGAAGGAACAATAAGAAGTATCTCGTATTCATTCCCATTAAACAAAATAGTATCGTTTTTGTCTATGTCTAACTCTGTGTACGTCGTGATAGAAAATTGATAGTCTTTCAGTATGTCGTCGTCGTTTGCTTTCGCCTGTGCAAAAGTTGAAGGTTTACTATTTACGAATGCTTTTAAAAGAACAGGTGTAACAGTCTTTGCGCTTCCTGTTGCAACATCATAAGCACCTTTTTCAATCTGGTTAAACGTAATGTCGCTTCCTACGTCTTGCAATGCTTCCTTAATGTCTGCTATTGCGTCTAAAGCCTCTTGCATTTTAAGCTCTCTCTAGTCTGAAAGTTCCGTCGGTTGTAAGTCCGTACTGTGATAGAAGAGTATTTACGATTGAAGGAAAAGCATTTGATCTTTGCCCTTTAGTAAAGAACTCTGTCTCTACTGCTCCGTCAATGCTTTTACGCTTGATATTGTCTTTTCCGTCTGAATTTAGCATATCCAAACCGATTGAGTGTACCGATAAATGAACACATCCTAACTTTAAGTCGCTTTCTAAGTCGCTTGGTAAATCTATCTTATTTCGTATAAGCAAGGTAGACTGTCTTAGATAAGCTTCTTTTTGAGGATCGGTTAAGCCCGTCCATGAAGTGTTGTCGCCCACCATATTACTTACTATTAATTCCGCGTCTGCAAGTGTTGAGAAACTATCATAATCGTTAAGAGGAAATATTATAAGTGCCATTGTTTTAAGTCCTTCTATAAGCTTAAAAACCCCTCACGAATGAGAGGCTATAAACTTACAAGCCCTTATCGTCTTTAGGGGCGTCTTTTGGCTCGGCTTCTTTTGGCTCGGCTTCTTTTGGCTCGGGCTTTTTCTTAAACCCTGCCTTTTCCCATTCGGCAATATCTACCGAATTAGTAACTTTTACTTCTTTTTTGTCTGCATTAATAAAAATTGCCATTGTTACACCTTAGAAATAAAGATCGTATGCGTAACTGCTGTTGCAGTAGTTCCGACTTTTGTAACTGTTGCACGGAAAAAGTCTGCTCCTGTTACTAAGCTGTTAAGCTGTTTCGATGTAAACCCGATTTCGTGCTGACCGTCTGAAAGAACAGTTGCAAGATTACCGATTTGAACATATGTACCGCCTACTGCGTCGGAAGCCTCTAAAGCTACCGTATAGTTATTTGAAGCGTCAAAAGTACCTGTCGCACCTGTAACGTCAATGATAGCAACATAAGAAGCTTCGCCAACTGCTAAACCGTTAATATTTATACCTGTTGTTGAAGCGGTTGTACTAACCACTTCATTTTCAGATAGTTTTGATAATTCGTCAAGAATTTTATACATTAATCGTCTCCTTATTTAGTCGCTGCTGCGTCTGTAATATTTTTCAAGCGTGAAGCTGAACGTGCGCCAAATACACCGAAAGAAGCGTACCACTCTAAACGAGTTCTTAAAGCCGGCTTCTCTTGAAGCTCTCCGATGTCTCGGGCTTCCATTCCGCCATTTTCCAAACCTTCAACCATGCCCTCGCTAAACGATACAACATAAATTGAAGCTGTACTTCCTGCTTCTGTAAACGGAAGGATTTCAGCGTTATTGTTGTCTCTGTAAGCGATAAGTATCGGAAGATCATTATACATTGTAACTTGTCGTCCGAATTCATCTTTAGAATGAGTGATATATCCACCAATTGCCGTATCTCTACAAGCAACTGTTAAACGTCTGCGCATTGCCTTAGACATAACTAAGTGAGTAGGATTGTCTACTGCGTCGATTGCTTCATCAAGTTTAACAAGACTAAGCCCTGCACCTGTTGCATGATTTTCAATAACAAGTTCGCCACTTAAACGCTTTTGTAGTCCGTCAAACTCTTTCGGGTCTGCTTCGCTGTCGCCTTTAATAAAAGTACGCGTCCATGCACCGGCTAGGGCTTTGATTTTCATTGCCTCTTGAACAGTACGTTGATCTGCTCCCTGTGTATCGATAATAAATTTATCTACATCAAGGTCGCCCCCTGCGATAGCTAGTGACTCGGTTTGTGGGTTAAGAATACCTGTACTTTCGGTATATGATCCATTTACACCTCGAAAACCGATGCCCGGCAATGTCTCTTCTACATTGTATTTTAAAGAGTTACCTTCAATATTACGAAACGATAAAGCCATCATAACATCAGAACTCTCTGCGAATTTCATCATCACACCGGCCAAGTAAACGTCGCCCGTATTTCTCTTTGAAGCTTCTAATAGTGTTAAAGCCATTTAATTATTTCCTTCCTGCGTTCATTAATTCAGTAGCACTCATATTTTGAGTATCTCCTGTTTTTGTTTTAGTGCCATTTCCTGCACCGCCTCCACCTGTTCCCTCTGCTTTAAACATAGTAGCATAAGAAGAACTTGTCGAAAGCTCCTCTACTCTGTCGCTTAAAGACATAGGCTTGTTATTGTGGTACTTTGTAGAATTATCATCGTTTTTAAAGATGATGTTATCATTTTCATATACTGCACCCTTTAAGGCAATGCCCTCTAAGATTTCGTACATTTCAGGATTTATAGCACGTTGTGCCAAACCTGTTTTAGATAAAGCGTTTCTAAGTGCCATATCCGATAGCTTTGCTTTATAAGAGGTTTCAACATCCGTTCTCTCTTTTTGCGCTAAATCTATTTGATTTTTAAGATTTTGAAGCTCGGCTTCATTGTCTTTATTGCCCTTAGAACTCTTAAGCCCTTCTATCGTTTCATCATTGATATTATCAATGCCGAAAGTTTTTTTGATAAGGTCGTTTCCTTGCTTATACTTGTCTCTCGTTTCCGTGATATTAGCGACTTTTAACTCTAAGTTGTTGATTGTCTCGACGTTGCTTTTTGTAGCTGTTTCGAGTACCTTAATAACCTCTAACGCTTCGGTATTGTCTCCGACTAATCCGATTAACTTTTCAAAACTCATAATTCAGCCTCCGACTTGAAATATGAAAAAATTATATCATATATTTAAGCCCTTAGTAATTGCGTCAATGCTTAGACTCTGCCCTGCATATTTAACGTCAGGAAGTCCACCGACTTTATAAGTTCCTTTTTTGAAAGCCTCGAATTTTCGTTTACCTAATACCTGTCGTTGAAATTCAGGCGACTTTGTATTAAACCATTCGCCATAATTCATATTAGGGATTAATCCGTCTTGGCTCGGTCTAGTTCCTAATTCTTTGTGATCGGTTGTAATAGGTGTAAGCTTTGACCTACAATTAAAATGTCTTGGCGGACTATTTGGAACATCATCTATTTTCACGTGAAACACTGCATTATCTAAATTCCTGCATATCTCGCTAGTTTTCTTATCCAATACCCCTACGCTTATATATCCTTCTATAAACCCGTATTTTTCAAGTTCTCTATAAGCTGAATATGTCGCGTTTTCTCTCGCTTCCTTTATGGTAGTTCCAACAACTGTTTTAAGGTTTGATAATGTTGCGTAATCGTGCTTGTCTTTGATTGCTTTAACGATATTTGGAAGAGATGATCCTTTAGATACTTCCTTAGCAAGTGCAACTCTTAATGCTCTTTCGTGTTTATCCGCTGTTATCTTGAAGAGTTCTTTAAAGCCGTAACCTTGAATGTCTTTCGTTGCTTTTGTGATTTCGTCAAGCACAGTTGTAGGAATTGCTTTTGTCGCAATGTCTATCGTGTAAGCGGTGTAAACAACTCCGGCTACTTGGTTTATATCATCTTCCATAAATGGCAATAAAGGCTTATAAGAGTCTTGTATCTGTTGCTTAATGATCTTCTTAACTTCGATAAGCCTTTTCTTCGTCCATTCGCCCTTAGTGCTTTCTATTGCTTTTGTTATCTCTTCCAAAGCAAGGTTAAGGCTTAAGCGTGTATCTGAATAGCCTTTCGACTCGTATAGTTCAAAAAGCGTTCCTTCTGTAAGTGCTAAATCGTTAAAAGGGATCATGCAGCTACTCGATTATCAATAGTTCTTTTTCAGTCGCTATCTCTTCTTTACTCATAGGGTCTAAAGTTTCGCCCTTGATAAGTATAGATATAAGCTTCTCATAGCTTATTATGCTCTGTGTAAACATTTCTAAATACTTCTGCACCTCTTCCGGTGTTAATTTAGTGTCTACAAAGTCACGATTAACTTTCACTTGTTTATCAAAGTTTTGTATTCCTTGATAGACTGCCATTATCTTAAGGGCTTTATTGACTCCCTTTTCTATTTGATTGGCATAATGGTTAAGCGTGGACTCATTCCCTGCGTTCATAAGGTTAGCTTCTTTTGCTGTCCTCTGTACGTCGCTTTGAATAAGAGTCGCTATAAACTCTTTCATGTCTGCCTCGTCGTCGTCGATAAGTGATTTCAATAGTTCGTTATTTTTACCTTCAAGCTCTACCCATTCAAAGCCCGACTCGCTTCGTGAATGTTGAAAGTTTAGTCCGTCACTTATTCCGAATGTAACTACTTTTTCGTCGCCTGTTTGTGCTTGATATGTTACAGGGATCGGTGCAGCTCCGATACGTGCATAATTTCTTTGTTCAGATTTCAGGTTTAAATGATTGCGGTTAATTATTGCAAGGTCGTAAAATTCGCTTATATCCTTTGTTCCGACTTTTATAACAGGCACTTGGTTTAATTCTGTCTCTATGATGTTATGAAGTTCGCTTTCTCTCCATACCTCGATACTCCCATCATTTAGATAAACTCTCTGCTGTATAGCCGTAGTCTCTGCGTATCCATCATCAATTGTGTAGGCTTCGTCATACGTAAACATTGCATAAGTTCCGTCGGTATTCTCTTTGAAGTTCCTAACAGAAGAACGGTTTATATTAACCAAATAGGGCTGTAGTTTGTCGCTGTCTGCTTTAGTCATTACTTCGTTATATGGTGCTTTATCTACTAATATATACGAGTGTCCGTCACGTGCGACATTAACACATAATTCTTTCATAAACTCATCTAACGAGTCTTTTAAGTTGATAGTATTTAAAAAAGGCTCGGCAAAAGTTCCGTCTAAGTCGCTTAGGTCTAAGGAACGTCGGAAGATCATGTCTCTAATAGTGTCTACTGCGTCACGTGTATAATTGGTTAATCGTGATAGTTCTTGCCTATCTCCATAACTTTTTTTATTCTCTCTGTTATACTGTTTAATATGACCGACTGACGTATCAAAACCGCTATAAAAATCATTAACCAATGATAGGCTTGCTTTGTGTTGCTTTACATATTCACTATCAAAATTAGGATTATCCACTTTTGCGCCTTTTTTAAAGAAAATTATATCTAAATATAAGAAGTGCTTGTAACGGTAGTCCTGCCTCTTATCGGGTATTCATAAGCTATAAAGTAACCTATTGCGGTGGTAACGTGCTGATATTCCGTCTCTACTTCTTGGAAAGTGCTTCCTTTTTTTGTTTGAACAGTCGCTAAACCTTTGTCGCTGTATCTACACTTTGAAGGGTTTACATAAAGGCTTATTTCGCCCTCTGTGTTTTTAATCTTTGCTCTTACTGCGTTCTGTCTGTCTTTGATTGCAGGCGCGGACGGTGTTACTCTTCTGTGAAAGCTCCATCCGTTTTTCCTTAAAGTATCTTCTATCTGCGTGTAGTCTGATTGATGTCCGTGCTTCTCTCCTGCTTTTCCTGCCGGATCGCCATAGATTATTACTTTTTTATTTTTATGGTCTTTGAACTTCTCTAAGAATTCGATTGTACTTTGTGTTGTTGTAGCACTCTCTAAAATGATTTCGTCTAATATGTATATCTTTTTGTCTCGCACTACTCCGATAGCGGAACTCATAGGGGTATAATTAAAATCATGCATCCATAAAAGCTGTTCATGTTCTTTTATTGTCTCGCTTGTATGATTGTCTTTAGAGTAATCTTCGTAAATCCTGCCTGTTGCTGTCTCAAAACTTGCTTCGTATTCTTGCTTATACTGCTTTGCACTCATCTGTCTCTTAGCTGATATGATAGTCTTTTCAGGCAATATCTCGCTTGACTTCCAATGGTAGCCCTTCCAATCGGGGTCGTTTGCAGTGATAGCGTATTGGTACATATCGTAATAATGATTAAGTCCATCAGGTACACCGATTAACCAGCACCATGCTAAATAGTCAGGTCTTGAAGGGTTAAATGTATCCAATGCCGGTCTTATGTGTGCCTCCCATGCTTCGGGCTTAATGTCGGCTATCTCGTCAATTATCCCACCACTCCAAAAAGTACCCTCGATACGTTCTGGCTTATCTAGTCCAATAAGTGTTATTGTAGTGTTGTTTTCAAAGTAGATTATTAATTCAGTTTCGCTTATCTTGGTTACTTGGCTTTCAGGTGCGAGCTTCTTTAAGTCACTCCAATAAATCTTTTTAACTTGATCTCTCGTCGGTGCAGATACAAAATAAGACTCTCCACTATGCTTTAATGCTGTTTTTATAATAAAACGCTTTGCCCGTTCTGTTTTGCCGGATCGTCGCCCTGCCGGAACTACCTTAAACCTAACATCATCGTTTATAAGGTCTAATTGCACCTGAAGTGGCTTTAACTTATACCACCTATTAGCGTTAATCGTTGATAGAAGCATTAATCAGGTAGGCTCTCTGCTATCTGTTGGCTTATCTCGGCTTTAGTTAAGTTCTGTTGCGCGTTCGTGTTGTTTACTTCAATCTTAGGAGCGTGTCTCTGACTTACTCCTAAAGTTATCGAGGCTTTATCGGTGCTTTCGATACACTCTTTTATGTCAGAAGGGCTTAAGTCCACTTCATAAGGCTCGTAATCCTCTCCGCTTCTTTGACCTTCTGCGCCATACTGCGCGACTTTTAACATAACGGTCTTTTTATTCTTGGTAAGTAGTTGATTGTTTCGTATTAATGCTAGTGACTGTGTACTAAATATTAAGCTTTTGCTTCCTTCCTCATTCTCTATTATATTATCAAGCATTGTTATCTCAAAGTCTGAAAGTTGCGCCACTTTTTCAACAAGTGTTGATTTTTTTTCAACAAGTGTTGAATTTTCTTCGTCAAACTCCACAATATCCGACTTCAACTGTTGGTTTTTTTGTTTTATCCAACCTTCTTTTTTTGCCTTTTTGCTTATGGTAGTTCTATCTATTCCGGTCTTTAATCGTATGTCTCCTAAAGAGTCGCCTAATTCAAAATAAAACTTTGCTTTATCCCATAGCTCTTTTTTAATTGCCATTGATCTTCTCTTTACAATATTTACTACAAAAATCTTTCATATCCATTTCAGGCGCACCGTCTAGCTCTCTGCATGTTCCCGACTCTCCAACTTGGTGTTTGTAAAAATGTTCGCACGTATCGCATGATATATTCAAACTCTTCGCCAATCTTTCAAGTGCTATTGTGGCGGTTATATTATCTTCTGGCAATGTTTACCCCTCTTAAAACAAAGTAGGACGGTTACAAGTCTTTAACTGTACCGCCCTCTTTGCATTTATTATATCTTCGTATTTTACTTTATCAAAATACACGATGCAGCCATCTAGCTTATATCGCTCAAAGTTTCCCTTGATCTGTGAAGCTGTAAGGCTGCATCCTGCATTCTTTAGTGCAAAAGCCATTATGTCTAAATCGTCGTCGCAAGCTTCGGCAAAAGTCATATACTTATCGATTGCCTTTATCTTGCAAGCATTCATTAAAAGGCTCTTATAATGCTTTGTTTGTTGTTTGTGTCATGTAACACTGCGGAAGCGAAAGAACTTAGATTAATAGGTGTTATGTCTAGCTCTTTAAAATCCTTACAATCCTCGCTTAAGTCTGTTGAAGCTATTAAAGGGCTTAAAGTGCATTGAAGCTTCTTTTCTTTATCCCAAACCTTTTGGGTTAATTTATGACTGCATTCATTGTTTGAACATTGTTTGTCGCAATATGTTTTTATACTCATTTTTGACCTCTTTTAATAAATTATGTTTTTACCGAAAATAAGTGTAGCTGTTAAGGCTAGAAATACACTTGTTAAAGATATGACCGCCACTGCTTCAAATATCAATGCTCTTTGTCGTCTTTTTCTTCTGTTCATATTACCATCCAACCGGTCTTTGAACTATAAACGTCGTACTACATACTGTTGCAGTACAATTGTCGAATAATCCAAACTTTTTATTTTGATCTTGCATGAAGTCGTCCACCTCTTCAAAAGTGAATTTCTTTTTCCCTTTTAGAAAGTTTTTTATAGAGATAAGCTCCCCATCGGTTAAGCGTCTAAACGCTATGTTGTCGTTAGTCATATTCGTTGTACTCGGAAGCTTTTATAAATAAGTAGATTATGAACAGGTATAAGACTACTGCGAAAGACAAAAGCCCGTATTGAAGGAAACTAATTGAACTCAATTGTATCGCCTCTTTCGTGACGCTTTAAACGCTTTTTATACTTTGCTTTTTCTTTGCCTAAGTAGTACACGAAAGCGGAAGCGCAAAAAAAAGCTACAAGGACGGATAGCTTTACAATACTTATATCTTGCAAAACTGATCCCTTCTTGACTGTTGCATAGCCTCATACTCTTTTTCTAGCTTCTTAAGTTCTTTTTTTACAACTTCCCTGATGTAAACGCTTGTATTCTTTCCTTTTACTGCTTTAAGTAGTTTTGAAAAGCGTTTCCAATCTTCATCGTCTTTAACGATAGTCGTGTTACTGAATGACATTTTTTTATCCCTTTAATTATTTATTTTATATTAACTTTTGTTAAACTTCGCTTATGTATTTTTTATTTAGTTTTTCTACAATAAGTAAAGATATTATCGCTACACCTTGAAAAAAGGTAACTTCTGTTGATCTGTCATAATCTGCTGTTGTAAAATATGCATATGAGAAATTACTTATCGATAGTCCTATAAATACATATAGCTTAGTCATAATCCACCCCTAAAATTCCCTTAATCAATTTGCCTTGTAACTCGTTGTTTTCTGATTGAAGCGTGTTAAGTTCCATTTGATTTTCAATAAAAAGCTCTTGCTCTTTTACAAGTTGCTTTAACTCTTTTATTTCTTGTGTGTTTTCATTTATTGCAATGTTAGATAAAACCATGAAGAACACAATAATTAGTATCATTAACGTTTCATATTTCATCTTTCTACCCTCTCAAGTTCATAAACAAATACATAGGGGTTACTGTTCCAATCATAAGGTGCTTTGTATGGTAGGTTGTTCCAAATATGCCACTTAAAACAAAACTTTTCAAATTCAATTTCTTCATCCATACATAAATCTTCATAAGATAACCCATGTTGGTATCCATCGGTATATTCTTCAGATACCCCTATTTTTCTTCCAAACTGCATAACATACCCGAAATTAATAAGCCCCTCTTTGAAACAATCCTCTTCCGAAATATCCTGTAACCTCTCTACCTTGATAGACTTGATTTTTAGGAAGTAACGGGCTTGGTGTTCTTGCATTTCGTGAGGGGGCTTCCAATTTGTATGATTGTGAATATCATCTGAACTTGCATATGAAGCTTTATAGAAAACTGCTCCACCTCTAACGTAAAATCTCTCTTGAACATAAACCACTTCGCCTACTTGGTATTTACAAACAAGTTTTAGAAAGTCCTCTTTTGTTAAGTCCATCCAACCACCTTGCTCATCTCTAATGCAATGGTTTCTGTCTTTATACCAATCGTTTTGAGGTTCAATACGTATAGCTTGTTCATTGCGATTACGATAAATATCTAAATGGTGCTTAACTGGTCTACGAGAGTTTGTCTTAGTACCGTTTCCGATACCTTTTACCCCTTGTTCGTTTAGTGCTAGTCCTTGCATTAGTTATCCTTATACGGCATACCACAACACGAGCATACAAATTCGTTTTTATGCCAAACTCTTGTACCACCACAACATTTAGTTATAATCGGCTTTGCTTTTGTAACAATATTTTCGGACTTCAAAATATCATCGTCAATCTGCTTGTCTTTTAATGAGTCGTACATTGGTTATCCTTCTGATTAGTTTCTACTATTCTTTTGGAACATTTTGGGCAATAAGTAAAATTATGTTCTGTTAAACCATCTCTTTCATCTGAAAAGGTAAAATCAAACCCACATTCAGAGTTATAAACATTGCCGTATTCATCTTCATCAACTCTAAACCATTTACAAGTAATACGCTCTACGAGTTTAGGTTTTCCAAACTTTGACCCATCTGTTCTGTACCCATGACTTCTAGGAACTTCGCACATTCTGGTGTTGTCGGCTAAATAGATATCATTCTGTCTTGCTTGGATCTCGCACTGATCGTAGTACCCACTGGAGATAACTATTCCGTTCTTAAAATCTTCAAGATCTCCAGACCAAAGAACATTGTTCTCTTTGCCTAATATCACATAAGGATCTTTTTTATAGATCAAAAATTTTGGTGCTTTCTCCAGATCTTCTCTTACTTCTTTAACTGTTATCATTTTCAATTCCCTCAAACTGTTTCTTAAACTCGTGGAACTCTGTCGCATAAGATAAAAAGTTTTTTCTGTCCTCTTTATCCATTGCACCGAAAGCACCGCTTAAAAACTCGAATACGTCTTGCTGATCTTGGCTTTTTGCAAAATCTACCCCTAATTCGGATAAATCTTGTTCGCTGTTTATTTCAAAATACATTTCAATCCTTTAAAAGTAAAAACGCTACTAATGCGTTAATACTACCCTTTGCGAGTAGCGACATTTCTTTGTATAATCTCATCATTTTGACCTCTCTTTTTTTGATGTTCTTAATTGTACGAAACAAAAGGTTACAGTTTGCTTAAATTATTTATATTATATGTATTTTATTAAGGAAGTGAAGCGGATTTATTTCCACTCCATGAAGGATATTTTTTTGCATCTGTCACACTCTATGACGGTTACACTTTTATATGAGTATTTGTTTTCGTGGGATGTTGTCTTATGCCCTTTAATTAGGCATAATGACTTTTTAAAAGCTTGTTTTGCTTTCTTTTGTATTTTAAAATGGGATTTCGTCTTCATCTGTACTCATTTCAGGGATTGAATTTTGTTGATTTTGTTGCTGTTGGTTTTGTTGTTGAGGCTGTTGCTGTTGTGGAGCTTGGCTTTGTTGTTGCTGTCGCTGTTGGTAATTGCTTGGCTGTTGCTGTTCTTGGCTTTGTTGCTGTCCGTTTTGTGCATCTGATTTGCTGTCTAGCATTTTCATTTGCTCTACTATTACAGTGTGCTTTGAACGCTTATTACCGTTTTGATCTACCCATTGATCGAATTTTAACCGTCCTTCAATAAGTATCTTGCTCCCTCGTCTTAAATACTGATTTGCTATCTCGCCACTTTTACCAAAAAAAGTTATGTCCGTGTAACATACTTCCTCTTTTTTTTCTCCGTTTGAAGTAAACTTATGTGATGTTGCTATCGCGGTGCTTGCTATTGCATTTCCACTTTGACCATATCTCAACTCTACGTCTCTTGTCAGATTACCGACTAATACTACTTTGTTATACATATTAACCTTTCATTTCAGATAAAAGCACTTCTAAAAAATTAACGTGGCTTATCATCTGTTCTATTGATAGCTTCGTGCTTGACAAAGCTAAACCGTTTTCGTTTTTCGGGAACTGTACATCGACTTGTTTCATTAAGTTTCTAAAGCCCATTAGTCCAAACATTGCAGGACGTATTCTAAGAGGATTAGGATAGCCTAAAGCCTGAAAGCGTCCGTCATAAACAATAACCTCTCCGCTATTGAATAACTCTTTAATATAGGCATGATAAAGCCTATTTTGATTTGTTGTTCTTTGCATTGTCCTTAATCCATTGAATAGCACTTTCGAAAGTTGTTGCGTGAAATTCGGACGGTGTTTTAATGATAAACGCTGTTGAAAGTTCCTTTAGACTTACATTTAACTCGCTGCATAAATTTGTTATTTCGTGCAGTTGGTCGGAGCTTATAAGTTCTACTTCCGGCATTGTCTCGTCTCTGTATATGTAAAGCCCTAAACCATGTAAAGCGATACATTTAGCTAGACATCGTTTTATTGATGTATTAATATCAAAAGTTGTTACTGCATCTATTCTTTTTTCTATCATCTTGCCGGTAGCCTGTCTATTTACATACTCTTTGACTTGGTAAGTATAAGACTCTTCTTTTAAAGCTTTATTTGCCGAATTAAGAACGGGATAAACCTCTGTAATTGTTTCGCCTTCTATTGTTACGGATACTTTAACAAAAATACCTATCTTAGAAGCGAAATACGGTAGCCCGTCGCTATTCTCTAATATCTGATAAGAGGCATTAGGATATAGCTTCTTAAGTTGCGCCCACTGATCTACCCATGATATATAAGACTGCGATTGAAGCTTCTTAACGTGTGCGTTCATATTTACCGTAATTAACTCTTTAAAGTGCTTATTATCCATTTTAGTTTATCTCCCATTTTAAATTAGGAATTACTCCGGCAATGATCTCATTTAGCATTAATCCGTTATCGGTGTATTTTTCCATTGCTTCCAAAGTTTCAGCTATGCACTTTTCTTTGTGCTTTGCGTTCTCTTTCTCTTTTGCTATTCGCTCCTCTTCCTGTTGCTCCATAAGTTCTTTCGTTTCACGCTCGGCATTCTGACGGTTTATCTCTTCTTGCTGCAAGCGTACTTTTTCGGCTTCTGCGTCTTTCACTCTCTGAAACTCTGCTTTTTCAGCTTCAAAAGCTTTTCTTTCTCGCTCTATCTCGGCTTTTGCTTCGGCTTCTTTTGCTTCCGCCTCTGCCTTTCGTATTGCTTCGATAGCGTCTGCGTTTTCAGCTTTAACCTTTGTTTCGTGCATTTGTTCAAGTTGTGAAATTGTTTTTTTATACACTTCGATAGCTTCATCTGTAAACTCTTGATAAGTATCATTTTCAGGAATTGGAATTAATGATATTGCTTCGGCAATAGTAACGCTATCGCTATTTATATATAACAAAGTCGTATTTCTTAAAGACTCGATATTACTTCTGATATTGTCGCGTCTTTCGCGTTCTATCTGTTCCGCCTCTTCGCGCTTTAGTCTTTCGTGATCTTCATACTTTTTACGTTGTACTAATAAAAGCGTTTCGGTAGGATTAATTAGCTCTTGGAATGACTTTGCAATAGTATCAACATTTTTTCCGTACTCAATGGAAGGTGCTTTAAGTTCTTTTCTAACCTTCTCAATAGAAGTTCTGGCTCTAACGAATGCTTTATGACCTTTTAGAACTTTATCATACTGCCCTTTTGCCTCTTCGCTTTCGGGGTCTATTGTTGGAATATCTTTGTACTCTTCCAACAACTTATTTAAATCAACTATTGATACAGGATAATTTATATCCTTTAGTACAGGTGCTTTTGTATCTTCTAATATTTCAGCTTCGATTGCCTCTTTCATTTTTGACGCTCCTTTGTGCAAATATCGTTGTAAATATTTGTGATTTCTTCAAGGGTAAAGTTTCCCTCTTTTCCTTCTATTGCTTCACTAAGACTGTCTAGTGTTCCTTGACTCATAAAGTCTAAAGCGTCTAAATCAATTTCGTCCTCTAAATAACAGTCGATAGCTGTAAACTCTCTTTGACATTCAAAACCATCTGCGAGCTGTTGTAAGAAAAGTTGCTCCGCTTCGTAAGGGTCTTGGATGAGTTCGCACTCTGTCACTTTGTAGTCATCAGGTAGATTGTGACCGCCTCCATACGTTGTTCTTTGTATATACATTTCGACCTCTCTTTTTTAAAGATAAGGTATTTTAACATGATTTACTTTAAGCTTAACTTATTTATAAATTATTTATTATTATATTCTTGATACAGGTCTTTAGCGTATTCTTTTTGTAGGGGTATAGGGTAGATATTGCGGAATTTTGAAGGTGTACCGTGTGCGGATAGTTCCGTGCCTAAACGATGACATTTCACACCACAAAGGGGGATTACTAACCTGTCGTCTTTTTTATCGCTTGAAGCTTCTTTTATATGATGCAATTCAATTCCGTTGCACTCTCCACATGAAAAACAAACGGGCTTTTTATCCTCGTGCAACCATGTTAGATAATCAGGGTCTTTAAACGCTTGTTGTATGTCGTTTCTTAGTCGGGCTTTCTTTTGTGGCACGGTATACATTAAATTAAGCTTCCTTGTTTTGCATTCTCTTTCGCTCTATGCTTAGGAATATATTTTTGAGTAACTTCGATTGCTTCTTTTGCTCCCTTGCAGATATACGCTTTAAAACCTAATACTTTTAAGCGTTCCTGCCAATCTTTTTGATCTTTTGATGTAGTGCTGCCCTTAATTCGTTTCAATTCAATATAAACCGATAAGCCACCTTCAAACAACAAAACAATGTCCGGCACTCCGACTTGTAAACCTTCGGCTTTTAATCTCTTCATCTGTTTAGCTCGTTGTAATGGTGTACCTTTTAAGAATGCTCCGTTAGGTACTGCATAATAAGTTATATTCATAAGTTCTAAATATTGCACGAATGCTTTTTGCTCGTCCGTTTCTAATGGTGCTTTCATAATAAAAAACCTTAGTTATTCACAATGTGAAAAATATGTGAATTAAATTAAAAGAGGGATTGTCGATTTTCCAAACTCTTTAATCGTGGCATAGTTGGAAGGCTCGACAAAGCCGAAATATGCCACTATTAAAAACTTCGTACCGCCTCGCAAAAAGAGGCGGTCTAGTTCTGAACTATGATGATATTATATCATTTTTTGTTATCTGTACCAAACTTGATCGCGTCATATGCAGTATTAAAGCCTAAGAACGATAATTCGCCTTGATCGTCCATCAGTGCAAATTTATTTGTCTGTGTATCGAATGAAACATTAAGCCCGTTTACTTTTGAATATGGTTTAAATCGCATTATTGCCCTTTGATTATTAAGTCTATAATTCTATCGTTATAGTCTTTGTGTAGTCTTGTTATATCTTTGTCGTATTGCTTTGTCTGTTCTATAAATGCATTGTTTAGATTGTCGAGCATTTTTTGTTGTGCGTTGAAGCAATTAACTAAAGATAAGCCTAATCCACCGGATAAGGTTACTAATACCGCTACTAATGCTATTACTTGTTTATCCATTGCTAAACCTTCCATTATTGTTTAAAACCCATTGTCGCCACTCTAAAAGCTCGATAGACTTTTCTATTTGTGAGTTTAGATAGTTTGCTACTGTGTATGAGTTTTGCTCTGACTCTAAAGTGTGATTATCACTCATATTTTGAAGTGCGAAGGCGTCAATGCGTTTCTCTGTTAAGTTGCAGAACTTAGCAAGCGTTTCGGCTTGTCTGCTCCATAATGCTACAACTAAAGAAACTGCCTCGATAAGATAGCTGTTTTCTTTAAAATGGTCTATTGACTTTATCCAAACTTCATTACCTATTTTAAGAGATTGCAAAAACTCGGACGTATTCGTCTTTGATCTCTTTTGCATAAACTTTCTAAGCTGTTTTTTTAGTTCGTTTATCGAGCTGTTATTTTCTTTAGGCTCGTATTCATTTAGCAAGCTTCCTATCATGCTCGCATAAATGATTGATGTTTTTAGGTTGTTGTTCATTAAACACTCTCCACAGAATAAAGACTATTTAGTTTTCCATCTTCTATTTTTCTTTTTTTCATAGCTAAATACTTTTTATAAGCCTCTGTTTTATGCTGAGTAAAACTAAGCCCTTTCATCCAGTAGTCATTTCTCAAAAGAGATTTACAAATCCTTCTCCAAGATGGAACTTTCTTTGCGGTTTCTAGCTTACTGTCTGCTTCGTCGGGTATTCCGTTTTCATAGCCTCTTGATGACCACCAATCTATAAAAGTAGCTATTTTTACTTCATAATGCTCTTTTGTTTGTGGGGGCATAGACTCGATTAGCATTTTAGAGAAGCTTTGCCATGTATGGTTAGGCGGTAAAGTAATCTTGTTGTAACCATTAATATTTCCCGATTCTTGAACGTATAAAGAGCCCGAATTAGCACCACTAACTCTAGATACAATCTTCGCCCACGTGTTAGGCTCGATTAAATGAAATAGCCACAAACCGCGTCTTTGATCGTCGCCATAAGGTTGGCAAATTCTTTGTTGATGGATTGATAAACCTGCTTTATTCATAAACTCGTACAGTTCGTTGTATCTACAAGATGGGTTTTTTACATGATATACCCATATGTCTTCTGTTCTCCAATCATAAATAGGATACACGTTAAAAACATTTTCAGTAACCTTTGTCGTGTATTGCTTATCGTCTTTAGTTATCTTTGTCTTGCTTGCGATAGTTCTCCATCGGTTTAAGCTCTCATCTGTTCTAATGCCAACCAGACAAGCTGTGCTTTTCCCCTCCGAGTACCATTCACCAAACTTAGGAACAAAATCTTCAAATTCCATTCCCTTAACAAAAAAGTCAAAGTAACTCTCATCGTCGATTGCATAACCAGGGGCTTCCCTTATCCAATCTTCTTTTCTGTCCTTATCAAAGCAAGTCCATTGAGGCTCATATACACTCACAGCATTTCTAAGACTTAAAGGCAATGCTATCCAATACACTTCAAGCACATCTGCATAAAGCTTTAACATTTCCTCTGCGTGTTCAATCGTCATTTTATATTGACCTTCTAAGTCAACCAACAACAAACCAATCTTAACTCCTCTTCTTCTTGCTTCTTGGGCGACGATGTGAAGCATAACCGTGCTGTCTTTACCTGCACTAAAACTAAGGTACACTTTTTCAAAATTATCAAATGTCCACTTAACTCTCTCTATTGAAGCTTCAAGTACATTTTTTCCTATTCCTAGTTTCCCCATAATGACCCCTTCATTACATATTCTTGCTCCCACTCTGATATTACTTTATCAGCAACGGAATTTGCTTTACTTCTTTGCTCATCAGTTAGCATCCACCAAGCCTGTATAGTCACATAATCAGGCGCACCGTGATTGAAACAACATGAAGCTTGACCTATCCACGCTTGCCTATTCATAGACCTATCACTTAAATTTTGTTCAGATGAATAAATCCAAGATGAAACCATGTCTTTGGCTACTTCTAAAAATAAATTTTCATCTTCTAGAACTTCTTTGCTTAGGTTTAACTTTTCATCAAACCTATCACAATTCGAGTCATAAAGACCGCCTTTCCAATCTTCCCATTTTTTATAATGGTGAAATATTTGGCTAATCTTCATCTTTTATTTCCCAAGCTTCTGAAAATTCTTGATCTGCAAAGGCTTCCATTAGCCCAGTAATCTGAGATAATCTTAGAACTTCATCTTGTTCCATTCCTAATTCTTTAGAGATTTTTTTATCCGACCAATTTCTTTTCTTTAAATCCAAAACAATATCAGCCATTGCTTCAACTCTGTGCTTTCCTCTTGCTCGGTTGTGTCTGATTGTCGAAGCTACTCTGTCGTTTTTGCCTTCGTTGTCTTCATGTATTTGCACGATAGGTAAGTAGCCGTGAACTCTGCTTTGTATCTCTGCACATTCTTTGCCTACTCTGTGCCTATGGAAGCCGTCGATTACTTCATAGCCTACTTCTTGTTTCCATCCTACAATAGGTTGAGTATATCCATCGTGTGCGATTGAATGTCTAAGCAGTTCCATTTCAGGCGGTGCAACTGTATTAGGGTTGTAGTCGTTCGATGTTACATTTGTGTTTATTTCCCATCTTACAAAATCGACTGGCTCGGTATTGAAAGGGCTTATATTATGTATCTCTGCTCTTATTTTATTAATAGCCTCTACTTTTTCGGAAATTTCAAGTGTTTCTAATCTCCCACAAATAGCTTTAATATCCATAACCGCTTGCTTTACTGAAGCGGATTCATTGTCTAACAAGTTCATTTCGACCTCTCTTTTTTGATATGTCTAATTGTAAACCACAAAGAATAAATCTTTGCTTAAATTATTTATGTTTTATGTAATTCTTTTCACATCGGTTTCAATATGCCCGATTTGATTTTTCTTAATGCTTTTCTCTTGCAAAGCTTGCTTTATAATCTTTTCAATCTTTGTATAAATGTCGTTCGGGTTTACGATGAACTTTATATTTATAAGCCATTCACCGCCACCGAGCTTATTCAGCACATAGACTTGTTGCTTTGTTAAGACTAACTCATTTTCTACATTTTTGAGTGATTTATAGTCAATATTCTTAAAAAACTCTCTGTCGTTTAAAACTTTATCTCTATTCGCTTG
>Ga0316206_1000833_pt1 | contig 33826 bp, 23 predicted proteins | sample 6monthpyrite_MG_FD_204942 | JGI IMG/M metagenome (GOLD analysis project Ga0316206, IMG submission 204942) | Microbial mat bacterial communities from mineral coupon in-situ incubated in ocean water Damariscotta River, Maine, United States -... | ecosystem: Environmental > Aquatic > Marine >... | reverse complement strand
GGAATCAAGACATATCTGGGTGAGTTCGGTATTCAGAATAAGAGCATTGGCAACGCACTGTTCATCACTGCCCCGCTAATGCCGATTGTCAGGGAGTATCCAGACTATCCACCAATGCGGTATCCGGAAGACTGGCGTTTGGAAATCGGGCTACTCAAAGCGATATATGACCATCCAGATCAGGCACCGGATGCCGTAGCGGATATGGGCTTGGTTGACAGCGGCAAGATGGGGAGTGATGGGATTGCCATATTCGGACAGGTACCTGAATGGGAGGAAATCGAATGATGCCAAGCCAGCCCTCAGCCTCAACGAATACGGATGGAACAGGTACCGCCGCAGAAAAATCAAGCGACTCTCCCATTCAATCATACAGCAATGTCTTGGCCTATTTGTCCAAGAAGAAACGAACTGCGAACCTGTTGCTCGGAAACGGATTCAGCATGGCGTACGACCCCAACATATTCTCGTACAACGCCCTCAGCGAGTTCGTGGACACGATCGAAGATCCTCTACTCGCCAAGCTCTTTGAGATCATCAAAACCAAGAATTTCGAGCAGGTCATGCTTCAACTCTCAAACTTCTGCGAACTCGCCAAGCAGTTCAGCGATGATGATCAACTGGAGCCGAAGATTATCGCCGCGAGCGTAGCACTCAAGAAGAGCTTGCTCGATGCGATTGCCAAGCTTCACCCCGAGCATGTCCATGCAGTCCCCGAAGACAAGAGCAAGGCATGCGCCAAATTCTTGAGCACCTATGTTGACGGTAGTGGGCACATCTTTACAACAAACTATGACATCTTGCTCTATTGGGTACTGATGCGCAACTCCAAGGATATCCCGGGCGCAGTAGATGGATTTGGAAGAGACCGCGAAGACGGTGGTAGCCAGTACACACCAACGGAGGATCGCGAGTATTCAGAACTCCGATGGGGGAATAACAAGGGCGGGCAGAATGTGCACTACCTGCATGGTGCACTGCCGTTCTTCGATTCCGGTACAGCAGTCATCAAAGAGCAGTACGATAATGAAAAGGGCAATCTACTGGACAACATCAAAGAGCGAATCGAGCGAAAGGAATATCCAGTCTTCGTCACATCAGGCGACGGCGAGGACAAACTCCGCAACATCCGCCATAACCAGTACCTGACCTACTGCTATGACCAACTCTGCACAATCAAAGGTTCGCTGATCACCTTTGGGTTTAACTTTGGCGATTACGACAAACATATAATCCAGGCAATCAATAAAGCAACAGCACAGCACCCCGACTCCAAACTGTGGAGTATTTACATCGGTGTGTACAGCAATGATAACCGGAAGCATATCGAAGCGATTGCCGATCAGTTCAAGTGTAAAGTAAACATGTTCGATGCGAAGACAGCCGCCGTATGGGGCGAGTAACCTGCTCAATCAGAATTGGAATTATATATGGCAAAGCAAACATCAGAAGCAGCATTCGAAGCATACATCGAACATGTGCTTATCAATCAGTCCGGCTGGACTCAAGGTACGAATCAGGACTGGGATAAAGAGCGAGCGATCTTTGCCCCGCAAGCCATTGCCTTCATCAAAGATTCCCAGCATGATCTCTGGCAGCAGATGGTCGCGCTGCACGGCGATGAGCTTGAAGCCAAGTTGATTCATACTCTGTGCAAAGAGCTGGACCTCAAGGGAACGCTCGATGTTCTCCGCCACGGTTTCAAGTTCTACGGCAAATCCTTCAAGCTCGCCTACTTCAAGCCTGCACACAATCTGAATCCGGATGTGCTCGAGCTCTTCACCAAGAACCGGTTGACAGTCACGCGACAGGTGCCATGCCATCCGAACGACAACAGTACAATGGATCTGGTCTTCGCCCTCAATGGCCTCCCCGTGGCGACCTGCGAACTCAAGAATCCAAATTCCCACCAGACCTGGCGTGACGCGGTGCGGCAATACAAGAACGACCGCGACCAGAGTGCACCATTGTTTTCATTCAAGAAGCGTGCCTTGGTTCACTTCGCTGCGGATACAGATGAAGTCCACATGGCCACACGGCTGCTGGGTGATAAGACTTTCTTCTTGCCATTCAACCGGGGAAGTCAGCCGGGAGCCATCGCATGTGGCAAAGGCAACCCGGGCCACTCCAGCGGGCACCGGACAGGATATTTCTGGGAAGAGGTCCTGCAGCGGGACAGTTTCCTTGACATCGTTGGGCACTTCATGTTTGTCGAGCGGCGTGACCAGAAGGTTGATGACGGGAAGGGCGGCAAGAAGCGAATCACACGCGAGACCATGATTTTCCCCCGCTATCACCAACTCGATGCGGTTCGCAAACTGGTGATAGTGAGTAGAAGCGAGGGAGCAGGAAAGAACTACCTGATCCAGCACTCTGCGGGCAGTGGTAAGACAAATAGCATCTCATGGCTTTCACATCGACTAGCTAGCCTGCACAGCGATGAGGACAAGAAGATTTTCGACTGCGTGGTCGTCATAACCGACCGCCAGGTGCTTGACCGACAGCTGCAGGATGCGATTTACCAGATCGAGCACGCCCAAGGAGTTGTCCAACTGATTGATCAGGACTCCAAGCAACTGGCCAAAGCACTTGTGGATGACACCAAGATCGTGGTCACGACGATCCAGAAGTTCCCGTTTGTGCTGCGCGGGCTCTTGCATGTCGCAGGAGCCGACCAGATTGAAGGTGCGACGGATGAAGAGAAACAACAAGCACACGAGTGGGAACAGCAAATCTCGCAACGGCGATATGCGGTGATCGTCGACGAAGCACATTCAAGTCAAACAGGAGAGACTGCAAGAGAACTCAAGGCGATTCTTGGTGCGGGAGGTTCTGGGGATGAAGACGAAGAAGTCGACTTTGAGGATCGCCTTAATCAGATCATGGAGTCTCGCGGCAAGCAACAGAACCTGAGCTTCTACGCCTTCACGGCCACGCCCAAGGGTAAAACACTCGAACTCTTTGGTCGAGTTGGATCAAGTGGAAAGCCTGAGGCGTTCCACACCTACTCGATGCGACAGGCAATCGAGGAAGGTTTTATTCTTGATGTTTTGAGAAATTACACCACCTACGAAACCTATTTCGGATTAGTGAAATCGATTGAGGATGATCCGAACTTGCCAAAGAAAAGGGCGACACGATCACTGGCAAAGTTTATGAGTCTGCACCCGCACAACATCGAGCAAAAAACAAAAATCATGATCGAGCATTACCGAAACAATGTGAAACATCTGATGGGTAACAGAGCCAAGGCAATGGTTGTGACGGGATCAAGACTTCACACGGTACGATACATGATCGCGTTCGAGAAGTATATCGCTGAGAACGATTACGACGATGTGCGACCATTGGTGGCCTTCAGCGGAACAGTCAAGGACCCCGAGAGTGGGCTAGATTACACTGAGCCGGGCATGAACACAGACATCGTGACAGGCAAGAGCATCAGCGAGGCTCAACTCCCTGAAAAATTCGACAGCGATGACTACCAAATCCTGCTCGTTGCGAATAAGTACCAGACCGGATTCGATCAACCGCTGCTTCAGACGATGTATGTCGACAAACGGTTGGCAGGAGTTCAGGCAGTCCAGACGCTCTCACGACTCAATAGAACTTGTCCTGGCAAGGAGTCTCCATTCGTGCTCGATTTTGTAAATGAGCCCGACGATATCTACACATCGTTCAAGCCCTACTTCGATACGACCAGTCTACAAGACACTTCCGATCCAGCGCAACTTGAAATGCTCAAACACGATATGGATGAGATGCAAGTGTATCACTGGTCAGAAGTTGAGGCCTTCGCTGAGATATTTTATAAGCCGCTGGCTCGGCATAATGTTCACGACCATGCCCGGATGGAGAAACATCTACGCCCAGCAGTGGATCGATTCGTCGCACTAGAAGACGATGATCTAAGGCAGCTATTCCGCGACAAACTGAGCAGCTATGTCAGCTTGTACGCATTTCTGAGCCAGATCATGCCTTGGACAGACCCGGATTTGGAAATCCTCTATAGCTTTGGACGCTTTCTCCTCCCGCATTTACCAACGGGGCGTGATGTGGTGGTTATCCGCCCTGAAGATGATGTGGCATTGCGATACTACCGTCTTGAGCGTGTGTCAGCAGGCGCAATCGATCTTGACACAGGTGACATGGTAGAAGTAAAAAGCCCGACCGATGTTGGTACAGGTAAGTCTACAGACCCTGATGCTCCACTCTCGGACATAATCGAAGTGCTCAACGAGAGATTCGGCACCGAGTTCACTGAGGAAGATCGCCTTTTCTTTGAGCAAATTATGGAAAAGGCCTGTGGTGATGAACAGGTCATTCAAACGGCGCGTGCAAATCCGATCGACAAGTTTGAGCTCGGTATCCGTTCACTGATTGAATCGTTCATGATTCAGCGAATGACGGAGAACGATCAGATTGTATCGAGATATATGGATGATAAAGAATTCCAAAACATGGTCTTCCCGCTGTTAGCCAAGGATATTTTCGAGACCGTACACAAGCGTGTTCAAAACGAGACCGACAGCAAGTAAGTCATCGTTGTAATCGTGACAGGAGTGCATTGTCATGCCAATCGAAGTAGGAATCTGGAAACTCGCGATTCGCCATCACCCGTAGCATTTGAGCCGATGGAGAGCGAGAGCAAGCTCGAAGAAGTGCTCGCCCATGACCTCGGAATAGCTGATCCAAGCCTTCTGTTGATCGGGCGACAAGTCCCAACGGATCACGGCAAGTTCATCGATCTGCTTGCGATCGATGCCGATGGCAAGCTCGTCGTGCTTGAGCTCAAGAAGAACCGTACTCCACGCGAGGTGGTCGCCCAACTTCTGGACTACGGCTCATGGGTACGCACGCAAGAGGACGACGATATTGCCGGCATTTTTGAGTCCTATCTCAAGAAGTACGAATCGGAGCACATCGGTACATCCTTGGATGACGCCTTCTGCGCCAAGTTTGGTGTCAAGAGCATGCCTGAGTCGCTCAATGACACACACGAGCTTGTGCTGGTCGCTGGCGAGCTTGATGACAGCTCGGAGCGGATCATCGGCTATCTGGCCGACGAGTACGGCGTGGCGATTAATGCGGTGTTCTTCCGATTCTTCCGCGATGGAGACAACGAATACCTCAGCCGTGCATGGTTGATCGACCCGGGTGAAGTCGATGCCAAGGTCGAAGAGAAACGCGAGAAGGGCCAGTGGAACGGTGAGTTCTATGTGTCCTATGGCCACGGGCTAGGGCGAGACTGGGAAGACGCCCAGAAGTATGGCTTCATCTCGGCAGGCGGTGGGGCGTGGTATTCCCGAACTCTGAGTATCCTTGAACCCGGAGCACGGATTTGGGTGAATATCCCAGGCAGCGGGTACGCTGGCGTAGGGATTGTCGAGGATGTGGCCGTTCCAATTGGAGAGTTCATGGTGGATGGCCCAGATGGAAACCGAGTACCGTTTAGTTCGCTTCCTCTCAGCGCCTCCTACCACAGGAAAGAAGAGGCTGCTGATCCAACGAAGGTCGAACGCTTCGTCAGGGTCAAATGGATTAAGACCGTTCCAGTATCGGAAGCATTCCGAGAGAAGGGCTTCTTCGGCAACCAGAACTCTGCTGCCAAACCACGCGCCAAAAGCTGGCAACACACTGTCGAGCGTCTCAAACAGAGATTCGATATTGCGGATTAACTGACCAAAAACTTGGCCTTCATTAAATCATCTAAGTCACCCCTATACCTCTTTCTGCCAACGAGTTATGCTCCTACTCAGCCAACCTACTAGATCGCACCTGCTGCCCGTACAATTGGCGAACTTTTCGCGCCGATTTCGCTAGACCACCGCCTGCCTTACCCCTAACATCTATGTCGGGGCAGCCCCGCCCCACCGCCATTATTCGGCTCGGAGGTCCATCAGATGGTCAGACAGTTTTCGCCACGCACTTTTTTTCGTCAGACGCCAAATCACATTCTCCAGCAGTACTTCGAAAGCAAAGATATCCCCACCGAGATCGATTGGGACATCCTCGGCGAAACTGAAATCGAACCACTCTTTGAGCTCTTAGATCAACTCGAAGACCACCCGCGGCAATCGGTAGAAGGTGACTTTGTCGCGATCAATGAGATGTCATCCAAGCAAGGTGTTGTCGCCATGCTCGAGGAAGCTCAGCTTTGGGGGCAAGACTGGGCCCAGGCGTTCGGCGAGATGAAGAACAACTACGAGCGTGCGTTCTGGACATTCCTTAACGAGCGCAGGCGGTTCGATGGAGCTGGGAGTTTGCACCAGCTCGATCGGATCGGATCGTGGAAACGACGGATGGTAGGGCTGATGCTTGAACCCAAGACCGCTGAGGAAGATATCAAACTGTTCGAGTCGGCGCTTCGTTCGTTTTACGCCAAACAAGGCCGCGGGCGGTTCTGCAAGGTGGATTACTATGAGCGTGCAAACCCTGAACGCCATTGCTTCTTTGCCTACCCCGAGGATTTCGCCAACGCGGAACTTGGCTATGACGACGAAGGTCACTTCCAGCATCGCATCCATCGGGCAGCGTTCGAGAATATCTTTGTCTATCGCCCTGACGATGGCGTGCTCGAGGTCCATGCCAAAGGCGGGAAAAAGGTCGTTGAGCCGTTGATGGAAATCTTTTGCACCACCATTCTCGGTCTCAAAGCGATGCCCGAGGATGGACGGATGCCGTTCGATCTGACCTCGCTCAAGGATCGTAACTTCAACTTCGCCATCGAGCCCACAGACGGCATCACCTCGATCGACCTGCTCGAACTCAAACTCGACATCGCGGGCAACGGCACAGGTCGGCAACGGGGCCAGGTGACGCTCGGCGTGCCAGCACGAAACAATGAGAACCTGCACAACCTGATCGATGAAGTCATCGACACCAAGAACGCCCGGCTAAGCGATCTCCACCCCGCCAAGGCGAAGTTGCGGGTGTCGTTCCGATCGACCGACGGCCGACAATCGCGCAACCTGCCATTCACCCTCACCTACCCCGATGGCTGCACGCTCAAAGACGACCCGCATGACCAAGTCATCAAAGATGTTCTTCGTCGATCAGGAATCGCCCTTTGACCGAAACACTCCGGCTCATCCTGCGATTGGCTGAACGCCCCGGCGGTCTGCCAATCTTCACTTCGGACGATACTCGCCCGTGGGCATCGAATGCACGCGATACGCTGACTGGCCAAGGCATCCTCAAGGCGGTTGAATCGACTGAACTGGTTGATTGCGACGGCTGCATCGAACAACACCCGCTCGATGTAGAGATCCGCGAGTACCCCACCGGTATGCTCGGGGTGGCCAAGTGCCTCACTTGCGGTCGGGTGAATATCCCGCTCGATCGGCTTCGCCAATGGCAGCTTGATCCAATAGAACTCGCCCGATCGGTCATCGCCGCGATCGACTCGCCGGGGCCGTTTGATGAGATCATCACCAATCGCGTCTGGTCAATCGGTTCTATCTCAAGCGACGAAACCCCACGAGACATCTTCATCGCCCGAGGCTTGGACTGGCCCGACGCCCGCGAGATCGTCCGTCAAGCCAAACCTCTCCGCCGATCACCTGCCCCACTGGTGCTCACCTACGCAACGATCCCCAACCCCGCCGTCTGGGGTGGCTTTCGCCCTGCGGCTGAGTCGCTCGCAAACATCTGCACGCTCAACACCGGCCAGTTGGCTGCCGATCTATCGCTCGCGTTGAACCGCCAATCACTCCCCCACTCGGACTCTGGCGAGACCAAATGGATTACCGTCACCGAAGCTGCCGAGAAACTGATCAAAGTCGTGGACAACATCGACATGAGCAAGGCCCGTGCCCGTGTCTCCGGAGCTGGCAGCCGAGACAAGTTCACGACCAACGGCAAGAAGGGCACCGATCGCAAAATCGACCTCCACACCTTCAACACATGGCTCATTGAGCAGCAAGAAATCAATCTGGCCAAGTCCGACTGGTAGTTTCCCCGAATCATAAACGCATGCCCGAATCGTCTGCATACATTGCACAGAACATATATGATCAACACATATGATTTTGAAGGACAACACCAATCCCCCACCACCCAAATCGAACCGAAGAGCTTTCAACGGCCACGAAGCCGAGCGGCAGATGGCGTTCTATCTCAACCGGGCGTTCGGCGAGTCTGAATCGATTCATGTCATTAACGACCTTCGCCTCGAACGCAAAGGCGAGGTCGCCCAGATCGACCACCTCGTCATCCACAAGCACGGCTTGATCATCATCGAATCCAAAAGTGTCGCCGGCGAAGTCCACATCAATAACCACCTGGAGTTCGTCTATGCCTACGGGCGAAAACGCGAAGGCATGCCCTCGCCGATCCAACAAGCCAAACGCCAAGGCAATCTGCTCCGAGCCTTGCTCATCGATCACAAAGAAGGGCTCCGCAAGAAGAAACTCCTCGGCATGATCCAGGGCGGGTTCCAGCATTGCCCGATCCAATCACTCGTCGCGATCTCCGACAAGAGCATCATCAAACGCCCCAAGCAACCGATCCCCGAGTTGCACAAAGCCGACCAGATCACCGATCAGGTCAACAGCATCATCGATCGGCATCTCAAGGGTGCCAAACTCACCACGGACGATGATGGCGACTGGGGGATCTATTCATTCCATCCGGAAGAGCTTGATCGGATCTCGGAGTTCCTCATGGCCCGCCACGCCCCGCTCAAGCCTGCCCCAGTTTCGCCCCCACCGCCGCCAACAGCGAAACCAGCCCCTCCCACCAAGCCCGCACCGGCGAGCAAGGGCAAGCCCATCTTCCTCTGCACCCATTGCCAATCGACCAACCTCGAGATCATGTACGGCCGATCGTACTACTTCAAATGCCACGACTGCGATGGCAACACCGGGATCAAGAACATCTGCCCGGCATGCAGCAAGACCATGAAGACCCAGAAACGAAAGGCCGAGTTCTCAGCGATCTGTACCGATTGTGATACGGCCGATGTGTTCTTTGTGAATCCGAACTGAACAGCATGATGATTTGGGCGGTGATTTGCGCGGTGTTGACCGCGCTTCTCCGCGACTTGGTCGCAAAACCGCGCAACTGGCCGCATGACTTGCAATCTTCAACCGTTGGTGGTATCGTCACTTAGCGTTTTATGGCTGAAAGCGGATGGCCCTTCCAAGCTGAATGTTGACGGTTCGAGCCCGTTCACCCGCTCTTTCTTCTACTCAATCACCTAAATAAGTGACGCGATTCGTTGGACGGCTTGAGGGATCATTTCTTCTTCAAGATCGAGGTGAGTCACAAAGCGGAGGGTGGTCAGGCTTTCTGCATAGCAGAGCACGCCGACGGCTTTGAGTTTCTGCTCCCATTCAACTGCATCGCCAACCGACTCTATCGTTTTCTTTGCGAGATGCGCGTAGATGAGGTTTGTTTCGACGGCTTCGGGATCGAAGTCAAAGATTGGTAAGTCTGCGAGCATATTGGCGAGTATTTTGGCGCGGGCGTGGTCTTTTTCGAGCCGATCAAGGTGGTGATTGAGGGCGTGGAGCCCCGCTGCAGCGAGCATCCCGGCTTGGCGCATACCGCCGCCAAGCATTTTTCGTTTGTGGCGGGCGAGATCGATGGTTTGTTGATCCCCGACCAGGAGCGAGCCAACCGGGCATCCGAGCCCCTTGCTCAAACAAGCAGAAATGGTATCGGTATCGGCAGCGAGGGCTTTGAGATCGATGCCGAGTGCGACCGAAGCATTCCAGATCCGTGCGCCGTCGGTGTGGACACGGAGCCCGGCCTCTTTGGCTGATCGGCATGTTGCTGTGAGAGTTTCCGTCGGCCAGACCACCCCGCCGCCGCGGTTGTGGGTGTTCTCTATGGTGAAGAGCTTTGGCTTTGGAAAATGGATGTCGCTTGGGCGGATTGCAGCACGAAGGGCATCCGCGGACATGATGCCTCGCTTTGGTGCGCGTGGATCATCGACGAACTTGATGCTGCACCCGGCAACCGATGCGTACCCCCCGGCCTCGTAGTAATAGATATGACTCTCGCGGTGTGTCAAGATCTCGTCGCCGGGGGTGGTCTGCGCCAAGATCGCGAGCAGATTCGCCATTGTGCCCGAGGGGGTGAAGAGCGCGGACTCTTTGCCGAATAGCTCTGCGACCCGCTCTTCGAGCGCAATCACGGTCGGATCGGTCCGCATGACATCGTCTCCAACATCAGCTTGGCTCATCACACGGCGCATCTCGGGGGTTGGCCTAGTGACGGTGTCGGATCGAAAATCGAGAGAGGTGCTCAAGGGGTTCTCCTTTGCGAGAGAGGATGCTCCGCTCACGAAATGATATACCCGTGGTCAAGAAAGTGATGTCATTCGTTGCGCAAGGATGAGTCTGAGAGGCTATTGATGAGCAACTCGTCGACGATCTGTGCGAGTTCTTCGACGGCTCCTTGTTTAAAGAGACGCATATGGGTTGTATTGATCGAACAGGAATGGATCTGCTTAGGGTCGGTCACGACGCTCCACCCGTTAAAACCATCATCAACATGGAACCGGAGCCACCCGGGCTGCAGAGCCCGAACGAGACATACGGGGCTCTTGTATGTTTCGGATGGCTTGTAGTTGGAAAGCATCCTCCGGTTTATGAGAGCAAGTTCCTTGTATCCCTTAAGTTCTTGATCCTGAGCACGATCGCCCGGCTCGGCTCTATATTCGTTCGCCCGGCCTGAAGAAAGCCGTGTACGGACATATCCGAGCCGTCCCATGTCGCTCCCGCGAATCAGTTGTCTGCAGTGAGAGATGACTGTTCCTAGTTTGCCTTTCTTGGGCAGGCCGCGGGGCAGATGGGCATCGAGCAGGATGACACGCCCAGGCGTTGAGCCCCTCTCTTGGAGTTGGATCGCGATCTCCATCGCCAACGCCCCGCCAAAGCTATAGCCGATCATGTCGGGTGCCCGCTCATTGGATCCGATCTCCATCTGATCGATCAACCAAGTCGCCATCGACTGAAGACTCTGCCCCAACTCGATCACCTGAGCGGTCTCTGGGAGTTGGATCCCGATGCACGGGCGGGTGTGGTCCATGCGATCAACCATTGGGCCGAATCCGAGCGGATGACCGCCGACCCCGGGGAAAAGATACACCGGTGGTTTCTCACCAGCGTTTGAGAGTGTCACGAGCACCGGCTCGGCGTGTTGCTCTCGATGATTTTCGATGGCCTGTGCGAGCTGAGCCGGGGTTGATGCCCGATAGATTGTCGAAATGGGCAGCTTCGTTCCGGTGGTCTTCTTGAGCATGGAAAACACCCGGATCGCTTTGAGTGAGTTGCCCCCTAGCTTAAAGAAACCCTCGTTGATCTGTAGTTCAGGAAGCTCCAATACATCTGCAAATGCCTGACGCACTTTGGTGAGCAGCTCACTAGTCGGGATATCTTTGGCCTGTTGCGTATGCTCGAACGCGCGTGTCCGTACGGTCGTAAGTGTGTGTCGATCGAGCTTTCCGCCACCGACTTTGGGGATGGTCTCAACCCGTTTGAGCTTCGCCGGGATCATATATCCCGGGAGCAGAACCGCGAGGTTCTCGCGGAGATCGAGTTCGGTGAGTTGCATCTCTTGCTCGGTGACAATAAACCCGCAGAGTTCGTGATCGCCATTCGGCGTTCTGTTGGATATCACCGCGGCGTCGGTAACACCGGGAAGTTTCTTGATCGCGGCGGACACCTCTTCGGTTTCGACCCGGCACCCATGCACTTGAACCTGATGATCGAGCCGCCCGATATGGACCATCGAGCCATCGGAGAGCATCATGCCAAGATCGCCGGTCCGGAATCGGCGAAGTGTGGAGCCGGGGACTGGTTCCCCGATCTGGATGATCGATTTAGACTCTGGATTCCAGTACCCAAGTGCGATCCTTGATGATTCGATCTCGATCTCGCCGGTAAGCTGGGTCGGGTGTCCATCGGCGTCAACCAAGCGGACTCGAGAACCCTCGGGCGGGAATCCGACCGGGATCCATCGGGTGAATTGGGAGAGTTCGTCTGGATGGACACGGAGTTGGAGTGTAAGCGATGATTCGGAGAGCCCGAGCCCGTTGATAAAGAGTTCGCATCTAGGGAAGTGGTCGTGCAACTCGTCGGCATCGCTCTTGGTCATGGGCTCGCCTCCGAGCACGACACATCGGACTGAGGAGAGGGGATACCCATCGTCGATCGCACCGGTCAGCCACCGGAAGACCGATGGGGCACTGTGATATACAGATATCGCGTTCGCTCCCATAAAGGATGCGAGGGCGTGATGGTCGGTGACCTGCAGATCGCAGACGCACAATGCTGCACCGGTGAACCACGCTGAAAACATATCCATGATCGCAGCATCAAAGGCAGGCGATGAGACCTGCAATAGACGATCATCCGGGCTCAGCTTCATCGAGTGCGCGAAGGTGTGCATATGCGAGACCACCCCCGCATGCGACTGGACGACCCCCTTGGGTTCGCCGGTGGATCCGGAAGTGAACAGCATATAGGCGGGGTCCGTCGGGTGCACATCCGTGACGATCTTACCCGGGGCTACTTTAGATACGGAACCAAGCGAAATGACGCTCGCCCCATGTGCGAGCGCCGAGAAACGGTCCGCGAGCATTTGATCCGTGAGTACACACGCAGGGGAAACCGCTTGGGCAACTTGCTCGAAGCGTTTGTCGGGCCAATATGGGTCAATTGGAACGAATATGCCCCCGACCCGAAGCACCGCAAGGGTCGCGGCACCGAGTTCGGCGGGGCTCGTTGATGAGATGAGAACCCGGTCCCCAGCATGGACCCTTTTCTGTTGGAGTTCGCACAGGATTGCACTCGAACGAGCCCAGAGCTGTGCATAACTGATTGTGCCCGATTCCCAGATCACGGCGGGATGATCAGGAAATGTATTGACGATGTCATAAACGAAATCTTGGATCAAACCCGAATCTGGGATCGACTTTTCGGATTCGAATGCCAACGGGACGGATTCATCTGGGCTCAGGATCGGCAACGCTGACAAGGGTGTTTGAAGATGCTCAGGGGCAGTACAGAGCAAACGGATATATTGATCGAGGAGCCGTTCGATCGTGGCATCGGTGAACAGTGATTTGCGATAGTTGAACACAATATCGATCTGCTCGGCATGATCGAAGATATAGCAGGTGAGATCGAACTTTGCGGTTTTGTTCTCGATCTCATTGTTTGCAAACCCGAGCGGATCATCTGCATCGCTCGAATGAATATTCATGGTGATATGGTTGAAGAAGACTTCAAAGAATGGGTTTCGCCCGTTGGACGCCTGGGCATGTACTGCATCGACAATATGCTGGAACGGGACATCCCGATGATCGAATGCCTCGAGCGTGGTCTGCGAGACGCTTGCGATGGTCTGGGCGAGTGTATCGCGAGTGTTCAGGTGTGTGCTCAGCGCCGCGGTTTCCATGAAAAACCCAATGACGCCCTCAATCTCGGTCCACTCGCGGTTGGCAATAGGTGTGCCGACTGTGATGGATTCTTGAACAGTGAGCCGAAAGAGCCAGACCTTGAAGATCGCGAGGAGGAATACATTTGGAGTCACACCGAGCTGATCCGCAGCGGCGCGGAGTCTCTGTGCGGTTGCACGATCGATGCGTTTGCTGAGTTGTGCGCCATCGCTTGAGGGCATCGAGCCTCGCGTGAAATCCGTGGGCAACTCGACCGAGTCGATTCCAGAGAGTCGATCGACCCAATATGCGAGATCCGCTTCGTATCCATCTGTCCGGGGGAGTTGACGCTGCCAATAGGCGAAGTCGGTATAGCTGATCGGGAGTTCATCGAGCGTGGGAGGTCTGCCCGCGACCAAGGCAGAATATGTCTCGGAGAGTTCACGCTGGAGTACCTCGCATGACCACGCATCGGAGATGATGTGGTGCATGGTGATGAGCACCGATGCGTGGGTAGGTTGGGTATAGACCGTGCTCCGGATCATTGGCGATTCGCCAAGATCGAATGGGATGCACGAATCTTGTGCCATTTTTCGACTAATTGTCTCGGCTGAATCCTTATCGCAGTTGTTCCAACGCACGCTCGAAGGGTGTTGATCGTCGATGACCTGCCACGGGTGTCCATCTGTGGTTTCAATCCGAGCACGAAGCATCGCGTGGCGTTTACAGATCAAATCCCACGCATCATCGAAGCATGAGCGGTTTATTGCTCCCTCGTGTTTGAGCTGGATCCGGATCAGATAACTCTGGTCATCGGGCTGGAGTTTGTGGAGCATCCAGAGGCGCTGTTGATTGAATGAGAGCAGGCAACGCTCGCCTTGATCCACAGGCTTGAGTGCCAGTTCTTTGGACACTTCGGCGTTGCCAACAAGCGCCGCTTGTTCTTCGATCCACCGAGCCATCGGGCGAAGAGAATCGCACTGGTAGATCTTTGAGATCGGGATCGAGACACCAAAGCGGTCACGGATCCGAGAGGAGAGCACCACCGCCCGCAGGCTGTGCCCTCCGATACGGAGAAACTGGTCGTCGGCAAATACAGGTGATACGCCGAGCACCATCACAAAGAGTTCTGCGAGTGTCTGCTCGGTCTCCGTTTGAAGGGGCTTCCCGACCCTCTCGCTGAGCAAGCCCGACTCATCGACATTGAACAGCGAGCCCAATGCCGCACGATCAACCTTTCCATTCGGACTCAACGGGATCGAATCAACCCGGCGTATCGCGGCGGGCATCATGTACGCTGGCAATTTTTCAGCGAGCACAGCACGGAGATTCGAGTCGTCCAAATCATCTGAAGTTGCCGTGATCGCAAGCCCGATGGATTGATCTGTGCCCGACCCGAAGACCACCGCAGCGGCGGAAACGACCGAACTCTCGCTCACTGCACAGGATTCGATCTCACCGAGTTCGATGCGATATCCGCGGACCTTGACCTGATCGTCGATCCGCCCGAGGCAAATAACATGGCCATCCTTGTCCGTCTTGGCCAGATCACCGGTGCGATAGATCCGTTGCTCACTCCCATCGGCGCATATGCGCACGACAAACTGGTCGGTGGTCTGCTCTGGGCGATTCCAATACCCACGCGCCAGCCCGACGCCCGCGAGGCAGAGCTCGCCGGTCTCGCCTTGAGCAACTTCATTGAGCTGATCATCGAGTACAAACGCTTGCATCCGGTTGAGTGGTTTGCCGATCGGGATGACTTCACAGTTTTCACTGAGCGGGTTTGGGATGTCGTAGATCAACGCGAGCATGGTTGCCTCGGTTGGGCCGTAGGCGTTGATAAACCGAGTGTAGGGGAGTTTGTCTTGGGCCTTGGCGATGGTGCTCGGGATGACCTGCTCGCCGCCGACTGCGACGATGGGCATGTGCTCGAAGATCGCGGGGCAACTCTCAAAGAGCGACGAAAAAAGCCCAAAGGCCATGCAGGTCGATTGGACCTTTTCATTGTGACACAAATCACGGATGGCCATCGGGTCAAGGTCGCCCTCAGGCACGATGACCAGTTTGGCACCGTGGAGCAGAGGCGTGAAAATTTCGAGTGTGGAGACATCGAACGACATCGGGGCCGCAAAGAGGTAATGGAAGTCGAGGCCGAAGGGGAGATAGTCTTGCCCGCAGACAAGCCGGATAACGCCGGAATGTTCGATCATCACGCCCTTGGGCGTACCGGTCGAGCCGGAGGTGTAGAGGATATAAGCGAGTCGCTCGGCGTGAATGTCACGATCCGGGTTTTCTAATGAGTGAGATTGGCACGATTCAGCGGTGATCCGCTGGTGACAATCGCTGGTGAGTTCATCGAGGTACCCGTCTTGGGCGAGCACGAATCGACACCCGACATCGTCGAGGATTGTGCGTAGGCGGGCGAGGGGCTGGTTATCAACCAGAGGCACATACGCCCCGCCGGCTTTGAGTATCCCGAGGACCGCGGCGATCTGGGTGCAGGATTTGGGGATCGCGAGACCAACGGGCTCTTCGGGCTTGACGCCGAGCTCGATCAAGCGATGGGCGAAGCGATTGGCTTGTTCATTGAGTTGGGTGTAGCTCTGTCGCTCGTCTTGGAATACAACCGCGTCGCGCTGAGAAAACTCGTCCGCGATGCGGTTAAACCGGGAGACGATCGTCCAGGTGGAAAGTGATTGATCGCCCGATTGCCCCATACCCTCACATCCGGCGTATCAACGCCATCCTTGATTATGCCTTGACCACCCGGGCATTGACCTGCTCGGCTTTGGTCATTGCGTTGCGTGTATCGACGACAAGATGCGCGTGCTTGCCGATCTGAGACCAGTCCACCACATCGTGATCGGTGACGATCAAGACGCAATCTGATTGTTCAAGTGTCGCCTGATCGAGCTCGACCGAGTGCATGTCAAACGAATAGTTCCTCATATTGGGGAACTTGGCGACATGGGGGTCGTGGTAGGTGATTTTGGCACCACGGGCCGCGAGGAGTTCGATGATCTCGGCGGCTGGAGTCTCGCGGGTGTCGTCTACATTGGGCTTGTAGGCGAGCCCGATGACGAGGACATTGGAGCCCTTGACCGATTTGCAATCATCGTTGAGTGCCTCGGCGGTCTTCTCAACGACATATTCAGGCATCCCGCGGTTGATCTCGCCAGCGAGTTCGATAAACCGGGTCACGCACCCGTGCTCGCGGGCCTTCCATGTCAGGTAGAACGGATCGATCGGGATGCAGTGCCCGCCGAGCCCCGGGCCCGGATAGAACGGCATGAACCCGAACGGCTTGGTCGATGCTGCCCGGATCACTTCCCAGACATCGATATCCATGGTGTCGAAGACGGTCTTGAGTTCGTTGACCAACGCGATATTCACCGCGCGGAAGACATTTTCAAGAATCTTGGCCGCCTCGGCGACCTCGGCGGATGAGACGGGCACGACCTCGGTGACGCCGTGGGCGTAGGCGGCACAGGCGAGTTCGGTCGAGATCGGATCGGTCCCGCCAACGAGTTTTGGGATGGTCGTTGTCGTGTGCGACTTGCGCCCGGGATCTTCGCGTTCTGGAGAGAAGGCCATGAACACATCTTCGCCGAGCGTGAACGATCCCCGGTTGTGCTCGCTGGCGGCTTTGAGCATCGCGGGGACAAAGTCACCCGTGGTGGTGCCGGGATATGTCGTCGATTCGAGGACTACGAGCTGCCCCGGGCGGAGCTTGGCGCCGATCGCCACAGCGGTCTGGATCACATAGGTCAGGTCTGGCTCGAGATGCGTCCCCACAGGAGTCGGCACACAGACCAAGATCACATCGGGCTCGTCGAGCCGATCGAAGTCGGTGGTGGCTTCGAAGCGATCCGAAGCACTGAGCCGCTCGGTCATGTCGGCCCCGAGATGCTTGAGGTAGTTCTCGCCCTTGTCGAGGTGCTCGATCTTGGACGGATCAACATCAAAGCCAATGACCTTGAGCCCGCCCACATGGAGCGCGTCAGCGAGCGGGAGCCCGACATACCCGAGCCCGACGATCCCGATGGTCGCGGCCTTGGAGTGGATCTTGTCTTTGAGTTCTTGTGCGTGGTTGGTCATTGTGTGTGCCATCGTGCGTCCTGATGTGTCTTTCGAATACTGGTCCGATATCGTAGTGATACTCGGAGCCTGAAACTGATATCTATACTATTGATCGGTCTGATGGATAAACGCCGCCAGTGCTTGGAGCAGTTCTGGCGATGCCTGCGACGAAATCGCCCCCCCAGCCGTCAGATCCGATACCCGATCGAGCATCTTCGGAAGCTCGTTTTCGTCCATCGCCACCGCCAGACGCCCCATTTCGAGGAACCGCTCGGCTGTGGCAACCTGATGGTCATTGCGTGTCTCATGGAGTGCGCCGCGCCGGGGCATGACCAAGATCGGGGTCCCGAGCTCGAAAGCGGTGAGGATCGTCCCCATCCCGGCATGGGCGACCACCGCGTCGGCATCACGGATCCGTTGTTGAAACTCGGACGGATCGATCGTCGCTGACCACTCGATATGCGAGGGCACATAGTCGGTGGTCCCGATCTGTGCGAAGACATCGTCCCGCTTGTGCGCCGCGGCCCAATCGTCCACCGCCCGTACCAGCCGATCGAAAGGCATCTGATGTCCAACCGTGACGAAAATCATAACACCGACCCCTTGAACTCTGGACCACCCTCTTTGGCGAGGTGCGCCCATTGAGTGAGCCAGAGCGTGGCGTTCGGACCTATCTTCTGGCCAGACATAGACATGACTTCAATATTGGCAATGGAATCGAGCCAGATTGTCCGCGCGCCGAGGAGTTTTCCGATCCGCAATGCAAAGAACCCGGGGGCGGCACCGGTCGAGATGACTACATCCGGACGAACACGGAGCACGATCCACGCGATCTGCAAGAGCATCACCACAAGCTTGAACTTGTTCCACCGGGTGGCATCAAACACTACGCGGAAATCTGCATCGCCGACCTGATCCTTGTAGCTTTTTTCGACGGTGACATAGGTCACATCGCACCCGTCAAAGGCCGGTGAGATCCGACGGAGCTGGACCCAGTGCCCGCCCGCCGAAGCGACGGCAAGGATCTTCTTCCGAGATCTGGGTTTGGTTGAGTTCTTGCTCATCCCTCCCCCCCGTGTTGTGATCGGGCGCGGATTCGATCGTGATACAGGTTGGTTGTTTTGTTCTTGCCTTTGAGCAGCGCATCCCGCTCGTATTTGCGGAGATGCTTGAGATAGGCGGGCTCGTTGTAGCGTTCGACGCCGGTGAGCATTGCCCGGAAGTAGCCATAAATCATCGCGCAGGCTCCAATGATGTAAGGCTTGTCGAATGCTCGATACACCGCCGTCGCGAGCATGTACCACGGCGATGATCCGAGTCGCCACTTGCCCTGCCCGCCTCGGATCCGTCCGGTGAGCACGCCCTGCTCGCTCGAACCCATCTGTCGGAGGTGCTCAACCTTGAGCTCGTCGTCCATGATTGAGCGAGCCACCCATTCCTTGAGCCGACACATGTGCCCGTCGATCCCGTCCCATCCAACCATGTGAACAAACCCACCGATGTCCTCAAAGCAGACCCGGCGATAGAACTTGGTCGGTCCGGCGGCGTGGTCGTCGCCGCGCCGTTCATGGTGGAGCACTCCTTGCTCGTCACGCAGGAACATCTTTCCCGAGACCGCGCCGAGCCGATCGTCCTTTTCCATCTCTACAATGAGTCGCTCGAAGTATCGCTCGGGGAGTTTGAGATCCGCATCCATCTTGCAGATGTACTTGAACACGCTTTCATCGACCGAATCATACCCGGCATAGAATGCCTCGATCACTCCGGGTCCAACCTTCCGCTCGCCCCGGTCCTCTCGGTGAACCACACGGAGAAAATCGTACTTCGCCGCTGCCTTATCGAGTTTTTCAGGAGTCTCGTCCGTCGAGCCGTCGTCGACGATGACCCAGCATGCTGGACGGATCGATTGCGCGGCCATCGACTCGATCGCTTGGTCGATAAACTCGCCCTCGTCGCGGCACGGGGTGACCACAAGGTAGCTCCGGGATTGATCGTTTGATGCGCTCATGTCGGCTGGGAGACCGGTTCGGTGACGATAAGTTGATGGGATGTGAGTGTCTCTCTGATCCGATTCGCGTTGAGCATCAGATCAAACTCGTCCTCGATCCGCTGTCTCGCGGCCCTGCCCAGTGTATCGACCCGATCGCGGTTGTTGGCCAACTCGACGAGCACCTTTTCGAGCGAACTTTGATCGCCTGGAGGGATCATCACGCCCGATATCCCGTCCTCGACGAGTTCCCGGATGGTCTCCAGATCACCCGAGATCACGCATCGCCCGCGGGCCATCGCTTCCATGAGCACGACCGGGATCCCGTCACGATCGCCAGAGGTGGCGACCCGACACGGGAGGGCGAAGACATCGACTGTAGCCATCAACTCCATCACCCGGTCGTTGTCGGTATCGCCGAGCAGCTCAACCTCGGCGGTTGGGGGGAGGGCTTTGACCAGTTCCCTGAGCATCTCCTCGTCGGGTCCACCGCCGGCGATGGTGACGCGCATCATTGGGCCGCTGGCTTTGGCGATCTCCCCCACTGCCTTGATCAGGACATCGAAGCCCTTCTTTTCGACGAGCCGACCGACGCTCAGGATCTGGAGTTGCTCGGTGCTCGGCGCCGGTGTCGCTTCGTAGAGCCGGGTGTCAACGCCGCACCGGACGATCGGGTAATCCGCGTCGGGCTTGGCGACGAGATCCTGATAGAACGCCCGGTGCCAATGGCTGATGCAGTTGGTGAACGCCGCCCGCTCGAGTTTCTCCTTGAGCATCGTGCGGTTTGGGAAGAGGTCATTGGCGTGCCCGGTGAAACTGAACGAGATCCCGAGTTGCTTGGCAGCGTACATCGCGATGGTCGTCGGGACATGGGCCATGTGGGCGTGGATATGCCGGATCTGTTTTTTACGGACCCGTCGAGCCAACGCGAGCCCGCCGATGCCCTGCCAGACGACCTTGGGTCGTCTGCTCATCGTCACATCGGACGAAAAGAACGCGTCGAGCTTGCACCGCGTCATCGTGGCGATGGTGCGGATCGGGTGGGTGAACAACTCGGCGATGGCATCACCGACGATCGCCACCGGGCCACGGGAATAGATCTCGGTGGTGGATTTGGCCATCTCTTCGAGCACACCATCGTCGAGCCCGTGGGACGGCGCATGGACGGATGCCGTCTGGATATCAAGCCCGAGCGAACGCAGGGCGAGGATCTCGCGATAGACAAAGGTCTCCGAGCGGACCGGCACCGTCCCCGACATGTACAGGATTGGACCCTCAGCCATTGCTTTCCCCCGCCGATGGTTGGTCTGCGCCCTTGTATTCGATGAGCATGGCTTGTTTCTTCATGAGTTTGCGGTACCAGTAGAGCAGAATGCCGCTGAGCTGGGCGTATTTGGCGATCATTATATACACCGCCAGCAGGGTTGCGTGGGGCTTTGATCGACCGTGATTGAGTTGTCCATTGCGGATCCGCCAAGTTTGTATGCACACCAACACGAGATACACCCCAATCGAGATCCCATAGGTCCACCATGCCAACCCAAGTGCCAATATCGGCAGGATCAATCCCCAGACGATCGCCGAACGGGTCTGCTTAACGCAGTGGCGTTCGGGCGGTGCTCCGTGCAAGTCGGCGCCCTGGGCATAGGCATGCCCGGCCCGCTTGGCGCGCTTCCAATATTGGCTGAACTTCGTCATTGATGCATCATGGAGCGTCATCTCATGATCGAGCCGATGGACGGCGTAGCCCTCGACACGGATCCGGACGCAGAGCTCGGGTTCTTCACCAGCAATGACGCTCGGGTTGTATCCTCCGACAGCGTTGAATGCTTTGAGCAAGAACAACGCGTCGCCGCCACAGGATCTCGCTTCGCCGATCGGGGTATCCCATTCGAGATCGCAGAGCATATTGTAGCGTGAAGCATTCGGGGTTCGTTCTCGCCGTCGGCCGCAAACCACCGCAGCCGATTGGTTCGCTCGGATAAAATCAAATGCGATCTGGATCCAACCGCTCTGGAACTCACAATCGCCATCGAGCACATGGACATATTGGACATCGCCCCACTTTTCAACAAGCCGGGCGATTCCCTCGTTGCGCGCACGCGCTGCCGTGAATGGGATCGATGTATCGAGATCAACGACCTCGACGCCGATGGATTGAGCAAACGCAACCGATTCATCCGTCGAGCCGGAATCGACATAGACCACGCGATCGGTCTGGTCCTTGGCCGATCGAAGACATCGCTTGAGCCGATCGCCCTCGTTGCGTCCGATGGCTACCACACCGACGAGTGTGCGGATGTCTGCGTGCTCATCCATGGGCGTGCTCTGTTCTCTTTTCCCAGTTTGGTGCATCATTGGCAGCGACCTGATCCTTGAAGTTAGAGCAGTTGAGTTCGATCCCGAGAAGACCGCCAAGGATCGCCAGGTCTGGGTTGAGCTGCTCTTGGAGGAATGAGATTGATTCGGGCGAGAGCGTCGGGCGTTCGTTCATTGTCCAGCGCGAGCGGATCTTCTGGCGGAGCGATTCTGGTAGAAGCGATCGACGGGCCATCTGGATCAAGCGGACATCGAGGAGCTTGTTGAGCACCGGGTTTCGGCGTTGGCGTTGTGACGACACATTCTTGGCGTCGTCCTCGTGCCATCGCACCTTGCCGGGGTATCCGATATGGCTGGCGATGCGTTCGAGTTCTGATTGTGGGACCTGCATCACCCGCTCGAAGAAGACCGGCAAGATCGCATCAATCCCAAAGAACTCGATATAGGGCTCGAGTTGCATGGCAGACTTCGAGTAGTCAACCAGCATCGGGTATCGGTGGATCGCCTCATTGATCGAGCATCCGTCAATAATCTCGTGCATCGACCATTCATGAATATACTGTGACACGATCCGCTCGATCGGATCTCGCATCACATAGATCAGCTTGGCATCGGGCAAGAACTCGTGCACCCGCCGAGCGCACTTTGGATAGGTCGGGCGTTTCGTGTAATGCGTGGACGACTCGCCCTTGAGATCGGCGCTTGGCATCGACGCAAAGAGTGATTCGTACCACTTTGTCCCCATTGCCCAGTTGTCGGGATCCGAGAAGAAGTTGGGCTCTTTGGGATCGGACATCGAGATCCCGGGCTGTCGAGCGAGTTGGTCGTGGATGGTGCTTGTGGCGCACTTCATCGCGCCGATAATGATGAAGTCCGGGCGGACTGCAAGCGTGGTATGCATTGGGCTATCCATGACGCCCCCCGATCTGGATCGAATGCCTCGGCGAGGCCCAGATGTCGCGGTATTCCTTCTCCACCGCTCCCGTCCGACCGCGGAGTGCACCGAGCCCGTACCCGACGAGCCAGAGCACATTGGCGAACAGGTGACCAGATCGTCCATAATAACTTTGCAAATAATGCGAACGGGCGGCATAGTAATAGGCGGGGCGACGCTTGCGTTGGCGAGTCTGTTCCTTGACCGGCGAAGATCCGCCGCGGAGGTGGACCACATGCGCCTCTGGCTGATACGCGATCGTGAACCCCGCCTTGGTCGCCCTTCGGCACAGCGCCATGTCCTCGAAGTACATAAAATAATCTTCGTCGAGCCCCCCCACTTTGTCAAAGACTTCTCGGCGGATAGCGATGCAGGCAAAGCTCGCCCAGTCGAGCCCCGTCGTAAACTCGTGAAGCTCGCGGGCGACAACATGCTTGGGGAACAATCGCCCAAGCACCCCGAGGCGTGAAGCATAGAGCAAATCCGTGATCGGTGTGCGGTAACGGAAGGTTGAGATCTGATGCGTCCCGTCGGGCCATTCAAGTTGCGGGGCGAGCATCGAAATCTCCGGGTGTTCTTCGAGTGTCGCCGTCAGTCTCTCGATGGTCCCATCGCGCACGATCGTGTCCGAGTTGAGCAGTAGATAGACCTGTGCATCAGACGCCTTGATCCCGACATTGTTCCCCGCGGCGAACCCGCCATTGACCGGCGATCGCACCACCCGCGCCCAGTCAGACCACCCGTTGTCGACGATCCCCGCCTGGATCTGATCGGCAGAGTCATCCCTGGAGCAGTTATCAACGACGACCACCTCATGCACACCCGGCTCGATCTGTCCATCGAGCGAACGCAGACAATCCAGCACAAGCTCCGGCGTCTTGTAGTTGAGCACGACCACCGTGAGGGCGAACCGATCCTGGATGTGCTGCGGATCGCTACTCATGCGCTCCACTCCGGATCTGGATGGTCGAACCAGTTGTAGATCGCCGCTTCGAGCTTCTCGGCCGAGCGATCCCAGTTGAACTCTTGGGCGATGTCGTAACTGGCGCTGCTCATTTCCTTCCATGCCGATTCATCAAGCTCGAGCACCGATGCGATCCGATCCGCCATCACTTCATCATCACCCACATCAACGAGATGTCCGTTGATCCCCTCGCGGACAAAGTCCGACGGGCCGCCGCAGCGTGTAGAGACGATCGGGCAGTGCGATGCCATCGCCTCGATCCCAGGCATCCCAAATCCCTCCGACGACGAAGTAATCACCCAGCAATCAGTCTGCTGATAGAGTTTGGGGATCTCGTCCTGCCTCGGATTCCGGTGATACTCAACACATGATGGGAGATCGAACTCCTTGTCGATCGCCATCGCGCCGAACGCGATGACCCGCAGATCAGGGTATCGGGTCTGCAATCGGCCGATCGCTCGCAGCCCTGTCGGGGTGTCCTTGAATGAAAGCCCCATCAGCATGCCGATCGTCGGGCGGGTGCCCTTGGATCGTGGGTCAGAGTCGAACTGAGACCAATCGACCCCATTGGGCACGCGGACAATTTCTTTGTGACCAAACCCTTCGAGGATGTCTTTGAGCCATGACGAGATCACAATCCGCGGTCCGGGAAGTGTGTACGCCGAGACTACCTCGTCGGGGTCTCCGCCGTGAATCTCGTAGTGGCGGACATAGTGCACCTTGAGCCCCTTGGACTTGGGCCAGCTCTGGACCTGTCTCCAGACCTCCCACCAGCTCGCAAAGGTGACATCCGCATCTGGGATCAAGCCCGGATCAAGTGTGCGGGTGGGCATCTGGTTGAGGGCGATCTCGCCGTGTTGGAGGTGGTGGGGAAAATGTTTCTCACTGATCCCTCGGCGGAGTCGTTTATAAAACAATCGTACCCGCCAAGGACGCGGCCAAGGCCTTGTCGGAGGGAGAAACGAAGTGGTCACGATGTGCCCACGGCGCGCCATCGCCTCGGCAATCAAACGGTTAGACTTGACCCCGCCCGAGAGCGTCGGACGCCCCTCGATCCAGTTCAATCTCAGCACGCGTTGCTTACCCATCGGCGTCCCCTCTTGTGCCTGCCCATGAATGGTCGGGGACATATCCAAGAGCGATGAGCAGCTCACCGGCGATATCAACGAAGACCTTGCGCTCGTGTCCAGTGAGATCTGATTCCCAGCGGGCGATACTCTTGGGCGAAATCGAGCGGGCGGCCCGTTCGTTGTTGAGATTCTGCCCCCGACGATGATTTGTATCGACAGAGGTATCGAGTATCTGCGGCTCGAACGGCTCGCCGATGAAACTGCATACCCGTTTCATCTCATTCTCTGGATCTAACACGAGTGATTCATAGCGGACCTCGAGACATCGAGGGTGCTCTCGGAACGCGAGTCCGCTCATCGTGTCATTGAGCCAGCGGGTGGCGCTTCGCTCAACCGGGTTATTGCTCTTGATGGGCACAACCCGATCCGCCACGATCCGCTCTCGGGGGTGGTGGCGAAGCGAGCAGACCACATCACGCCCATCACGGATGAGATGGATAAACCTGCCATTGGGATACCAGGTCAAGAGCCGATCGATCGCACGGACATTATTGGGGGTCTTTTCGATCCATCGAGATTTGTTTTCAGTCTCAAGAAACTCACCCGCAAACCGGTCGGCAAACTCAATCAGATTCGATGAAGCGGACTGTATCGCGAGCAAATGCGCCCGGGGGATGTCCCACGGAGCGGCGATGTTGTCAATATTGAACGGGAGCCCGAATAGCGATGTCTCGGGCCCACAGGCACACCGGGATTGGCGGTTGAGAAGTTCCTTGAAGAGCGTCGTCCCGGATCGCCCACACCCGCCGATGAACACAGGATCAAGCTCCGATCGCGCAGACCGGTCATACCACCCCTGCGCTTGGAGGAGCAAATCCCGGCGGATACTCGCCCGCATGCGCATCCGCGTGCGGATATGGTACGGGGTCAGTTTCAAGAGCCCACCTCATGGGTCAGTGTGCTTTGATCAATAACTTGGTCAAGCCAGAGCGCCAGTTGGATTGAGATATGGTTCGAAGCTGATGGCAGATCTTTCTGATAGCTCTCGATCATTTCTTTGCCCCCGCGTGCGATGACCTGTGAGAGTATCTCGATCGCTTGAGAATCGGCGAGTTGCTCGCGGTAATGCCCCCAGATCTTCGAGTTCTGCTGCATAGTCACCGGGTTGACCCAACTTGTTTCGACCGCATTCCAGTCGCTTGTCGATTCTTGGCGGTTGCGTTCGATCCGATCCTTCTTTTGCTTTGCTTTGATCTGTTTTTTGGAGGCATTGGCGGGCAGCCCCGTATTGGCGTTGATGATCTTGGCGAGCGGGCCGCAGACCTCGGCAAACACCTCATCGGTGAGCCTACCGTCTACCCGAAACCGTGGCGCGAAGACCCGTGAAACTTCGACAATCGCCTGATGGGCGAAGAGGGTGTCGCTGCACATGAGTCTCGTGTTGCCCAGCGTGTGCGAGGAGTCGTCTTGTCGTGAGCACGGCCAGAACCGATGCCACTCATCGGCGGTCGTTGGACGCACCCGCTCAACCTCGCGCATCCGAACCGCCCTTCGATCTCGAACCTGTTCGCGGATCTCAGGGACTAGCTCCTCTTCAAGAGCCCCCCGCCCGGTGGTGTGGCTCGTGCTCGCAACCGGGGTGTAGCTTGCCCCGGTCAATCGCTCTTTGAGCTTTGATTTGAGGGGTCGTGATCTGAACAGTTCTCGTTTGGACAGGGGCATGAAGTGGTCTTTGAGGAGTGTATCGCTTAGTTGTCCGCCAATCACGACATCGAACGAACCCGCAAGATCGTTGTCGGCTATACATAACCCGTGGCAGTTCGCACGGAGTTCCATTCCAATCAAGCCTAGCCCACGACACACGAGCATGGGAAAATAATCCTCGTGCCGCTGCACGAGTATTTGCTCAGCGCCACCTGCTCTCGCGACGAGCCCCGCAACATCGGTCTCGCGATTCTCGCGTGTGACATAGGTAAGCGCCGTCGTGTTGATGCCATTCGGAATCGCGCCCAAGACCAGCCGAGAGTCGTACCCGCCGCTGAGCAAGACCGCTACACTTTGGCAACCCCGTGTAATATCCTGGCCGGCTTGCAGGAGTGCATCTTTGAGCGATGATCGAACCTCTGCCATTTCTGGGAAAATTTCCGGTTCTGTTGGTTCCCAGAGTATAGTTGAACTCACATCGCCGACGCCCGGTCGATAAACCGTGAGGGCACATGGATTGAGTTCACGGATATGCTTGCGTGTCGAGAAAGGGAAGGTGATGTGATTATATGTGAAGAGTTCGCCTAATGAGACGAGATCGATCTGACCCCTTTCGCCCGTCGCCGCGGCGAGTGACTCAACATGGGTCCCAAAACCGAGCACCTGACCCGCTTCATCCCTCGCGATATAGACCGGACGGAACCCCATGTGATCTGTCAGGATCACCACTTGCTCTTGGGTGAACTCAAAGACAACATACATCCCTGAGAGTTTGGAAGTGATCTCACCACCCGCCTCATGGAGCCCTCCTCCACCCTGATCGTCAACCCACCGAGCAAAGGCGTCGGTGGTGCCTTTGAGTTCCTGTCCACAAATGGTCGGTCGCCCGGTTGGGACGATCACCCGTTCTCCGAACTGCCCGGGCGCGAACCGTCCACCCTTGGCATACTGCGCAATAACTATCCCCCAAGGAAAGGTGTATTCGCTGACGAGGTGACGCTCCATACCTGGACGATCGATAAGCGAGGATCGTCCATCCGACACCCTCTGCGAATCACCGAACAAAACTAGTATATCGCCCACTGAATCCCTCCAAAGCCCGATTTACATGCATGATTCCTATCGGTCAATTCCTGATTGATTGTTGACCAGAGTGACCGCATTCATAGAGATCGATGGTATTCATGGAGTGGATTATCATTCGGAGATCAGATCAAGTTCGATGAGAGATTTTACCCGCCAAGCCCAGACTGAGCAGAGAAACCAGACAGATCCGGCCGATAGATTTCATACCAGACTTTCCGGGTCCAAGATCAGTTTCAAATGCAAAACAGCTTTATCATTGCGGTTCTCTTGGGCTATATCCTCGTCGGTGCGGGGTTGGTTATGACCCTGCGTGGAATTAAGGGAGTAATGGCCTGCTTGATCATCGGGTGGCTTTTTCTCCCCCCTTCACGAGGGATCAATCTCCCCGGTCTCCCTCAACTTACCAAAGAGTTTTCGGTGTCATACGCGGTCATTCTCGGCGTGCTGCTCACCGACTCATCCCGCCTGATGAGCCTTCGGCTCAAACCAATCGATATCCCGATGCTGATCTGGATCGTTTCCCCGTTACCGTCTGCGGTAACCAATGGGCTCGGAGTTTACGACGGGGTCTCGGGGATTTACTTCAATTTGATTGTGTTCGGTGTTCCATATTTTCTTGGGCGTGTCTATATCCGTAGCCCAAAGGATGTTAAAACAGTGGCGATTTGGTTCGTGATCGCGGGGCTTATCGCCGCCCCGATGGCGCTGTGGGAATCACGGATGAGCCCACATCTCAACGAATCTGTGTACGGATATCGGGCGGCCAAGTTCCATATGGCCAAACGGATGGGCGGGTATCGCCCCATGCTCTTTATGCGCCACGGTCTCGAAGTTGGGCTCTGGATGGCGACCTCGAGCGCGGTCGCGCTGTGGCTTTGGCTCACATCCTCGAAGCAGATCAAGATCTTGAGTCTTCGTCTGCCCGCCGCGGCGACAGTTGTCCTCATCACCACGATTTTAAGCCGATCGCTTGGCTCGCTCATCCTACTCGCTGGAACGACCACCACTGCACTGTTTGTTCGATCCACGGGGCTCCGGTTTGCACTGATTGCCCTCGTGCTTGTGCCAACAGTATATCTGAGCGTACGAATCTCGAATGTTTGGGGGCCAGAACAGCTTACAGCCATTATCGCCTCTTTCGATGCCGATCGAGCAAAGTCACTCGAAGCAAGACTCGGACAGGAGGTTGATATTGCTCAGCACGCGCTAGAAAAACCTCTCTTCGGATGGGGTGGTAACAACCGGTTCCGTCCGACCGATGACTTTGGGGATGTCATACCCGTAGATGGAATGACTACAATTACTTTTGGAAAGACCGGCTTTGTTGGGCTCGGGGCGTTTATCGGATTCACGGCATTACCAAGCCTTCTAGTGATCTTGCGGATCCGTAGACGAGACATCACATCCGCGCTCTGGGCCCCCACCATCGGGATTATGCTTGGACTTGCCATTTTTTCAATCGACATGATGTTTAATGCTTTCTATACCCCGATGCATATCATTGGCTTCGGCGTGCTTGCCTCAGTCGCCGTTCAAGCAAGACAGTGGCAACGCACAATGGTTTATCAGCGACGCAAAGCGATGGCTTCAAGACATTCTTCGTTACAATCTCCTGACAAATCGCCAGAATCCCGGGATGATTGTCAAACGACTGGACATTCAAGACAAGCCGGGTAGTCAAACTGCAAACAAGCCAATCGATAGAGTCGTCGAAACCAAGAAAAGGTCGCTCTGATGAAGGTCAATCAACCAGAAACGCTCAGTACCACACTCCCCAAAGCCTTCGAGATCGCGACATCGCAGCGTCGTCCGATATTCGTGCCTTCGTCACATTTCGCAGACGATCGTGGATGGTCGTTGATGAATCAACTTCAGGGTGTCATGGGACCGGACGGGCAGGTCAACTTCTCATTGCAGTACCCCGGGGTCGTCAAAGCATGGCATCGCCACTCGCTACAAACCGATTTTTGGCTCGGGCTCATCGGGCATCTCAAGGTCGGAGTCTATGACCAGGAGAATGACCAGGCGTGGTCGATCGTGATCGGTGAGAAGCGACCGGGAACCGTGATTATCCCCCCTCCGCTCTGGCACGGGGCCGCGACGGTTGGACCGGCTCCGGCTGGGCTGCTCTATTATGTCACGCACAGCTACAATCCTCAGCAGCCTGACGAAGAACGGACAACACCTGACGCCTTCCCCGGATTTCCATGGGAAGTCGAACATAAATGACGCACCAATCGACTCAGAGTATCGGAGATCCACGGCCGATCCCAAAGCGAGTACTTGTGTTGGGTTCGACGGGCATGGTCGGACGCTCGTGGATCGAATGCCTCAGATCCAATCATATCGAGTATGTTGGCGTATCGAGACCCGAGTTCGATCTCATGAATCCGGAGTCGATTATCTCTACCATCGGTGAGGGCTTCGATCTGGTGGTCAACGCGGCGGCGTGGACCGATGTCGATGGTGCCGAATCTGATGAATCAGGTGCCACCCGGGCAAACGCGCTCGCTGTAGATGAGATCGCACATTGCTGTGCTAAACGAGGGGCAACCCTGATTACCTACTCGACTGATTATGTCTTCTCTGGCAACGGAGACACGCCCTACCCGATCGATGCCCCGATTGCCCCGATCAATGCCTACGGGCGATCCAAAGCCGACGGCGAGGCCCGGCTCGCCCAATCGGCCACCGAGTACATCCTCATCCGCACGAGTTGGGTGTACGCCCCATGGGGGAAGAACTTTGTCCGAACGATCCGCGATCTCTCGCTCTCACGCGATGAACTTAAGGTCGTAGACGATCAGCGTGGACGACCTACGAGCGCCCAGCATCTGGCCGAGGGTTCAATTGGGCTCTATCTCGGTGGGGCAAAAGGCATTTGGCACTTGACAGACCAAGATGAGTGTAGCTGGTTCGAGTTCGCCCAGCAGATCGCCCAAAGGTGCAATCCAAAGTGCATTGTCCGCCCATGTGGATCAGATCAGTATCCGAGCCCGGCGATCCGCCCATCGTTCTCAACGCTTGATATTGGTGCAACCGATCAAATCATCGGCCCACTCGGATCTTGGCGGGCACACCTCGGTGAGGTTCTTAAAGCGATCGAAGCACAATATAACTCATAGACGAGATCAGTGAGTGAAGATTCTGACAAAATAAAAAACGGGAGAGGATGGATCCTCTCCCGTTGGTTGCTTTTGAAAGCGTTGGTTTCAGTATCAGCGGCGGCGGATACGCGAGAACCCAGCCAGCCCACCAAGGGTCATCAGACCCGCGAGTGCTGCGGTTGGCAATGGCACGATGAAGAGCTGATCCTGTGTATCAGCATTGAGCATCGCGCGGAGGTTGCTGACCGTTGCGTTGGGATCGTTGGCGATCTCAGCGGTGAGGTCATTCCACGCGGTCAGCACAACAGCGTTTGCTGTGACTGTCGAGTTATCAAGCACTGCTTCCCAGATTTTACCCTGGATAGCCGCGAGACGCCTGTTGGACACATTGACACCAGCGGAAAGATCATCCTCGATCCAGCCGAGACGGATCGCTGCAGCGACAACTGCCATCACCTCACCTTGGTCGGCGAGATCATATGCATCTTCACCAGCACCACCGACGGGATCAGGTGCGTTTTTGATGGCGTCGATATCATATGTTTGAACTCCTCCTAGGATGGACTGGAGCTCGATGCAGAACCCACTGAAGGAGCCACCCTCATATTGTCCCTCGCCACGATCGCCAGCACCAACATACTCAAATGTCAGGTAGCCGGCATTGAAGTCTTGATCGATGGAACCGCCGTTGTCTATATGGATTGCATTGTTGACACCAGTAAGCCCGATGTACTGCGCATCGAACTGTGCGGATGCCATGCCTGATGACACGGCGATTGCCGCGATCGTGATTAGTGTTCTTTTTTTCATTTTTAAATCCCTCGAATCTTTAAATTTGTTTGTTTATTTACTCTCACTCTTCTAGAAGTCATTCTTCTAGCTTTGATTGATTTGCTTGTGCAATCAGTACGCCGTTCTCTCGAACAACTCGATCGGTGTTGTTCAACTCATCTCGGTGTAACAGATTGCGTGAATGCAAATCAGAAATGGATATCGATGTGCGGTGCCTCCTTCCGGGTGCAATTATCGCCCAATCAAGAACTTCAGGATTTTATTGTGAACTCTCTCTATCCAGACTTCACACCTCGTGATGAGGCAAAGACCCCACCAATCGTGATGTAGATTAGCACAGATCAGAGAGAAAACGAAGAGAAATGCATGTGATTGGTCAAAATATCTGATGAATTGAGCACCTAGCCCAAACATTTTACGCACTTGACCGTGCAAAACCGAGTTATTGGTATGTGAGCGTGGTTTTGGGACCTACGGAATGAGCACCGACGCCCACTGCTCATCACCCTGAATCCGGAGTCGATCCATATACTCATCGCTGATCAAGCCGGCTTCGCTGAGCTCTTTGACGCGATTGAATGATCGCTCGAAGTCTTCTGCGTGCTCCGCACCGAGTCGATGTTGAACAATCGCCAATCCAACCCATCCCTCTACATTATCGGGATCGAGCTCGACCGTTTTCTGAAATGATGTCTCAGCGTTCTCGACTTGTGCGAGCGCCAGTTCGACCCATCCCTTTGTGCCCCAGAATGTTGGAACATTGAGAATCTGAGTTGCTTCGGTTGAAAGCTTTAATGCCTCGTTGAGTTCAGTAGGATCAGTCGAGCTTCGCTCGATAATCATCGCCAAGTTGTTTTTCATTGATGCGGCAAATGGCGATGGCACGAGTGTTCTGCTCAGAAGTTCCCTGTACCGTGACTTGGCGATGTCGAAATAACCGGAATCGGTCGCGATTGCAGCCCCTTGCGCAAGATAGATCAGATTGCTCGGATCTCGGCTGTCGGCTGAATCCAAGAGTTCGATGGCATGCTGGAAATCCGCGGCTTGCCGATCCGGACCTTCATTACTCCTGGCACGCGAGTAGTATGCGACCGCAAGGGCTTTGGCTGCTTCGTTGTTCTCGATATCCTCTTTGACGACAGGTTCGAGAAGATCGATCGCAGCCGTCGCGTATTCAGGGATGTATGCTTTAAACTTTTCGATTACGATCAACCATGCGTTCGCGATGCGCAAAGATTCATCCGCTGTTGCATATGGAGCCAGTATTCGGATCCACTCTGCTGCCATCTCATGTGTGGGCGCGGATTCGGTCACAAGAGGGAGCCAAACCCGAGTCCGGATTGCTGTATTTGAAGCAAGAAGTGGAGTAATTTGATCGACGACAGATTGAGGATCCTCACCCAACTTAATCTGGATATGAGCGTACGCATGAATAATCCCGACATTGATGCGCTCGGATGGATCCTCGAATGCGTTGGCGATATACGGCTCGAGCGTCTGTGAGGCATCTTGATAGTTCTCGAACTGTATCATCGCTTCGGCAGCGACGAGATCGGGTTCGAGCGGCGAACCCGGGATGTTCGCCCTCCAGATATTGGCCACCCGAATTGCATCTGACGGACTTCGGGCCTGGAGGTACGCGTTGGCAGCGATTCTCATCACAACTGAATCATGCGACATATATCTTCCGGCCCGGTCAGCGTATACCGCGACGAGCTTCGGGTCCGCTCTGAGCGCGACAAGCTTAGGAAGTCCATATCGTTGAATCGGCGGGAATGAAGGGAACTCATCGAGCATTGATGTGAGCATCCCGATGAGATCTTCGTTGGGTGCGGTTTGTTCCGCAGCCACATACTCATCCACCCTCCTCACTGCCTCTACATTGAGCCTACTGGATTCAACAACCCCCGATTCGAGTAAAGATGAAGCGGATTCCACTTCTCCCTGTGCCAGAATTGCGAGGGCATTGAGTTCCTTGCTTTCTGGCAGGTGAGTGAGCGCCTTTGATACGAACTCCTGCGCTTTGTCGAACTGCTGCTCTCGAATAAAGTCTCCAACGAGTCTCTTCCATGAATCCTCGTTTATTGGATCGAGGGCGACGATCTCTTCGAGTGATTTGATATATTCATCCTTGGAGATGAACACTGATGCATATCGGGCGTAGACCATTTTTGACTCGATTTGGGTCAACCCAAAGTCTTCGCCTTGGCGAGCGAGTCTCTCCCCGATCGATTTCCTGCCGGCTTTCGTGTTGATAGATGCGAGTTGGACGAGTTGATCAATATTCAACTCAGACACTTTCTCAAGAGTGTCCAGCAGCTCACCAACTCCCTGAGGGTTGATGCCGAGAGAGAGGTTTGCCAAGGAGAGCCCTGCACTGATCCGTAGACTCA
>Ga0316206_1000832_pt1 | contig 33832 bp, 34 predicted proteins | sample 6monthpyrite_MG_FD_204942 | JGI IMG/M metagenome (GOLD analysis project Ga0316206, IMG submission 204942) | Microbial mat bacterial communities from mineral coupon in-situ incubated in ocean water Damariscotta River, Maine, United States -... | ecosystem: Environmental > Aquatic > Marine >... | reverse complement strand
TCCTTTTCTTTTGAAGTCTTTTGTTAATATTTTTTAAGTAAAGTAGGTAAAGTGATCTTCATTTAAGCAGCCCCAACGGCTGAGCGCTGCTTAAATGAACCTCTCGGATAAGGTGCCGGATAAGGTGTCAGCAGACTTGGGAATAAAAACTTCGACATAAATTTCCTAATTATCAAGAGACTGTGTTGGTATCTGCGGATAAGGTGCCAGCAGACTTGGGAATAAAAACTTCGACATAAATTTCCTAATTATCAAGAGACTGTGTTGGTATCTGTGAGTTTATATTTCTCACAGGTCTGCTGGCACCTCATCCGGCACCTCATCCTTTCGCCATCTGGTCTATCGACGATTATGAGTGGCAAGGCCCTGTCACCTTAAACAAAATATTAAAACAGGATCTTGGGGAGAGCACTACCAAACGTCTATAGAGCAAGGTTTTTAACAAACTAGATTGTCTTAGGATAAAAATAATTATTCTTTATAAATAATATCTAGGGAATCTTTTCTTTATCATACCTGAATTTCGTTAATTTATTTTTTAAATAAAATAATTAATAATATTATTAATGAAAATAAAAAAAATAACGACTAGTTTGCGCCGATAAAATTCTAACTTTTATAAAGGAGATTAATTATGACAATTTTTAGATTAACAGTTTTGTTAACATTACTTTTTTGCCAACAAAATGTATTTGCTCAGGCAGGTTTTTTTATTTCTTATAAAACGCAAGATCAAGTTGATGACTCAAACTTTATTGACCTAGGAACCCCAGAGCAAAATAATGCTGTTGTACTTGAGGGAAACCCTATTATCACCGGAAGATTTGATTATATTAACGCGAATATTGTAGCAGGACTTTTTAAGGTTACAAAAACAAAAGCGATTGTCACATACTCTGCTGATGAGCATGCTCAAATTTTGCGGGGTATAGTTAAAATGACAGTAGTTGATACGGGCGTATCAAAAATTTATGGCCCAGGAGATGCATACTTCGTAACGAAGGGCACAAAAGTCGTTTGGGATGTATACACTCCTTTTCTTTTGAAGTCTTTTGTTAATATTTTTTAAGTAAAGTAGGTAAAGTGATCTTCATTTAAGCAGCCCCAACGGCTGAGCGCTGCTTAAATGAACCTCTCGGATAAGGTGCCCGGATAAGGTGCCAGCAGACTTGGGAATAAAAACTTCGACATAAATTTCCTAATTATCAAGAGACTGTGTTGGTATCGGTGAGTTTCTATTTCTCACAGGTCTGCTGGCACCTCATCCCGCTGGCACCTCATCCCTTGTTATCTACTGTAATAACAATAAAAAATTCAATTAATTTATGGATATAACCATAAAAAATGAACGTTATGAATAACAAGATAGCTCTTAAACTCGCATAAAAACGCAATAATTTCAAATACGAAAAAAAAATACTCAAGGGGAAAATATTAATGTTTCTTCAAAATATTTGGACTATTCAATTTTACAAAGTAATCCTGGCCAGGCTTGCAATAACCTATTTATTAATCAAGGAGATCAAAATGAAACTAATTAAAACAACCGTTAAAGAAATTATTATTTCACAAAACTTTTAATTCTTTTGAAGGGGGAGGGTAGCACCTCCCTTTCATATTTATCGTGAGGAAAAATGTATCGATTAGAAAACAATGTGGAAGTTTATAAAGGGAGTCATAGAGGTGAATTTATTTTTGTTAAGAGAGGAACTGGACAAGAAGACACTATCGAATGTGACGAAAATGGTATTTCATTTATAAATAGCATCACAAGAAAGGGTGGTTCCATTTCTAAATTAGATGCATTAAACAATATGGACTATATTAAATTATTACAAAAACAGAAATTAATTACTAGCAATGAGCTTCCAAAATCACAGGACCACTTTAGAAGTCAATACCAAACTTTTGAAGAATGGGGAATAAATCCGGATCAAGCACAGATAAAAATTAAAAACGCCAATATAGCTATAATCGGGTGTGGAGGAGTAGGTGGCTGGCTAGCATTTCAGCTGGCAAGTATGGGAATTGAAAAGATGCAGCTTATTGACAATGAGCTGGTTGAAGAATGTAATATTATTAGGCAGCCTTTTTCTCATTCGGATATAGGAAAACATAAAGTTAATGCCTTGGCAGATATACTGCGGAAAAAAAACGAAAAAGTTGCATTAAAAAAAAATATCTGTTTAGTTACGACAAAAACAAATATGAATTCCCTGCTGCAAGATTGTGATTATATTTGTGTAGCAGCAGATTATCCATCACGAAATGAGATGGGCCAACTCATTGGGCAATGGTGCCTTGAAAATAATAAGATCCACTTTATTTGTGGAGGCTATTCGGGACATAATTCATCGCTCGGGATAACCGTGATACCACAAGAAACGGCCTGTTGGAACTGCTACTTAAATTGGTATAAGAATCAAATATCCGATTATCTTTTAAAAAGGCCCATAATTATTGGTCCTAAGAGCGGATCTGGTTTATTACCGACTGTTCTAATAGCAGCTTCAATGAGTGCTCTAGATATAATAAGAGTCATCATTGGAATGCCGCCCATCTTGAAAAACTCTAAAGTTGATCTTAATCCTATGGACCTAAAATTCTCTAAAATGGATTTTCCTCATAATATGAATTGTAAATTTTGTAGAGCAGGAGAATTATAGGTGGTTCATATTCAAGCATGGGAACTTCTTGAAAAACTTCAAAGCTTTTCATACCCCGCAATAACGCAAAACCTTGGTGCCCTTATTTCCATCTCTGCAAAAGATGTGAAAGTCGAGATATCAAAACTAAAATTAACAGATATAGGATGTGGGAGTGGGAATTTAGTTTCAGGTGCATTAGATATTATTGGTAAAATATATTGTTACAATGGAGTAGATATAGATCAGAGTGGACTGAATATAATAAGGCAGCGAGGAATTAATTCTTATCATATGAATCTATTTAAAAAAGATGCAATCAAAATGAATTTTGATGCCGATATTTATATTTGTCTTTCGAATACTTTTTTGGCCATTGGGGACTGGAAAGACCTTGATAATTTATTATTGAGAATGTTTGAAAATAATAAGAAGGCAGTCCTTATATTATCTCTCGTTCCTTGGGATGATATCAGAAAAAAATGGCATGAAAATTATACAGAGTGGGTTAGATGGTATTATAAGAACGACAAAATGAAAATGAGAAGTAAAGAATTAGAGGATAATTTAAAAGTTTACCAAACTCTTGAAATTGAAAATAGTGATGAGATATATACGTTCAAACATGAATTTATGAAGACTACCTTTGAATCGTTTAGGAGCTTTATAGAAAAACGAGGGCTAATTATTAGCGATTGGCTTAACCCACATACTTTGGAGACGATTGATACCCAAACATTTGAATTACCGGAAGTTTGGGTCACGGTTACAAATATATGAATAAAAATTATTGGATACTATTGCAAGGTCAATTCATTTCTACTTTAGGATCCGGTGTCTTCTTTCTGGTCATGATTTTATATGGCCAAGAAGTTACTGACTCAGCATCTATTATCGGCATTGCGCTTATGATGTCTCAACTCCCTGGTGCAATTATTGGACCGTTTATTTCTGGCCTGATAGATAAAAAATCCAAAAAAAAATTGCTAATTATATGTGATTTATTGTCAGCTGCCTGTATGTTTATTTTCTTATTCTCATTTTTTCTAATCAAAGATACTTTGATGATCATAAATTTGATGATTATTACGGCCATGCTTATCGGAATATTAAATAGTATTTTAAGACCAACAATTTTTTCAATAGCGAATGAATTGGCGGGTCCAAAAAAGGTACAACAATCAAATTCATTTTTGCAAAGTAGTTTCCAGGGGGCAGGGATTATTGCAAATTCTCTTGGCGGTATTTTATACGCAATGATTGGCCCAATGTATTTGACAATGATTAATGGTATTTCTTATTTTCTATCTGCGATTTCAGAAACTTTTATCAAAGAAGAAAAGAATAAAAATTACGACATTATAAACAATAATAAGGATGAGGGAGTACTTAAAGCGTCAGCGGAAGGGATTCGATATATTTGGAGACATAAAGGTCTTAGAAGCTTTATCATGGTTTCTTTTTTAATTAATCTCTCTATTTCACCTTTGGCGATATTACTGCCATTTCACATAAAAAATAGTCTTCATTTAGGTGCCGAAGAAATTGGCTTTGCCCTTGCGGGAGAAGGAGCGGGTCTTCTAGTCGGATTTTTAATAAGTTCAAAGCTTGTTTTCAAAAATCTCTTTAACTCATTAGTATATCTATTTCTAATATGTGCAATTTTAATTTTTACCCTTGGTCAACTATCGAGTATTTTAAGTCTTGTTTTATGTTGTGGGATTCTTGGCATTCTCATAGGATTAATAAACGTTCCACTAATAACAATATTACAAAAAATTCCACCACAACATATGATTGGAAGAGTGATAAGTGTCTTTATAAACGCTATCACAGCTATCACTCCAATCGGTATGGGGTTATCAGGTTTAGCTATTGATTATCTAAATGGAAATACAGAAGTTCTTTTTATGTTATGCTCAATTCTTTTAATATTCTCTAGTCTTCTAATGTATATGAATCTAGATGTTAAAAATATGATTGACTCCCAAGAGAGAGCAGCTAATTAATGTTTTCTCGCAGTCACGGGCATAATTCTGAGCGGCGCCACAATAATGGGGTAAATGGGGCACGATATTTTTGAGATTCGTCATATTCGCATATATGTGCTGTTGAAGGCCCATTATCATAAAAACTTTGAGCTATTGATAAGGATTATTTTTAACTGGCCCTCTTTTTATTATTCCGGATAAATTTACGAAATCTCTTCCTTAAATCGAGGCGAGGGGGAATTGTTTGCAACATAAGTGTTTTATGCTTTACTGGAAACCTTATGAAGAAAGCAACTGATGCCTTAGTTTTGACTGGATCTGGGAATGATTTAAAACTTTTAGTGATTAAGAGAAAAAATCCCCCTTTTTTGGATTTGTTTGCTCTGCCTGGGGGTTTTATCGATGCCGGTGAGCAAGCGCTGGCGGCCTGTGTAAGGGAGCTCGCGGAGGAGACCGGTGTGCAGTTGAGGGAGGCAGATGGGATTGAGTTGAGCGTGCGTAAAAGGCGCGGTCGCGATCCACGCGGTGATGTTAGATCTTATCCCTTTATGTTTTATTGCTCACAGGAGCTGCAAGCTTGTGCTCAGGACGATGCTCTCGAGGCGAAATGGGTTTTGCTGACAGAATTAAAAGAATTGGCCTTTGATCACGGTGCTATCCTTTGTGAGGGGCTTGGGCATTTTTGGAAAACGATGCCGAGTTTTTCTGATGCGTTAGAGGGTCTTCGTTTGCCTGATTTTATGCCCGTTTGTGAGGATAGTAATATCGGAGTCTTTTACGGTGGCTCTTTTAATCCCTGGCATGCTGGGCATACCGCCTGCGTGGACAATGCCCCGAAAAATACAATTGTGGTGCCGGACTCTAATCCCTGGAAAAGCATGGACGAGAATATTGACCGAAAATGTTTTTGGCGGTCTTTGCTGGAAATTTGTCAGCAATTAGCGGGCCGGGATATAACTATTTTCCCGGGTTTTTGGGGGGCAGAGCAGGGTAATCCCACCATTTCTTGGCTGTCACAAACCAATTTTAAGCAATACGCTTTAGTTATGGGGGACGACGCCTTCTTGTCTCTGCATCAATGGTTTGCAGCGGAAAAACTCATCAAAATTTTGCATAAAGTTTATATTATTCCACGAGGGGCATCAGCAGCGGCATTGCTGGCGCAAAAGAAAAAAATTCAAGGCATTAATGGGGACCTCGTTTGCTCTTTTGGTAAAGAACATAAATTTCAAGAGCTCAGCTCAAGTAATTTGCGAGAAAGTTGACGATCCTGGCGCAAAAGCGTGACAATAAAAACTATGATTTCAGTAATCATTCCTCTTAGTGCAATAGAAGAATCACATATATCTCTAGTGGAAGAGTTGCTGGCGCATATTTATATTATTGCCGAGATTATCTTAGTGGTGCCCTCTAAAGAGAAGCTCGCAGTGGAAAAAAAACGTTTTAGCGAACAGGTGCAGGTTTTGCTCTCGCCGCCTGGTCGTCATCACCAACTCAATGCCGGCGCCGAGCGGGCGCAAAGTAAATTTCTGTGGTTTCTGCACGCAGATAGCAAAGGGCAAAAAGGCCTGGTGGAAAAATTAAAGAAAAGTTTACTCAAATACCCCGATAAACTGCATTTTTTTCCCTTACGGTTTCAGGACGATGGCCCCAAGTTGATGTTACTGAATACTTTAGGGGTTAAGCTGCGTTCTGAGGTTTTAGAGTTGCCCTTTGGGGACCAAGGTTTTTGTTTGCAAAAAAAGCATTTCCATTTCTGTGGTGAGTTTAATGAGCACCCTTTGGGAGAGGATCACCATTTTGTTTGGAAAATAAAAAAATATGGTTTTGCACTCAATAAGGTCGACGCTTGTCTCTATACCAGTGCGCGAAATTATCGTATCAATGGTTGGGCAAAAACAACTTTTAAGCATATGCGTATGACCACTCAAATGGCCATTTCTCAGCTCTTTTGATACCTTAATTTTTTTTCAATTAAAGGAGTCGGGTATGGCGGGGCATAGTAAATGGAAAAACATCCAGCATCGAAAAGGGGCACAAGATGCCAAGCGCGGAAAAATATTTACGAAGCTGATTCGCGAGGTGATGGTTGCTGTTAAGATCGGTGGCGCCGATCTCGATGCCAACTCACGGTTACGTCTGGCGATACAAAATGCCAAGGGTATCAATATGCCCAAGGACAATATTGAACGCGCCATCAAAAAAGCCTCCGGCGCCGGTGGCGAAGATTATGTGGAAGTTACCTTCGAAGGTTATGCTAGTGATGGGGTGGGGATTTTTGTTGAATGTGCAACAGATAATAATACCCGCACTGTTTCCAATATTCGTTCTTATTTTAATAAGCATGGCGGCAGCTTGGGGAAAGACGGCTGTTTGGAATTTATTTTTCAGCGCAAGGGAATTTTTATTTTACCGGCCGAGGTGCTCACCCATGACTTCGGTGAAGATGAGCTGACTATGGCGATGATCGATGCCGGCGCCGAGGATATCGAGGTGGATGGCGAGCAGATTACCATCAGCTGTGAAATGCATGACTTTGGCAATATTCAAAAAAAATTGACGGAGCTAAAGATCGACCCGCAAGAAGCAGGGCTGCAAAGAGTTCCCATCACCTCCAAGGCGATCTCCCAAGAAACTTTTCATAAAGTGATGAAGCTTATTGATATTATCGAAGACGACGATGATGTGCAAAAAGTTTATCATAATATAGAATTTGATGAATCGTTGCTCGCGTGAGTTTAATCAATAGACAAGGGGGCGGCGGGCATGCTCTTTATGACCTGTCTCTCTTGGTTCCAAAGTAAACACAGATAAGAAGTATTCCCGCTCCAATACTTTCGAGAAGAGAAAAAGGTTCTTTAAAGATAAAAATACTACCAATCTTTGCAATTACAGGCTGGATTAATATGATAAGCCCCGCTATAGATAAGGGAGCTTTTTTTAGGCCACTACTTATCAGTCCCCATCCCAAGATCTGACAAATACAGGCAAGCCCCACCAGGTAAACCCAGTTGTCTCTAAAAGTCCCCTTATAACCAGTTTCAAAAAATGAAAAAAGTAATAACCATATAGCCGCTGAAAGTGATGTAAAAGTTATGATTGAAACTGCAGAAGGAGAAGGTTTAATCGCATTGGATTTTTTTAATGTTGTCGTATAACAGGCATAAAACAGGCCTGTCAGCAACCCAAACAAACAGCCATAGAAATAATCTGACTCATTAAAGAAATTTAATTGGCCTTTTAATATAAGCAGCACTCCTAAAAATGCGCCTATAAAAGTTAATATTTTTACCGGAGTTATCCTTTCTTTAAATAAAATTAGACCAATAAGTAATAAATAAAAGACTTGTGTATTACCTAAAATTGTCGCCATACCGGGCCCAATTATATGGATTGAGCGATGCCAAACCAAAAGATCCATCGCAAAGAAAAAACCACCAATAAAAGTAATTATGTAAAAACCTGGCACCTTAGGTAATTTTTTTTTGCATAGTAAGTGGTAACTGAGGAGCAAAGCACCGGCGATTCCAGTGCGATAAAACCCTATAAGACTAGGGGAGAGATCGCTAAAACGGACTAAAAGAGGGGCGAACCCAATACAGATGGTTCCTAAAAAGACTAACCACAAATGTTTATTTAAGCTGAGCAAGTTTTGCTCCCGGTTGAGCTATTCCGGTTAATAGCGCCATTAATGCGAACGAAAAATATGTTTAAAGCGTGGGATAAAAAGGCAGAGCACTAGTGCCGGCATAAGGAAGGCCAATGGCCAAAAAAGATATTTTAAAAAGAAGTAGAGAAAATGCCCAAGACCGCGAAAAGTCCAACGCAAAAATTGATGTTGGGCAATGATATGCGCGTAATAAGGGGCGACAGTGTAATACCATTGAACAAAGAGGCGGCCAAAGGGGTTTTCTAAGAGAGTTTGATCGCGAAAATTTCTCAAATAATCTAAAACGTAATGGTCTTTTAAAAACCCGGCGGAAATGAGAAAGCAGGCATTTTTTTGTAAAAAGGCATCGATGGTTTCCGGCGTCTCGGATTTTAAATTTGAGACATTCGAGGCAAATTGATAGTCGTTGACATAGGCGACGGCCAAATGCACGACGGTGCCATTGGTTAGGCCCTTAATTTTAATATCACCACTGGTGACGGAGACACCCCCCTCTAAGTGAATTTCAGTCGCTCCATCCGCTTTTGCCACTTGCGGGTTATTATTTTTACCGGAGGCGGATTGGGCAATTGAGGGGTATTGAAAAAAGAGGGTTCTATTATAATCGGCAATAGGAGTGCCGGAGAAAATCGCCGTCAATTGCTCGTCGCCCTTTCTTAAATCGTCGAAGGAGGGGACGACGTCCTGCACTCCAGTGGAACCATTTTGAACTTTGTTGCTGAGATTAAAATTGACGAAGAAGCCCTTTGCATGGTCGGTGAGGAGAAAGGGATTCGCGGGTGTGGAGGTAGCGGATGACAGAAAGATATAGAGGGTGATTTTTTGGGTATCAACCTCGAGTTTTTCAAAGGTGTCGCATTTCTTAATAAGCGCACAGATTGTGCTGAGATTAAGAGTTATCGTTGTATCAATAGTAGAATTTGCAGGGGCGTCGCCATGAGAATTAGGCGTTCCTACCAAATGGTACTTTGTCGCATCATCATCTGTAACCACACCAATATTAAATTTTAATAAGTCGGAACCCGCCGTGGCACGCAAGCGCAAGGTGATTTCGCCGTCGTTGGCAGTGGTCACAAAAGGAAGGCCGTCGTTAAAATTGTCACCCACCAAGGCGTAGTTATTTTGCGATGTGTTGCTGGCAGGATCTGAGTCTACGGGAATGAAAATATCCACCGCAGTGGTAGCGGAACCCCCCACTTTATTGGCATCGCCTCCGGTACCATTAGTGCGTTGATAGGCGTCATTGGTCTCCGTCGAATTATTGGTTTTAAATGTCGCCAGGGCGGTAAAATCGGGATTGAGAATGACTTCTTGGGCGCATAGAGGCGTGTGCAAGAGAGCGATAAGGGCCAGCAGGATGGGAGTGATTAAATTTTTCATTGCGGGGATTGTCGCGTTTTTACTGGGCATTCGTCAATTATTTTGGGCAGTTAATTCTTTTTTCTAAAAGGTGACAGTCTCTAACTAGCTAAAATTTCGTCAATGTTCGGGAGAACTCAGTTTGCTCTCGATCTTTTTTGTCCTGAGTTTGTTTTGCTTGAGATTGTTTTGCTTGAGATTGTTTTGCTTGAGATTGTTTTGCTTGAGATTGTTTTGCTTGAGATTGCTTTCGCTGGCCCTTGCGACTTCCGTGTAACTTTATACCGAGCATTTTTGCCTTCTTTTTCTCCAACAGAGCGTCCGCCATCAGGTCGACGATTTCCGCAAGATCAAGTTTTTGATGGGCGAACAGTCCCTGCAGCTGAGTGATTTTTTCCACCAAGGATTTTTCCTCCTCGGGAGGTCGTGGAATATCTTTAAAAAATCCGCTCAACACGTTGGCGTTGGTCAGACTCAATATGGTGAGATATGCAGATGACTTAGTCATCAGCGCAAATCCTAGGGACGTGCCTAGAATATTAAAAGCACTAAAAGGAAGACTAGATCGCTTCGATTTGAAACTAAATCTAGAGAAAACAAAAGTTGTTAAATTTAGCAGAAGTCAGTTTGCAAAAGGAGTGCAGCAAGGCACTTTCAAATTTCTTGGGTTCACATTTTTCTTAGGGAAATCCCGTATGGGTTCGCCACTAGTAAAAGTGAAAACAGCGAAAGGTACGTTTGCAGCGAAGCTAAAGGCAATGACTACGTGGTGTAAAATAAATCGTAATAGATATCGATTAGCAGAACTGTGGAAAAGTCTCGTGGTAAAGATTAGAGGACATATTCAGTATTATGGAATTTCCCATAACTACAGAATGGTCCAGGACTTCATCTACAAGGCGAAAAGTATTTTCTTTAAATGGATGAATCGTAGAGGGCAGAAGAGATCCTTTAACTGGGACAAATTTAGTCTCTACGAGAAATTAAATCCATTACCACGCTGTCAAATTGTTCATCGCTTATTCTAAGTCATAAAGGCGAAACGAATATTATTGTCATTCGCCTATTGCGTAAATAGCGCACGATGGGTGAGAACTGGGGGCAAGTAGAGCGATCTGCTTGTCTACCATCCAAAAAACCTTACTTTTTCAAATAGCGAGATATTATCCATCATCCACAGGCGATCAACCATCAAGCATCATCTTGTAATATTTATTGGCCGAGCAACAAAACTTCTCTCCCCCCAGTGCGCGATCGCTCGCTCCATTCTCCGCGCCAGCGCTGACAATTTTCTTCCCCATGGTTTCACGGCAGAGAATCCTGCACGACCGTGCAAAAATAGCAGGGCCGATCTGGGTATATTCAGATCGCCAAACAAAAAGGAGTTAGGGCAGTACGAGTTAGCATAATTTAAAATCCGAGCGTAGCGAGTCTTTGTCCCGCGTTTTGAATTTTGACAGTGCTTAAGGGTTAGCGACCATTATCACAGGCCAATTTGGTCGTCTCTCGAGCGAGTTCTAAATTCACATTGGTTTCAACCATTTTATCTTTCTGTTCTTTAATGAGGTTTTTTTGCTTACTCAATTTAGTGGAATGCAACTGGGTTATATTTTCCAGCTCCTTTTCCTGCTCTGCGAATAAGTTTATCGTATCTATTAATTGATGGATTTTCAGCAGACAGTTTGTAGCGTAGTCCCCATCCTTCGGTTTGGCGCTGCATACAGTGGCATAAGTAAAATGGTCATCAATAGTTGTAATGCCACAATTAACCGCATAATAAAGTTTTTGTTGCTCTAAGGCTTTTTGAATTTTTTTGCTGGAGACGTCTTTTCCCAGAGCGGGTAACGGGTTTATAAAATTTTTCTCCCCTTGATTGTAAATGGTTTCAGTGAAGGATTTTCCACATCTTTCAAAAATTTTACTTTTTAGTTCTTCTACAAAATTCTCATAAAAGCTAATTTCTTTACGCTCTAATTTTAATTGCATGCGAGCATAATCTGCTGAAATCATTTTTTTAGGATTTGTAGTTTGCCTTTCAATCTCTCGCACCGCCAGTTCATGCTTATTCGTTAAAAGCTGCATTGAGATTATGCTCTAAATTTTTATCTTCTTGTTGTAAAATAGTTTCAACTTTATCCGGTGAAATTTCTATTTTTTCTATATGGTTTGCGATTACTTTGACGTTTTTGCGGATATTTTTTTTACGCGCTCGCTTGATGAGTTGAGCATTGGAAGCTGGTCTTTTGCGCCTCTGTACTGGCCGCTGCCAATCACCATCTATTGCGAGAGGGGATGAATTAAGCATATCGTCGGTGGCCTGCTCGTCGGCCTTAGCAAGTTTAGCGAAATTGCTGAGGCCGAGAATAATTAGCAATGAATAAATTGTTTTCATTATTTTCATCAATGGAGTCCTTTGATTTGTAATTAAACGACTTTAACACATCGGGTTATAATTAGAAATGGTCAGGAATGGAGCGTGTAGATATTACAATGAATCGCCAAAAAAGCAATATCGCGAGGGGAACGATATTGCTTTTACTGGAGGGGAATTTATTTTTTGATCAAGACCCCAAGAATAGCGTTTCTTTTAAAAGTTTCCTTTTGCGCTTTAATGGCGAGAATATCTGCCAGGGTTTTACCAGGAGCACCTTTTAAATTCATGGATTTAATTTCATTCTTTAAAATTGCTCCGTTGGCGTGGAAGATTGCCGCGAGATTCACCAGTGGGGCGGTATGCCCAGCTCCGCTCCATTCTCCCAACAGCAGGTTATGGTTTTTTTTCAACATTCGATCTAATGAAATATTTCGATCTTTGAGAAAATTGCGGGCGTCTTCTTTGGTGAGGTCGAAGGCGATAGTGAAATTACTGAAAGTCATAATACTCAATAATAAAATAATCTTTTTCATTGTAGGTTCCTTTCCTGTTGGTTTTGAGGCAGTAGCGTTTCGCAAAGTTGGATGGAGAAATAAGGAATATCCCCATGGTTTTCTGCGCCATTGACTATTTCACCTATCTTTTTCACCGCATCCCTTTGAATGTCTTTAACTTTTTGAATCCCTGCATTGTTGAGGGATTCGGATAAACTATAAAATAAATTTCGACCCTGGGATACTTCTTCAGGGCGATAAAAATTGACCAACTCAGGTAAATGTTTTTTGGCCACTGCTAAATCTAAGGCAAAGTTTTTTTCACGGGCATGGTATTGTCCTTTCTCATTGTTAAGGATGTCTCCTTGCGCCACCAGGGACTTTAATCTGGTGATGCCAACGCTGCCATAGAGTTCGTAAACTTCACTCTCTGTGGTGCCTTTATGATTGGCCGCCAACTTATAAATAAAATAGTTAAACTGATCTGACAAGGTTTCATTAAGCTCTAGATCGTTGCTGTAATGGTCGTTTCTGGTGGTGAAGCTGCCAAAACTTTCACTGAGCATCGCTCCCACCGGGCCATTAATTTTAGTGAGTAATTTTCCAATATTTTTTTCTCGATAAATATAGCTGACAAGGTTCAAAACGGTGTGGGCAGCGGGAATGGATTTGTTACTTCCCTTAATCATTCTACGCAATGAAGTTCCTGGAACATTTGCCCTGTTCGCCAGTCCGTTCACGGTTAAGGAAGTATGTACCGTTAGATAATTATCTATTATTTCTTTTAATTGGGTATTTAGAGATAAGCTATGTTGCAAAGTGATCCCCCTATAAGAAAGACCTTATCTGCAAAGATAAAAAAATGTCTAAATAAATTAATAATTATTTTTAGCTGGTCTTTAATTTCGTAAAATTCGCCCCTCATACTGGTGTTTTGGGGTCTCTTTGACCCCAAATGAGATTTCTTCGTGAGCAAATTGTCACCACGTGGTCAACAATTTGTTCTTTGCTGAGTGTATTTCGCCAGGTGGTTATGAATATCCACTGGGCAGAATTTTACTATTCATTTTTTAGCAATACCTGATTAATTTAGAAGCACGAAACAGATTGGGAAAGTATATCCCAAGAATTCACGACCTAGAGGAGGGCGCATGAAATTATCATCACTTTTTAAAACTATGACGGAAGCAACTCTTGTTATGACCGCAGTTGCCGCTATGGCAACCAGTGTCCACGCCCAGGGGAGACGTGGCGGTGGCGGACGAGGCCCTATGCCAGCACCGGGCATGCGCGCTGAAAGAAAAATTCTCAATTATGCTGGTCAACAATTTCGTGGCCAAAATACCTTATTTTTAAAAAGGGCCTTAAAAAACCAATTCCCGGGCATCAATTTACGAAATAAAAAGTTGGGAAAAGTGATTGTGATGGCGAAATCGGAACATGGCAGAGGGCAAGCATTTCTTGTGGTTGGCCAACAAAGTTCGTATTCTCAGCAAATACCTGGCAACCCTTATAATTTTCAAGACTATGCCCCTTACACTTACACGAGGATGCAGTTTCCAGTGCAGGGTGCGAGTCAGGGGAAATGGCAGATTAAACTACAAGGAAATATCAAGATACAAAATGTTATAGTGCAGTTTAAAGGTCAAAATAATAACATCAAACTTTATGTGGATCAGCATTTAAGAGGTCAAAACGTGCTGCCTTTAAAAAGAATGTTGAGACAACAAAATCCACAAGCGTTTAATAAACTCGATTCGTTGAAAAAAATCACAATTGTGGCAAAGTCAAAGCATGGTCAGGGAACTGCCACATTGAAAATGGGTAGAGATATCAGCAGAGCAAAATATATCGATGGCACACCCTCTGATTTTCACACACCGGCCGCGTATACCTTTTCAAAAGTTTCTTTTCAAGGACCGGCCTACTCTACGAGTGGAGTTCTGCAAATATTATTGAAAGGTAATATAAAAGTCAAAGAAGTGATCTTTGAATTTTATCCTAGCAATGGTGGTGGTTGGCATTAGATAAGTTTATGACAGGAGCGTGCGAGAGTTTTTGGTATGCTCTCGCCCCTGGGGGGCATAGACAATAAGTTTTGGAGGGGATTCGGTAATGAATCCCCTTTTTTTTTTAATAATATATTGGCTGTTGAACTCTGAGAATATTTTGCGCCAGAGAGGTGGGAAAAACCAGGTTGTAAACAGTTTCAATCAGACAGACCTTATCTTTCATCGGCAATTTACTTTCTCCCAACCCCACTCTTTGCACTAAACCATTGGGATTGATTTGAAAATAGAGCGTAAAATGGCCATCTTTTTTATGCCGCCGATTTTTTGAAAGGCATTGCGTGATCGAGGGCAAATTTTTACGGAAAATATTTTGCACGTGAGTTTTGCGTGCCATACTGCTCGCGGGAGCGCGTGTAGCATGGGCAAGTGGGATGGTGAGTATGGCCAACGCAAGAAATTTAACTTTCATAGCTTCCTTTATATTTAGGTTTAATGCATTGCATCTTATCATGTCATTCCACGAAAAGATGCTAGGGCCGTAAAAATGTAATGTTTTATAATTTATTGAAAGTATTAAGATCCGGTATCTTTATAGATATCGTCGTCCAAAATTTCTAGACCGATTTCATACCTTTCTTGGTCCTCGTCAGCGGATGATTTTGTCTCGCTGCCCGCGGTTTGGGCGTCCCCTTTATCGCCTTTTTTACCCTCGTACTGCTTGTCGCCTACCGCCTGAATATTTGACCCCGTGATATGCCAGTTTTCTAAATCCCAGGTCAACATGGAAATGCCGCGTACGCCGGCGATATCGCGAATAATATTTTCAATTCCCTTGGCATAAAAGTCTTTACCATTTTCTTTAATTAAGTGGCCGGAAATTCTCACTCCTCTGGTGGAACAGGAGAGGGTCAGCTGCGATTGATCGGCATTATGCACTTTTAATATTTTTTTTACGGTTTTATTGACTTCAATGCGCGAAAGGGTTTTTTTCATCGCCATAAATGATCCTTAGATATTATTTAATCGCTTTGTATAATCGATACCGACGGTGGGACGGTAACCATTGTCCTTGATAAATTGGGTTTCTACCTTGATTAGCTTAATGGCATTGCCGAGGTCTCTAATTTTTTTAGATTCAGGTGTCGTTGTGCGCCAGCGATCGATACTTGCTGAATAGTAATTTTTCGTGCGAATAGGAATATTTATAGGCATCGATCCTCCAAAATAGAATATTGGCAGCTTACTGTATCGGTTTGCTCGGATAAACCTTTAGTGAAAAGAATAAAAATAGGGGACAAATATGTTTAAGCTTTGCCCTGGCTTTTAGCATGAGATAATTCTTTTTGATGCTCAGTATGAAGTTTTTTTATTTGATTTTTGTAGTGCTCTGAAATTTTTTGCTTTTCATTATTTTGAGAAACCGCATTGCGCTTTTCAGTCTCCTGTTGTCTTTCAACAAAATTATTTAATTTAATATTATTAATTTTGGTGGTGTTTGCGAAATCTTTTTGGATATTATCAAATTCGGATTTGAAGGTTTGCTTTTGTTTTGCCAACTGGTTTTCGTAAAATTCTTTTTGCTCTTGCAAGTCTCTGTTTCTAGTGTAATTAGCTCTTTGCATGGCCAGTTGAAAGCGCTCTCCGTTATCTTTAATTCTTGTTTCATACGCCTTGACAATACTTTCTTTTGAATCTCTGTGAGCGACTTCCCGCTGAGTAGTGGCGTCTTCTTGATGCGCTTTCGTATTTTTTATATTCGCTTGGTACTCGCGATTGAGATTGCGAATTCTATTGCGATTATCCAAATGTGATTGGTCGAGTTTATTTTTTAATTGGGTCTCTGAAACCGACATGCTTGACTCCTAGGATGATGGCCATCCCCTCCATTCTAAAGGCAATTCGTTTAAAAAGCATGGCGGAAAAAGAATCTCTCTTTTAATTTACGGTATAATTTGTCACAATAGAGAGGCAGCTGTTTCGTAAAGAGAGTAAATTGATGATTGATCAAGGTAATTTAGAGCAAAAATTAGGGATGAAAATTGCCGCACTGATGGCAGTGCCAGGTGCTCGCTATGGTGAAACATACCAATTTGAAGATGCCTTTGGAGAAATGTTTTTTGTTAAGACGAAAGCGCCAAAAAAAGATATGTATTTTAAAGAAGTTCAAGGGTTGGAAATTTTGCAAAAGGCGCAAATCTTTAAAACTCCAAAAGTTCATTATGTCGATGGAGAGTTTCTCGTTACAGAACTTATTAATACTCGTGCTGGTAATCTTGAGGGGTATAAATTATTAGGAGAGAGCTTAGCAAAATTACACCAAATAAAAGGTGAGTCTTATGGCCTTTCGGAAAATAATTATATTGGTCAGAGTAAACAAATAAATGGCAGCTACGATAAATGGTGTGAATTTTTTTTCGATAAAAGATTGTTGGTACAATTTCAATTGGCCTGTCAAAATAATGGCCTTTCCCAAAAATTTCAGAAAGATTTTATGAAATTGGAAAAAAAAATTAAAGAATTGCTACCAGAAATTGATGAGGGGCCAAGCTTAGTACACGGTGACCTGTGGGCAGGTAATGTTTTATTTAATCAATTTTCTAAACCAGTACTTGTCGACCCGGCCGTTTATTATGCCAATCGAGAAGTAGACTTGGCCATGGCGCAATTATTTGGCAGTTTTCCCAAAGAGTTTTTTAGCGCCTATCAAAACAGTTTTCCCTTGCAGGCCGGGTATCAAAAAAGATTTTTTGTCTATAATTTGTATCACTTACTCAATCATCTCAACCTCTTTGGCGAGAGTTATCTAGAACAATGCGATGCCTGCTTAATCGATTGTTTGAATTAGTCCTTTTCCGCAAAATTGACAAACTCTTGACATAACAATGACCGAACTGACTTCGTCTATGGGCAGAATTGTCTTATGAAAATTGCAAAACAAGGAGCTAGTTATGAGTGAAAAATTGATTAAAATTACCGGACAAGTTAGAGACATTAAACCAATTGTGGAACTAGAAAATGGTGATCATCTTCTTGAGTTTAGCGTTTTAGAAATTTACTCTAAATCCTTAGCAGATGGCAAGGAATGGATCAAAAAGAAAAAACTGCATTGGGTGAAGGCCTATAATCGCAAAGCAGATAAACTTATTAATAAAATAAAAGAAGGCTCGAAAGTTAATTTAAAAGGGGTTCTAAAACTTCCCTTTCATAGGGAAATCCCCATTCAACAACTGGCGTACACGAGGATGACTGTCAGCTCTGTTAGACTTCACTAATCCCACCTACACAGGCCCGCCTAACAGCAACGGCGCTAGCAAGAAAAAGGAATTTATTTTGCTAGCGTCGACGTCTTTTATAGACCGGCAAACCAATTTGTTTTTCGTTTGGGAAAAACATTTGTTTTTAGTCGGGGAATCCAGGTTTTAATTGGTGCAATCCTCCGCTAAAAAAATTAAGTTCGGGGGCCTCTTTTGCTCCTGCGGGAGATGCTTTAAGTGACCAGATAGGGGCGGCAAATATACTTGGAGGGGTCGCATTTAAGGAAATACTGTGCAGGCCCAAACTCCAGCCAGCAAAAGCTGGAATGGTCGATCCTTGATCGACGGTGGTCGTCACCCCTGTCAAGACACCATTTGTAACGGTGAGATTAAAGCTGAGATCACCTGTGAAAGTAAACTCATTAACCGTGTCGACGAGAATATCTGATAGAGAGCTGACAAAAGCATAATTTGCCACGGGCGTGTTGGTAGAAGTATTGTCTCCAATAATGGCATTTTTCGCCGCTAGTGGTAACGCCCCTCCAGCATCATCGAGAACAGAAACATCAGAGCTTTTTAACCCTTCCCCATAAAAATTATATGCACTAATAGCATTACTATCCATCGCTCCTGTTACGCCTCCCAGGGTGCCCACAAAATTAAGCGTCTCAAAATTTGCATCTGTAGAGACATTGCTGATTATTCCCGCCAACGTGTTGAGCCCGGCAACGCCGCCAATGAGGCCATCTCTAGCATAAGGGTTCTCGATATCTAAAAAGGTGTTGTTTTTGACCACCTCAATAATTCCTTGGTTAATCCCCGCGATACCACCAAAATATATCTGGTCTCTAAAGAGCGGATTTTTAACCCAAGAATAGACGCCGCCACCGAGGTCGGCACAGGTGATGGTATCATCAACCGCCCAAGAGGAAATTCCATCAATGCTGAAGCTACCGGACATATCAGCTCGATAAGTAGTATCGACGGTGCCGGCATGACATTTTGCACTTGTTAACTGAAAAGTATGCAAGACCTTTTGGATACTTTCAGTGGCGGCAGCAAATTCACCGTTGAAGGTCAGTGGGGAAGTGTTTGAGATATTAAAAGATAATTTTTCCCAAACGGCGCTCAGGCCATTGCAGAAGATCACTTCTTCCGCCACCCATGGGGAGATAGCATTTCCTAAGTTGATGCCACTTCCTGTCGCTACAGTGTTGATATAGTACTTACCATGATCCGCAAAACCGGCACAGTCGCCAACTGTCAAAGCGACGCCACCGCCATTGAAGTAACCCGTGTCCGCTTGAAATGTCCCCGCTGGGGGGGGCATTGAGAAGGGCAATGGAAAGGGCATCGTGACCCAGGTAAAACCACTGGTAGTACCATCGCCAAAAATATCTCGACAAAATAATGTATCGCCCACGGCCACAGCAGGGTTGTCGACACTTAAGCTGATACTGCCATTGGCAGAGGTGGCGTGATAAAAGTTACCGGCGTTGGCGGCATTACAATCCCCATCGCTGACAACGGTTGCGGGCAGAGTTTCATAAGCACTGGCGTTGAGGGTCTGTGGGTTGAAAAAACCTAATAATTCCTCGCTGCCTAGGCCAGCTTGATTACTTTGTATCCAAGAACTCCCATCGCAAAGGGCGACGTCGTCGATTTGCCAGGATTCAGGTGTCGAATCACCATAAAGATCCATTGACCCCGAGCTTTGTGCTATAAAATATTTATTCGTTTTACTGGCATCACAGAAATCTCTTATAAAGTCGGTATGCACGACTCCATATTCAGTGGCATGGCCGGTGTCCCCCGCGAACACGGGCGCCGCACTTGCGATACCGGCGGCAGGGGTACTATTAAAATGTATATTTGAGTGATTTTCCGTCCCTTGTATGTAACCGCTTGGCGAGTTGATGCCAGTAATGCCGCCCACTCTCAAGAGCGCCAAAGGAGTCGAAAAATCCATCGCCATGAGAGATATCTCAGCGCCAATTTTAGAGGATATAATCAGGCCATTCCCCTCATTGCGACCGACCAGGCCACCTATTTCTATCGAGGTTGGCACGGTAGGAGCAATACTAAGATTTTCTAGCTTAATTGCGCTGTTTTTTAGCGATACATTTTCAATGACGCCGGAATTGATGCCAGCAACAGTTCCTATAGTTTTACTTGTTTGTAGATTAAAGGAAGTGGAATTTTTGATCGCCATATTATTTATATTCAGATCTTTTAGTAGAGAGCCAGGGTATAAATCCTTAAAAATTCCTATTGCATCGGGAGCGCCATCTACGAGTAAGTGTATATTCAGCAGTGAGTGATTATTGCCGTTCAATATATAAACACCAGCGGGTCGTGGCGCTAAAGCTAGACCCTTAAAATCTAAATTTTTATTCAGAAAATAATTCCCCGGTGAGAGACTTTGAAATTGCGCCTGCGTGCAGATATTATTGCCATCAAATGTCGCGTACATACTGGCGCTGCAATGTCTTTGTAAATAGGGAACGCTGTCCTGGCGGTCGAGTTCCCAACGTAAGCGTGGCGCCTCGTCGCCATCGTGAAAGGCAATCCATATGGAACTCGAGGTCGCCAATGCATCGATCTCTAAAGAGTAAGCACTGTATTTGCTGTCGCTACTGTCTTGTAAGGCATGCTGGGAGTAAGGAAGGCCACAGCCCTCACCATTGGTGACGGTACCACTACGATTGTCTACACCGGTAAAATAGCTATTGTTCACGAGGGCACAATCTCCACTGGCGAGGCCGGCCAATGTTTCGTCATTGCCGATGCCAGTAGCGGACGAAGATTGCACACTAAAATGGGCAAAAGAATTATCGATTTTGGCCCCACTTAAAAGTTTTCCTACCAGTCCGCCTGCATAAGGGGGGTAAAATCCACCTGCGCTTTTATGATTGCTCGCTTGAATATGTGCCTGTGAATAGCTGTCGATAATTTGCCCAGCTGACATGACCCCCACTAAACCGCCCACTTGTTCAAGCGCGGAAATTGTTCCCTTGGCAACGGATTCAGAGATTTTTGCGTTGGCGTTTGAGCCTGCCATGATAATGCCGATGAGGCCGCCAACCATGCCATTACTTCCGTCCGTGGCAAGAGGGGTCTCCGGGCGCGCATAAATCTGCCCCATAAAGGAGCTTTTATCGATGATGGCGGTGGCGCTTAAAAGGTTTCCGGCCCCCACCAGGCCGCCGATTTTCGCTGCACCGTCGGCATAAAAATTAGCGTGAACATCAGTCATTCTGACATCCCCTTCCATCAGCCCAGCAATGCCACCAATTTTCTCAAATCCCTGCGCGTGTCCGTGGGTGCGGATATTGTTAATGAGTGTGGTGCCACTTCCTTTGGCGGCCCCCACCAGCAGACCAATTTCGCTACAGGGATCGGTGATGCCATCTGCGGGATCGCTATCTGCGCATTCAAAAACAATATTTTTTAATGTCAGGTCACTAATGGTGGCCTGATCGATATACCTAAAGACACCGAGTTGATGGGTATCTTGAAATTCCATTTGAAAAATATTCGCAAGGGTATGGCCATTGCCATAAAAAGTCCCCGAGAAGGGCATGGTAACAAAATTTCCGGTGGCAACAACAGGTTCTCCAATCATAACAAAATTACTTGTTGTGCTACCAGCGGGGGGTGAAAAATCTAAATTATTTAAAAGCGTGAAATGTTTCGTCTTATTGACGGAAAAATTGACGCCACCGATATTATTGAATTGATGGGTGTTACAAATAGCATAGGGAAGACCAGCATCTCCGGTACCCGCTGAAAATTGAGCGCTTAGGGAGGCGCGAGGGCCTTGGCAAACTTCACCATTAGAGGTTGCTAAAAATAAGGAAAATTTATTCGCTATGGAACCTGGAGTCGCTATTGTTTTCAGATAAAATTTGGCCGGCCTTGCGGCAACATTTGATATGCCCTGCGCGAAATCATAATCCTTGTATCCACTCGGGTCGCTATCATCACAGGTGGTGCTGGAAAAGTAAGCGCGGACTATAGTGAAAAGCGGGGATGCTAGATGATTTCTCATAGGAAGATTAACCATCGGCTGTGCATCGCTGTCCCGGTTACCAATATTCACCAGACTACAATCACTGACCAGCGGGTTGGCCACTGCCAGCGCCGAAGGGTTTCTATAGACCTCTCGCAGATCACTTTGCCATCTAAAAGGTGCAGCAATGATTTTATAGGCGACAATTGGCCCTTTACCTGCGTTGACATCATTGCAGGCAGTACTGGCGGCGTTAGTAACCCCAGAAAGAGTGTCACAGCTATTTAATTGTATTTTAGAGAATGTGTTATTTTCATAATCTCCCGCGAAGGAGAGCTGTCGGCAGGCGCTGGTAGAGAGATTTAATGGCACGGGAGTTTCTAGGTCCTCGCCATCGACTAGCGCTGTAGCATGAGCGCAGGTGGATTCTCCCTGCATTTTTTTGCTGCTATCCCCCAGTCCATCCCAGGTTAATAAAAAGAAACTCCATTGCCCGTTGTCCAAGAGAATTTCTTGATTGGGAATATTATCCACCCGGTAGGCGAAAGCGTGGCCAAAATTATTTTTGCCATAAAGCATGGCACCACCCGCTGCATAATTGGCATCGACACCGGCAAAGGCGGAAGAAATTTGTAGGTTCACCTTTTGTTGTTTCTTTTTTTGCGCACAGCTTGAAAAGAGTGTGGCAAAAAATAAAGCTAAATAGAGCGGGTAGTGTTTATTTTTCATTTTATCTCATTAATCCTCGGTTATGTATTTTCGTCACGATCGATGAAAAACTTGAGCGTTTTACGCGGGTCTCATCTGCAGTGATTATACCTTGAGAAAGGTTGCTAAAAATTGAAGAGAGGGATGTCTGGCAGCTAACTTACTGGAAATAGGGGCTTAAATATTATCCTAGCAAACTGTCGATTAAATAATATTTATTTAAGAAGAAAAAAATATGCCTGTTTTTGCAGCAAGTTTGCCGTGCAAAGGCGGTGCGAGACTCTATTCTATAAAGAGGACGAGGGTTGCGGTTTCTTTTCGCCACCATGGAGGAAAAGATGGAGTGCATTAGCGCACCTTGCTGCGCAGAATTGACCCCGTGCTCTTGCCACTATGACCCCAAAAACCACAAATGCCACAGAAAAAGATTGGCATAGATTTTGTATCTTTGCGGGATACTAAAAGATTGTTCATGACGAACAAAAAATCAATTCATTACCTGAGGGGGAATTAATGAGAAAGTCATTTGTGTTATTTTTGTTTTTAATTTTTGCGGCCAGTGGCGTGGCGAGCGCACAACAAAACATACGTTTAAATTTTTCCGATAAACATGTCCGCGGTCAATCGGTATTAAAATTAAAACAGGCCTTGCGGCAACAATACCCACATATTCGCCTCAATCGGGCAGAGCTTCAGAGAGTTGTTTTGGTGGCCAAGTCGAAACGTGGTAACGGCTCCGCTTATTTAAGAGTCGCCGGTCAAAGCACGCGGATGAAAACAGTGGACGGCAATCCCTACGATTTTAATACGCGGGCACGGGATACCTTTTATAGAATTCCCATGAGAAACCCAAGCGTGGATTCTCAGGGCGCTTGGCAAATTCACCTGCGAGGAAATATTAAAGTTCGTGCCGTGCTGATAAAGCTGAGAAATCGACGACCAGGACCACCACGTCCCGCGAGACTGTCGGCGAATTGTTCTATCAAGAGAAATAGGAATATTATCCGGCCTAAAACTCGGGTGAAATGTGATGTTTTTGGTCGAGGCGCGGTAAGTTATGCGGTGAAAGCTGAAGGGATCACCTTGTGGACCGGGAGACTCAACCCACGGGCGGCTTCACAGCGTTTTGTCACCAGTAAGAAGAAAGTTATCGGTGGTTATGCCGCGAACTTTTCCATCACTCTATTTGATAGAGCGGGTAGAAAGTTTAGAAGTCGTATTCGCTAGTCGAACTTTTTAAGGAAACCATTTAACAACCTTGACGGGGCCCAGTAATTATTGGGCCCTTTTTTGTTGAGGCGTTTGAAGTTTTGCCGAAACACTTAAAAGATTAGATTAAACTAATAGACATTATAAGAATGCTCTTGCTATAAAATTCTTATAACTTTTTAGGAGGTCCTGTGAAGAAGCATAAATATCTTGGTTTTTTTAGTTTACTAGGCCTTTTATGGCTGCCAGTGGCCTTCGGCAAGACCGCTGCTATCGCTCCCCAACCCGCCAAGAAAAGCTTGCATATTGTTAGCTATAATGTTGAAAACCTCTTTGATAACGAACACGACAACGGGAAAAACGATTGGGAGTTTACCCCCAAGAGTACCACTGGAAAAATCGCCGCTTGTCGGAAAATAAAGAATGCCTATTATAGAAAAAGCTGTTTAAAATCCGATTGGCATAAAAGCCGTTATGAAATTAAATTAGAAAAAATTAAAGAGGCGTTGTTACATAATACCCAGACCTTGCCGGATATGTTGGCGTTGGTAGAAATTGAAAACAAAAGTGTCGTGCAGGATCTGGCCGCTCATCTTGGCTATCATTCATTTCACCTCTCTAAATCCCCCGATGCACGAGGCATAGATGTTGCTTTGCTGTACAATGAAACGAAAGATTTGAAAAATATTGGTAAGGCCGAATACCTGGTGGATAACGATATTCATTTTAAGAAAAAACCCACGAGAAATATTTTAGAAGTTCTTTTTCAAGTTGCTGGTAAATATACTCTCAGTGTTTTTGTCAACCATTGGCCGTCTCAATCCTCCTCTGGTGCCGTGAGAAGCAAGACCGCTATGGTGGCGAAAGAGGCCTATCTTGCTCGGCTTATTAAAAACCCGCAACACCATATTCTGTTAACCGGTGATTTCAATACCATCGACGCAGATCATCCGCATCCCTTTAAGACCGTTGTGACCGCCGGTGAGCATCCCTTGCAAGATGTGCGGGATTTATACCTGGCAACGGATAGGGTATCTGAGGAAGAGAAAAAACAACTGCCACTAGGCACTTATTTTTACACACGCAATATGGTGTGGAACAACCTCGATAGATTTTTTGTGAATAACCGGCTCAAAGATGGCAATGGCCTAGAACTGCAGGCACCGTCCTTTAAAATCTATACCAAGGGTATCACAAAAGATTTTCGTTATGACCGGCCGGGTGAGTTTCATTTTGGATCGGTGATCACCAAGACACCCAAACGCTATAATCATCGCGCCGATTCTTTGCAAGAAGCTGGCTTCTCGGATCACTTTCCCATCTCGGTAAAATTGAGTTATTAAACGGCAATATCCCAATGATATAAGCCTTTTCCGCATCAATCATTATTTGCACCAGTGCGTGCCACACCAGTGCGTGCCATGCACTCGAGACAACGCGTTTATTGCAAAACACCGAGTGCATGGCACGAATCATGAAACACCGAGTGCATGGCACGAATCATGGCACGAATCAATGATTTAAATAAATACCATTAAGGAAGCTAAAGAAAAATTTCACAAACATATTTGTGAATATGGTTTGAAAAATTAATTTACTTCCATTTGGTAACTAGTTTTTAAACTATTATTTTTCTGTCTTTTAGCTGCCAATTGTTCCTGGGTAGGAATCTTTAAATGACTGACAATACCAAATGCTTCCAAAAACCTCAAAGTGATAAAGGTCATATCAAACTGCCACCACTCAAGTCCATGTCTTGCTGAAGTCGCAAATTTATGGTGATTATTATGCCAACCTTCACCAAAGGCCAATAAGGCAACGATAAAATTATTTTTACTAGTATCGTTAGCTTCATAAGGTTCTTTTCCCCATACATGACAAATTGAGTTAACAGCAAATGTAGAATGCCAAAGGGCAACAGTATTAATAAAGAATCCCCACACAAGAAGTTGTGCCCCAGAGGTTTCCAATTGAGGAAAAGCAGCTTGTAAATATGATCCCAGACTAAAAAGTCCTAAGACTTGTAACACTTGAATAAAAACATATTGTTTTTGCAAAAACTTAATCTCTGGTATTTTTGCAAAATCATTGGCCCGAATTTTAGGAGCATTGAATGCTTTTTTATTCGTTAACCAGCCTATATGAGATTGCCAAAAACCATGGGCGACTGGTGAATGGATATCATCTTCAGTCTCTGTATAACGATGGTGTTCACGGTGATGACTAACCCACCAAAGAATGCCCCCTTGAACGGCCATTGATCCCATTAATCCTAAAATAAACTGAAAGAATCTATTCGTTTTAAATGATTTATGAGCAAAATAACGGTGATAACCCATAGTGATGCCTAGTCCTCTTATAATGTAGAGGCCCAAGAAAGCGACGAAGGCCGTCCAACTAATGCCAGTATAAAAACCCAATAAGGATACTAAATGAACTATTATGAGGGCGATTAGGACTGCATTGGCGAAGTTTTTTCTTCTCTGATTAATGCCTGTTTCTGTGGTTGTTTTCATATAATTTCCATTAGTTAGTGGTATAAATTTGCATTACTAAGTACATCTGTGCGGACACTTGTACGCTATTATAATTGAATAGTCAATGCTACAATCCAGTTAATAAATTATTACAAGGAAGAGAAAAAATGGTTACCAAGGCAGAACAAAAAGAAAAAACTCGCCGTGCTATATTAGATGCAGCTCTTAAGCTTTTAAGTGCGGACCGTAGCTTTAGCAGTCTGACACTGCGGGAAGTTGCTAGAGAGGCGAATATCGCCCCTACTTCTTTTTATCGCCACTTTCATGAATTAGAAGATTTAGGTTTGGCATTAGTTGATGAATCTGGATTAGCTTTAAGACAACTACTGCGACAGGCGCGAAAACTTATTCTCGCCAAAGGCGGAGTCATTCGTTCTTCTGTTGAAACTTTTATGGAATATTTAGAAAAAAATCCTAATCATTTTCGCCTCATTATTAGAGAAAAGGCCGGAGGCTCACAACGATATAGAGCGGCCATTAAATCAGAAGTAGATCACTTTATTTCCGAATTAGAAAACGACTTGGTACTGATCAGCAGACAACAAAACAAATTGATAGCTAATTCTCGTTTAGTGGCTGAAGCCTGCGTGACAATTGTTTTTAACTTGGGGGGACAAGCCTTAGATATACCCAAAAATAAGCGTCCTGAATTGGCAGAGAATATTATGCTGCAACTTCGTATGGTCATGGCAGGCGCTCAACTATTGGCCGGGAAAAAATAGAAAAGTTTTAATTGGCTTTTCTTCGATGATATAGCTTTAGTAAAACCTAACTCATAGAAGGGTTCTGTCCTATCCTTAGGTAATTACTTTTACCACGACCACTATAATATATCGCAACTAGAAAGGTCTTCTAAAGTTTAAAATTATCCTTGGTAAAAAGTATCTAACCGGCTTCCCACCTTCTTTAAAAGAGCATTTTGCATTTGGAACTTTAAGAAAGGGATCAATTTTAGGTGGTGTAACAATGAGACATTTATCAGGAAACTTATTACAAAAGCCAGGAGGATTTCTTGTAATGGTCGCCTTACAATCTTCTGGGTTGAGATTACAGGCCGGGTTGGGGACTTGGTCTTGTGTTTCGTATAAAGTATCCTTTGCAAAAGTTTCCTTTGCACCATCACAAAAATAAGTAAATTGTAATCTTCTCTTATTTCCCAGTACATTATTTCGAGTAAAAACTTCTGCACTGGATGACGACATATTTAATTCTTCCATCACCGAACTTTTTGCCTTAGCATAAATTCCCGACTCAATTTGAGCAGCAATATCTTCGGCCAAAGTAATATTTGTTCCTTCCTTTAATTCTTTAAATGAACTTAGAAATTCATCACGTATTTTATTTCTAATTGTTTGCTCATCGCTGAAAGTATTGGCGCCAATTCCAAGAGGTGTTAATCTTTGTCCGACCCCTACATGCAGGTCTTTGAATTCTAGTTTGAAGCGTGTATTTTTTAATACAGGTTGAACCCAAATATAAAGACTGATATCAAACATGGGGACATCTATAAACCCATACTTGTCTTTTGGTTTAAAGTGAATTTTCTTAGTGATTAGAAATTCATCGCGATACTTATTTTGTCCATCAACGCCATTATATCCCTTACCTTCAAAATTATCTTGAGGTTTGCATCCCGGTTTATTATTAACGCCCATCCCTAGAGTTCCATGCAGGCATCTTTTTTGAGCATTAACCCAGGTTAAAGAAGTTATCATGGGGTAGTATCGTCTTGCCTTTCCCTTTATTTTTTCATCTAGTCCAGTAGAAACTCCCTCCATTATCTCTTTCATAGGGATGTCTACCGTTGCCAGAGCAGCGCTTGCAGTGTTCTCTCTTTGACAATTAAATGCGCGCAGGCCTCTATGCATATCAATATTTCTAAAGCGACAAGTTTTTCCTTTCTTGCAATTTAAAACAGTCATTTCTTCATCGTAATGTTTGCCAGTGTAGAGGTAGAGCTTGACATCACTTTGTTTCGCTCGAATCGTAACTCCAACTTTTTTGGTACCGGCGAGGTTGGTGCCGCTCCATTCCCACTCATTGCTTCTTCTACTTGTATTGGCCCAGGTCTCTCCTCCATTTAAATAGCAATTCCAGAAGTTTGGGTGTTTAGTACAATTTTGATTATTAGCTAAGCTATCTTCCCATGTCGGCAAAAAAGTTTTCAACGGAGCCTGACATCTATCGGCCCTATGGTTCGCTATAGGCCTAGTTGGTCTAGTTGCCCTAGTTGGCCTAGGTAAGGTTGCTGAACGATTATTTATAGCTCGAGTCGGTATCGGCGCAACTCGTCTTCTATTAACTGGTGGAGGGTTAGTGCTTGGACGAGGGCTTACCCGATCTGCGGTGTCAGCTCCACATTGAGTTACATTTTGAACAGAGCAATAATCACCATAAGTCGGAACCATGGAACATGTACCCTCCGCTTCTTCTTGACTTGTGCAAGTCTCAGCTTGCAGCTCTCCCGTCATTATGGTCACAAATATCGTGATCAAAAGAAAATAAAAGCTTTTATTGATATCAAATTTTCTATATTGGATAGCTCCCATAATTGCCATTTTGTATCCTTTTTTTATGGTAATAAGCATTTGAACGAAAATATAGCAAAATTGATACCAACAAAAACGACTTTAAATGAATAAGTTTTAGTGCCAAACTGAATTTTTATGGCCATTGAGCACCTTGCAAAGCAAAATTTTGCTTTATAAGGGGCCATAAAAAGCTTCAAGAATTGGTGATTACATTCAATAAATTTTCCGCTATCGTATCAACTCCATCCCGAGCATTAAATTGTAACTTCAGATAAAGCGATACGATTCCAAAAATGTTTTTTTATTTTTTATGGTGGGTGCCATATGGTGGGTGCCATGCACTCGAGACAATGCGTTTGTTGCAAAGCACCGAGTGCATGGCACGAATCATCACTGGGTTCCTAAAGGAAGTATTATAAGCACCTTTCAAGCATATTCCTGTAATAGTGGTGGCCCTATTTTAAATAGTAATGGGGAGATTATTGGCATCACCCATACATCATTATTAAATAACGGTGCGGGCTTAACTTTGGGAATAACCATAAAGAAAGTCTTTTCACTTATCCCTCCCGATTTAGTCTCTAAATTGAAACAACTCAATGATAAATGTGATGTCATTCCCATGATTGATCATATTTAATTTTTCTTGAGTTTTTAAGAGAATCCTTTTACAATGTTTGATATATCAAACAATAGTATGATTAGGGATACATTTTAAAGCTGAGGAAAATATGATTATTAGAAATTGCCTTGAACTGCTCAATCAACTCTCTCAATTGGAAAAAGATATCGAGACTCTTCGTTCTATGTCCTGTCAGATATCTCCTCATCTCGAGTTTGACACTGTGCTTGAAAAAGTCTTGGCAGAGTACATTTCATAGAGTCTATTAATGGAATTTTAGATGGACTACCTAAGATGGGGAGATGGTGGGGTGAGATTGCTAGATCTTATTGGCCTGGGATGCCAAATGTATAAGAGCTTTATTGTTGATCTTTCCTTTTTTATCGAATTTACAGGGCCGAATAATCCAGTTAAAAAAGATTATAGACTTTAAACTAAGGATTATTATGAAAATTTTGGCGGTGATTATTTTTCTTTCAGGGCATATTGCTTTTGGCCAAGAGGTTGGTGAAAAAAAACTTTTGTTTGCGGGAAGCTCACAAGATCTCAGCAAAAATTTTATTGAAATTTCCAACCAGAGTACAGATCCTTATAAGTTTTTCGTCAATGCCGCTGGTAATTTAACCTATAGTGGAGGCGCGGGTGATTTTGGTTTATTAATGTATAAAAACCCAGTTTACAATTTTGATCTACACTTAAAATTAAAAGTTCCCGGTGGCGATTTTTTTTGGGCCAATTCAGGCGTTTTTCTGCGCTTTGAAAATCCATTGCAAGATATTGCGGATTTAGTACCCGCAGCTCATTGGCCAGAAAACTGGGTCGCCACTCTGGAGGAACGCACCAGAGGCTTTTTGGCCGAATGGACAGGAGTGGAAGTGCAATTGCACTCGGGGCGCGAACATTTTGAGCGTCCGGTAAATACCAGAAATGGCGCCTTTTACGGTGTTCCCATCGGTGCAAAATTAAATCAACAGCGCCATGGGGAATATCGCTTTAACGCTGGCCAAGAATACGAGGTTCTCATTCGTGCCAGAGGTGCATCTTTTGAAGTTTTCATGAAGTGGCAATACCAAGATGCCTTTGTCAAAGTATCCAGCTTAACATTCACCAATGGAGCGCGGGCGCATAGGCCTGGGTTTATTGCGATACAGTCATATTACAACGATGGGAAGCAATATCGTTCCTTAGAATTTAAAGAAATCATCTTAACAAAGTTTTAATTTTTTTATGGCATAGAAATAAATGACTAGTGCCCAGATAGTTAGACGGTTTTTCTTGATTTGTTCTTGAGAAGAAGTTGTTAAGTCTCTGAATTTTGTTTAAATTTTTTTAGCAGATAAGATAGTTGACATCAACCCAAAATCTAGGAGGATTTTCATGAACGTCAGCTATACTTCTAAGATCTCATCGAATTGTGAAACCGGCAGAGATGGACCGGCAGGGACTTAATTGAGACAATAGAAAATTTAGAAATTTAAAAATAACACGAAATGTGTCATTTTAGGCCGGCCGGGAGGGTCGGCCTATTTATTTTGTCGAGAATTATCTTCAGTTTACTTTACAGAGATCAAACTTTTGCTTAATTTGCGTTTATGCATTGGTCAATTCTCATACTTTCTTATATCAGCCTCTTTGCTATGGGGTTTATCGATAATGCCAGAGGTCCAGCTTACCCTTTAATTCTTAGTGAGTTTAATCTCGTTCCCAGTAGGGGATCGTGGTTTTTTACTATTGCCGCTCTTGGAGGGGTTTTATCTACCATAACCCATCGTTATTGGTTGGAAAAAATTGGCCCTTTTATAGCGATTCGCATTTTTATCGTGGCGATGGCGTTGGGCTGCTATGGCATGGGCCGCGCCAGTGAGGGGAGCTTTGCGATGCTGCTTGGTAGCGCCTTTATTTTTGGTTTCAGCACCGGTGGCAATGGGATTTGTATGAACCTGCTGACCGCCTGGGCCTGTCCCTATTATTATAGAAGACGCGCCTTTGCTGGACTTCATTCAACGTATGCTTTGGCGTCCTTGATTGCCCCCTTTGCGTTGACATATGTGCTGGAGAGTGGGGCACGTTGGGATCGATTATTTGCGTATTTTTCCATTGTTCCTGTGGCGCTCTTTTTTTGGAGTCTGACGGTAAGGCCCCCCGTAAAACGTTATGTGCATCTGCGTGAAAGTTCTCATAATAAATGGAAAATACTCTTTGGCATGGCTTTAGGTTTTTATGTCTCAGCGGAAATTGTCGCCTCTAGTAGACTTGTCCTGTATTGCACTCAACACTTGAGCTGGTCCACCGCAAAAGCGGCGCTCTATCTCAGTCTCTTTTTTGCATTTTTATTATTGGGGCGTTTATTATTCGCCAGTTTTTCGGTCAAAGGGGCGAGTGTAACTTGGCTCGTGATATCGTTAGTGACGACTCTTTTTGCCTTTCTTTTCGGCCTTTACGTCGACCCTATAGGGCTTTCTATGGTGGGTATGACCATGTCGATTTTCTTTCCTTGCTTTATGGATTGGGTCAGCGAATTGTTTCCAGAGCAGGGAGAAAGTATTATCAGTTCCATGCTAACGAGTATGGGGGTTATGATTATCACTATGCATGCATTGGTGGGTTATCTAAATGAATTATGGGGGGTTCAAGTGGCGTTGCATATTGGGCCGCTCTTTTGCTTGCTAAGTCTGGCGATCATTTTAAAAATAAAACAGGTTATGCCGAAACCTTGAACTTTGGGTCTTTTAAAATCTCTTGAATTTGACTATCAATATTTTTTTGAAAATTAATGAGTGGGCATTCGACTATATAGTTTTGGAAAATCCAAACTTTGGCAATATCGTCAAAAATAAATTTTGCGACTCCTACACAGATGGTAGAAAGATCTGGATTTTCTTCTTGAAAATAATAGGCAGCATGATTTCCCTGTTGGGAAATTCTTAAAAATTTTTGATTGGCCAAATCTTTTGGGGTGCCGTGGTAGCGGTTGAGTTTAATAGTCATTAAGCTCAATTGTTGTGGATCGAGCTGCTCTTTTGGAGTGATACCGAGATGGTTGAGAAAATCGTACCAATTTTCCATGGTGAGAGATGCACCGCCTTTTTTATTTTCAATATACGCCCAAAAAAGACGAAATGATTGTTCTAGTAGGACCTTTAACGTGAAATTTGCCATTCATCCTTAACGGACTTTTAAGGAAATAATTGAGCCTTTTCATTTTTCTTTCATTTCGCTGTTTTAATAATGTCTCACCAAAGCTCACTCATGGTGACAAGGGATTTACTTTAATACCAATGATATTCATATTTTAAATGCCCTTGATCGTCATCAAAGGGAGGATTTTTTCCACCTTCAATTTGCTTATTTAAAATAAAGGATAAGCGATGATGTTTTTTATAAGTATAGGTGAAGGCCGCCTTTATGCCATGGTTTTGATGAGAGGAATAGCGTTCGCCACGATCATTTTCAGAAAGTCCGAGTGCTGTTTGGTAAGTCATTTGCGCCGCCGCTTTTCCCTGCTTATAACTAAATCCCAAATCCAAATCCGCTAGGTTATAAGACTGCCTTTGATGAGGCAAATTTCCCTCGACGATAGACTTTTGCAGGAATCCTAAAAATTTTCCGGTCATGGCAATATTGACCCGTCCTTTATTTTCTATTTGAAAAATCGGTGCATTCATTTGAAAATAGGCAAGATGAGCACTTTTTATGTCAATATTTTTCGTTTTGACGTAGGAAATGGGCAGATAAGCAAATTCATTATCTATGACAAAAGCTACTTTAGTGTGAATACCTAAAAACTTGGCCTGCAAATGATAGCTCTCTAAGTTGCCGCTGGATAGATTAAGTCCCACCCCAGAGTTTAGTTTGATTTTATAATAGGCAACTTCTTCTTGTTCCACTTGTTTAGCTCCTGCCAGGTGTTCTCCTTGAGATAGCTCAATACCAATAATAATTTCGCTGCCATCTGCTCTACGCTGGTTAAAATTTCTCTGAATTCCTAACATTTTTTTAAACTTAATTTTCGCTTCAGTTAAAACGGGCAAAGAATCTTGCTGGTTTTTATTTTCCAGCGTTCTCTCTTCTCTTTGCTCCGTCGTATGCGGGGAGCTGATGGCATCTTCTGCGAGGGGGATTACCAGCTTTTTTTCCTCTACCCTTGCGTCGCCAAACTTCATGAGATATTTACTCATCAATTCCAATGACACAGAAGTGGCAAAAGGTTTTGAGCGCCAATGGGCAATCTCTTTGACAGTTCCGCCACCGAAAAATGTCCCCTCCGGTAAAGAGGAAGTTTCCTTACCATTGATATTCGTCAACTCACTCAAATTGAGGGTATGTTTAATCGCCAATTCGACTCTTGTTTGCAGCTCAGTTGCACCTTGAGTAAGCCTTTCCCCATAGGAATTAAGAAAATTGAGTAAGCTCA